>Ga0209541_10001256_pt1 | contig 50849 bp, 38 predicted proteins | sample RifCSPlowO2_01_FD_184027 | JGI IMG/M metagenome (GOLD analysis project Ga0209541, IMG submission 184027) | Groundwater microbial communities from Rifle, Colorado - Rifle CSP2_plank lowO2_0.1 (SPAdes) (version 2) | ecosystem: Environmental > Aquatic > Deep subsurface > Groundwater | place... | reverse complement strand
ACAACGCGGACGATTCTTACATCTAATTAAACCAAATTTCAAACTTAATTTTATCTCTTCGTTTTTTTGGCTGGCCGCTTGGAAAGTTTGTTTTGCTTCCTGGCTAAGTTGGAGAGACTTTTGAGGCAAGTCTCTGACTAAGGTCAAAACTCCTCTTGCTCCTAATTGAAATGCTGATGAAAGTCTGGCGGAGTAGTAAAGCGCAACTTCGCGGTAATTGCGAAGCTTTGCTCCGCTATTCCTGATTATTGTCGGGACTTCAACTAAATTATTCTCTATGCCTTGAGCTAATCTAACTATGCCTCTGCCTGTCTCTAAAAAAGTTTCTTGAGTTGAATTTTTAAGACCGATTAAAATCCGGCCGGATTCGTTTCTGGCCGCCGGACTAAAAACAAGAACCGAACTGAAAATAAATAAAATTATTAAAACAGCGCTTAAAGCGAATTTTGGCTGACGGATAAAACGATATACAACAGAGGACTGCTCTCTGATTCGGCAGAGAACAATTTTCTTGCGGGTCTCAATAAAAGCCAACACTTTATCAATGGGCTGGCTAATCCATTTATCTAATGTCTGAAGAATCAACTGGTAAGTAGTTCTAATTTTTCCAACTTTAATCCTATAAGACAGAAGATATTTTATAAGATTGACTAATGAATGAATTAGAGGGAAGGTAGATTTCTTAACGGTTTTCTCCGTTGTCGGCCCTACTATAAGAGACTCTTCAAAGGGCTCTTTCTCTAAGAGACTAATCTGCGTGAGATAACTTTCTAACCATTCTCGGGTCGTCATCCAGTTGCGGCCAAGCTTAACTGCCTTTAATTTGCCTTGCCGGGCGCGCAAACTTAAATACTCTTGCGAATACTCGCATAACTCACTAGCTTCAGCAAGGGAAATGTATCTATTAATATAATCATTTAACCATTCTTTGGTCGTAACCCAATTGCGACCAAGCTTAACTGCCTTTAATTTGCCTTGCCGGGCGCGCAAACTTAAATACTCTTGCGAATACTCGCATAACTCACTAGCTTCAGCAAGGGAAATGTATTTATTCTCGCTGTCCGCTAATATAGATTTATTTTTAGAGCGGCCTTTAGTCATTTATATTTATTTTTATCAGCCATTTTTGGCTAAATTTCCAATAAAAAATGCAGAAAACCAAAATAGAATTCAAAATAGAATTCTTATGATTTTCTGCAGAAAATTATTAATTCAATTGTACTTCTATTATACGATTTTTAAAAAATAGCTGTCAATAGACATCCGATAGCCAAAAAAGGTGTAATTTTTAGGGCATGATTTTTAATCTTGTTAATTTTATTATAGTTAATTTTTAGCTTATTTAAGCTAAAAATTAACTATCGGATATCGGATATATCAAATTTAAGATTTAAGTTTTAAGATTTAAGTTTTAAAGTTATCCACAGGTTAAATATTTATCTAAATTTTCAAGCTTCTTATCCGGCGCTATTTACCCAAGGTTATTTCTGTTAAAAAATCATGTTGCGAGGTGGTAGAAAAGTGGTGTAAAATTTCCGAGCCTTGTTTACATCAAGTGGGTAAGCTTCTCGCTATGCGAAAATCCGCCAGCGCGGATTTTCGCTGCGGTGAATTACTCGCTCTCCTCGCTCAGCCGCTTAAAGGCGGCCTCGCTCGGAACCATGCCCGCTCGCAATTCAACGCCGCTCAAAGCTTACCCACTTGATGTAACTCTCGTAAGTCTTTTTCGTAAACAATATTCGTGTTTCTTACACGATAATTGTCAAGACTTGAAGCTCTGTCATAATAAAATGAATTTTACGCCATGGGTATAACAGATTCACAGGAAGAGCTGGATAAAACTTATCCACATTCTTTCTATTGACCCCGCACCTATTAAGGATTAATATTATTATAAGTAATTTAGTTATCCTTAATAGGTGCGGGGTTGACATGCTTTATTTATAAAAGCTAAAATATAAGTAAGATTACAAAACATTAATAAATAACATCGTAAACTATGAAATATGTTACTATTAAAAAAGCGGCTAAGTTGCTCCATGTGACTCCCCTAACGCTTAGAAACTGGGATAGGCGAGGGATTTTAAAGCCATATCGCCATCCGGCAAACAATTATAGGATTTATCGACTGGATCAGATAGAAGGCTTTTTAAGACAATTAGAACTAAGTAAAGCCAAACAAGCTAAAAGAAAAATAGACATATTTTAATCAGCTTAATTTAAAAACCCTCTAACGAGTTAAATGTTTGAGGGTTTTTATTATTATTTATTAAAAAAGTTTAACTCCTCGCTTTAATGCTCTGTAAAATCCCGAGCCCTAAAAATATGGTTAACAAACTACTGCCGCCGTAGCTGACAAAAGGCAAAGTTAAACCGGTGATTGGTAAAATGGCCATATTCATTCCAACATTAATAAACATTTGCGAAAAAAGCATAATAACAAAACCGGACGCGAAAAGACGAGAGAAATTATTACTTGAAAAAATAGCAATCTTTAATATCCTCCAAAACAATAAAGCAAAAAGAACTGACAAAAAAAATACGCCGACTAATCCCCTTTCTTCGGCAATGCTCGCGAAGATAAAATCCGTTTGTCGTTCGGGTAGAAACTTAAGTTGACTTTGAGAACCCTGTCCCTGCCCCTTTCCAAAAAGACCGCCTGAACCGACACTGATTAAAGACTGAACGATATTATATCCCTGACCATAGGGATCTGTTTGAGGATTAATAAAAGTTAAAATTCTCTGCTTCTGATAATCTCTTAGAAGTAAAAACCAGCTGCCGCCCACTAAAAGAATCGCGACTAAAGTTAAAACAATCAGATGACGCGTCTTAATTCCGGCTATAAGCATTACGCCCAGCCAAATACTGCCCAAAATCAGAACAGAGCCTAAGTCCGGTTGAGGAAATAACAATAAAGCGGGCAAGCCGATATATACGCCGGAAATAATAATATGACGAATTCTGTACATCTCAATGTGGCGAAAAGAAAAATACTTGGCTAAAATCAAAATAATGACTATTTTCGCTAATTCAACCGGCTGAAAATTTAAAAAACCAAACTGAAACCAGCTAACCGATCCCCGCACTTCCCGCCCTAAAAAAAATAGTCCGCCAAGCAAAACCAAACAAAAGACATAAAGAATAATTAAAATTACTGAATGGTTTTTTAAAATTCTGTAATCAAAAAGACTCAACCCGAACATTAAAAAAAATCCCGAACCGATAAATAGAATCTGTTTTTTAAAATTCACTAAATTTTCCTGACTCGTGCTGTAAATAGATAGAAGCCCTATTCCGGTTAGAAGCAGGGCGATAACGATTAAAAACCAGTCAAGTTTTTTAAGATGAAAAAACATTTCTCTAATAATCCTTAAAGTCTTCCGGCGCGCCGTGTCTTTTCATATAATTATCAGAATCAAAAAGGTTGGTCTCGACTTCTACCTCCATGGAAACGATATTGTCTTCAATCGGTTCAAACCAAGCGGCGATAAAATGCCGTTCTTGATTTGACAATAAAGTCTGAATTTCCGTGGTGTTAAGACCGACTATTTGACGATTTGAATTTAATAAAAGTATATCAACATCTATTCGTTCAAAGTCAAAATTCGTTTTATTTATAACCAGACCGGTGGCCCGGCTAAAACCGGGCTCGTCCGGCTTGGAAGGGGAATATTCTTTACGGGTAACAACCAATTGAGGAGGCTGATAATCTTGTAATTTCTGCCATTCAAATTGGTCAAACAGAAGTTCTATTTTTTCAATCGGCCGGGGGCTTTCCACCTTGGAAACGATAAGATATTTATTCTGATTAGGCAGAATATAATCAGCGCCTTCGCGCTCATTTATTAAATTATTATTGGAGTCGTAAAGTTTAAAATGATAAACAATTCTGCCGCTTCCGTAATTCTGATTGGGATTTTTAATCCGGGCGGCTAAATCGTAGAAATTATCCTTAACGCGAAGAGCCCGCGTCTCTGAAACTTCTAGGGGTTTTAGAGCGGATATTTCACAGGACTGACAGGGCCCGCCGCAATCCACTCCCTCCTCTTCCTGATTTTGAATGCCGTCAGAGCAGGTTGGAAGAGGGCGGTTAAACCAATAAATTAAAAAACCGATACCGGATAAAATTGATAAAAAAATCAAAAGAATAATCAGTTGTTTAATAATGCGCATTATATAAAAAATCCTATACTTAAAGTATAGGATTTTTTACCCATCGGGTCAAATGATTGAAAACTATTCTGTCCATCCTCTCGGCTTTTTGAGCTTAAAAACGGGGACGACCTACTTTCGCGGGAAAAACCCACTATCATCGGCCTTGAGAAATTTCACTTCTGTGTTCGGAATGGGAACAGGTGGAGCATTCTCGGTATAATCCCCATATTTAAACGCAAAAAGCGCGGAGATATTATTGTTAATTACTAACCAGATACGGGATAGATTATGATTGATTAGTACTGCTCGGCTAAACTTATTACTAAGCTTACACCTGCAGCCTATTTACGTGGTCATCTTCCACGAATCTACGATACCTAATCTTAGGGAAGGCTTCGCGCTTATATGCTTTCAGCGCTTATCCTCGCCAGACATAGCTACCCAGCTATGGCCCGAGCGGGCCAACTGGCAGACCAGAGGTCTGTTCTTTCCGGTCCTCTCGTACTAAGAAAGACTTCCCTCAAGTATCAACGCCTGCGGCAGATAGGGACCAACCTGTCTCACGCATAAATCATCTATTACTAAATGCATGGACTATACCACCATCCCACATTTCTGCAGGAGGTCGACATATTAGTCTACACTCTTTATGTAAACTCCGGCGCCTTGGGCGCCAAGTCTCTACGGGGTCAATCTATGTCGTTTACGTCTTTTAGAGTAGTTAAGTTCTCTGTAAGAATCCACAAGCTTAAGTAAATATTCAAAGTTTTTTTCATTCTTTACTCTCGATTTTTTATCAATAATCTCAAGCATTAACTCTGCTTGTTTCTTCTTTATTACAACGAACGGATGGACGCAATTTAGAAATTCTTTTATCTCATCAATTCTATTTATTGCATACTCAAGTATTCCATCTTTACGTTCTCTCATTCTTCCGTAACCAATCAAAGAACACACTTCTTCAAATTTTTGCCGCTCTTTTGCTGATTGAAAGAATACTATGTAAGGAGCTATTTGAAAACCATAACGATAATCAGAATTTGGTTTTGCTCTTACATAAATACTTCCGTCGGCATCAAGAAATCCAGCAATGTATGCTTTTTTGGTTGACGAAAGAGTTTGCACATAGATGACTTCCCTCGGTATTATCCTAACATACGACAGGTTGTAAATCAATATACTATTAGGACTTCACCGATATGAGTCGACTTCTTCGACCACGATTACTCGTGGAAGCCGCCGTGTGATCTCGATCTCTTATGATTCAGCATATTTACGACGGTCTGAACCCAGCTCGCGTACCACTTTAATTGGCGAACAGCCAAACCCTTGGGAGCTTCTTCACCCCCGGGATGTGGTGAGCCGACATCGAGGTGCCAAACAGGTCCGTCGATATGGACTCTTGGGACCTATTAGCCTGTTATCCCTAGAGTAGCTTTTGGCCGATGAGCTTTGGCGGTTCTACAACCTACCAGCGGATCACTAAGTTCTGCTTTCGCAACTGCGCGGCATGTCCGCCTTGCAGTAAAGCCGGCTTCTGCCTTTACACGACCAGCCCGATTTCCATCCGGGCTTAGCCGACCTTATAAACGCCTCCGTTACCTTTTAGGAGGCTAGCGCCCCACTAAAACTACCCGCCTGGCACTGTCACCGCTTTTTGGCGGATTAGGGTTAAGATTTTGAAAGAAGGGTATTTCACTGACGGCTCCATTTGCCCCGAAAGGCAAACTTCAAAGCCTCCCCTCTATGCTACGCATCCAAAACCAAAACTCAATACCAAGCTATAGTAAAGCTTCTAGGGTCTTTCCGTCTTGCCGCAGGAAGGGGGCATCTTCACCCCCACTGCATTTTCACCGGGCTCCTCGTGGAGACAGTCTCCCAGTCGTGACGCCATTCGTGCGGGACACTAATTAGATGCCAAGGAATTTCGCTACCTTAGAACAATTATAGTTATTGCTGACGTTTACTAGGGCTTGGCCTTCAGGCAATCATTAGTTTAAAACTAACAAAGACCGTCCGGTTTAACCTTCTAGCACTGGTCAGGCGTCAGCCCCTATACATCCTCTTTTGGAGTTAGCAGGGACCTGTGTTTTTGGTAAACAGTCGCCAGGAGTCTTTTATTGAAACCCTGATTCATCATCAGGGTGAGGCTTATTCCGAAGTTACGCCTGCTGTTTTGCCGAATTCCTTCACGAGGAATCACCCGTTCGCCTTGGGCTACTCGCCCTGCCCACCTGTGTCGGTTTTCGGTACGGACCCAGCATTTTTAGCTCGCAAAGGCTTTTCTTGGAAGCTTGCTCATTTGGGTCTGCCTTGCCAAAGCAAGACATTCTGCTTATCCTTGAAAAATCTTAGATAAGCAATGAGAATCCAATAACTCACCCAAACTACTAAACTCCGTCACCTTTTTGAAAAAACATTGGGGGGCCGGAATATTAACCGGCTGTCCATCGCGCTCACACAGCTAAAAACTGCGCTGCGCTTAGGCCCGCCTAACCCTTGGCTGATATACATTGCCAAGGAAACCTTAGGCTTTCGGCGTTCCGATATCTCACCGGAATTGCGGTTACTTATGCCAACATTCTCACTTCCATACTCTCCACTATTTCTTACAAAATAGCTTCGCTGAATATGAAACGCTCCCCTACCACGCCGATGCGAAGCATCGGCATCTGTGTCTTCGGTGTTAAGTTTAGCCCCGTTAAATCTTCGGCGCAGAGTCTCTAGACTAGTGAGCTGTTACGCACTCTTTAAAGGATGGCTGCTTCTAAGCCAACCTCCTAGATGTTAGAGAAACTTCACTTCCTTTACCACTGAACTTAACTTAGGGACCTTAGACGACAATCTGGGCTGTTTCCTTCTCGACTATGGAGCTTAGCCCCCACAGTCTGACTCCCAAACCTATTTGGCCCGGCATTCGGAGTTTGATTGGTCAGACTAGACAAAAGTCATGTCAAACCATTCAGTGCTCTACCTCCGGACTTTTAGTTTGAGGCTATCCCTAAAGATATTTCGGGGAGAACCAGCTATTACCAAGCTCGATTAGCTTTTCACTTCTAACCACAACTCATCCCCTAGTGTTGCACGGCTAGTGGGTTCGGACCTCCTCCGCCAGTTACGGCGGATTCATCCTGGTCATGGTTAGCTCGCTTTGGCTTCGGGTCGTATGTAGGCGACAAAAGCGGGCTGTTAACCCTTGCTTTCACTGTGTTTCCGTTCTATGACGAACTTAAACAAAGCCGCCCATATACACTCGTTGGCTCATTCTGCAAAAGGCACCCCGTCACTCCGACATAATGTCAGAGCTCCGAGTCCTTGTAGGCTTATGATTTCAGGTTCTATTTCACCGCCCTCAACGGGCTGCTTTTCACCTTTCCCTCACGGTACTAGTTCACTATCGATCATAAAGAGTATTTAGCCTTGGCAGAGTCCGCCTCCGCTAATGCTTTGGCGGACATAGTAGGACTGCCGGCTTCCCATGGGATAGTCTGGTCCCATGGTACTTAAGAATAATAATTAGGAGTATAAAGAAGTTTTCATCTACGGGACTATTACCCTCTTTGGTTCTTTTTTCCAAAAAGATTCAACTAACCAATCTTTATTTTATAAACTCCTTTTGAAACTAAATACATAAAATTTATGTATTCAGCTCCAAAACATTATTACCTTGCAACCCCGTTGCGAAGCAACGGTTTAGGCTCTTCCCTTTTCGCTCGCCGCTACTTGGGGAATTTTGCGAAGCAAAATTCCCAACCACTATCAACTATTAATTAGTCACTAGTGGCTGAAAAAATTGCTTCGCGATTTTTTTCTTTTCCTCCGCTTACTGAGATGTTTCACTTCGGCGGGTTCCCTCGCGCCGCTTACGACGCTAAATTAAAAGTGAAAAGTGAAAAATTAAAAAATTTATACCATAACTTTTAATTTTAAATTTTAAATTTAGCAGCGAAAACGGCGCGTAACGCAGTTTGAGTTGCGCTGGGTTTCCCCATTCGGACATCCCCGGATCAAAGGTTGCTAGACACCTCCCCGAGGCTTATCGCAGTCACGCCACGTCCTTCATCGGCTCTTTATGTCAAGGCATCCTTCATAAGCCCTTAATATTTATCCCGCATCCGGTTAGTAATTAATACGACGGATGTTAAGTTTTTAAAGAGCTAGGGAACAGGATTAGAAATAAAATCAATTGAGCGGAGCGAATTCGGGTAAGATTCAAGGCGCGAGGAGCGATGCGTACTTGAAAAGTACGTGAGCGACGAGCAACAAAGAAGCTTGCCCGAATTCGCCCGCCTGAAGGGAAGCCAAAAAATGGCTGATTTCTTCGTTGCTCCTCCTCAATGTACCTTTTAGGTACAATTTTCGTCGTCGCGCCTTGAAATCATCCATTTTTTGGCTTCTCAAGCTGATTCTATTTCTAATCCTGTTCCCTTACAAAAAGACCGCGAGAGAAGCGGTCTTTTTCAAAACGACACAAATAAACTTACAGCTTTTAACCGCTTCCTTTATTAAATAGTCTTTCTGTTTTCTTCATTGATTTTATTGAAGACTAAAATATCTTCAACTATATTATTAGTATATTCGCTTTGAAAATCATTGTCAACCCCGTATTACTTTCCTGAAATTTCGTTCTTTATTTTAGTTAAAAGCTGACTCGCTAAATCCTTGCCGCCCAAACCAAAAGCCAAACCGGCGCCCAAGGCCAAAGCGCCGACGAGTCCCATAAAAAGCGTCTGAATCAGACCAGGAGCAATACCAAGCTGGAGAAGGGCCGCTAAAATCGCGAAAACCAAAACAGCCCATTTAGTAACGACGCCTAAAAAATTTGCCGACTGGAGGTCTGCCGCTTCCACGCTCGCCTTTACCAACTTCTGCAGGAAATTAGCCACCATAACAGCCGCCAAAAGAATCAAAACCGCCACAATAATTTGAGGAATATAAAAGAGGACTCGTTTAAGAAATTCCGTCACTTGATCTAAACCGAGAATATCAACGGCCGCCATTAGAAACACGATAATCAAAAACCATTTAATCAGTTCGCCGATAAATTTACCGGAATTCAACTTAAGCCCGGCTCTGTCTAAAGCGTTTTTAAATCCTATTTTTTCCAAAATCTGGTCAATTCGCAGGATATTGATAACTTGAGCCGCCAATTTGCCCAAAGCCGCTGAAATAATCCAGCCAATAATAAAGACAATAAGAGCGCCTAAAAGATTAGGCAAAAACCCGATAAATCCCATCCAAAGAGTCTGAAGGGAATCTGTAATAACTTCTCCCCAAGTTGGAATAGTAAACATTTATTTCACCCCCTTCCTATAATAAAATACGGTAATCATATTTTAACACAAAAATCCACAGATGACCTGTGGATAAGTTTTGTGCGCGTGCTTGGACTCGAACCAAGGACCTCGTCTTTATCAGAGACGCGCTCTAACCAGCTGAGCTACACGCGCGTATAACTTTTTATATTTTCACATTAACAAAAAATCACAACTAAAGCAAGTTGTGATTTTTTGTTTTATTACAGTTTTGTGCAGTTGTCCCGTTTTAGCCGATATTTAGGGCTTTTCGGCCAACACCCTAGAATTGAAAATAGAATTCTCAATTTTCAACTCTAATCGACACCCCAAATTTGTTTAAAAACAAATTTAGAAAGGAGGTGATCCACGCACAGCTTCCGCTACGCGTGCCTTGTTACAACTTATCTCTAATTATGGAGCTTACCTTAGGTCCCAATAAATGGAAACTTCGGGTACTCCCCACTTTTCTAGATTGATGGGCAGTGAGTACAAGATTTGGGAACGTATTCACCGTGACATGGCTGATTCACGATTACTAGCGATTCCGGCTTCATGAGGGCGAATTTCAGCCCTCAATCCGAACTGAGACCGCTTTTGATGGGATTAGCTCCGCCTTACGGCTTGGCAACCCATTGTAGCGGCCATTGTACCACGTGTGTCGCCCAGGGCATCAAAGGGACACGCTGATTTGACGTCATCCTCACCTTCCTCCCCCTGTACGGAGGCAGTTCCGTCTGACACTTGTAACAGACAGTAAGGGTTGCGCATGTTAACCCATTTAAGGGGGCAGCTCAAGCCACATGCTGACGACAACCGTGCACCACCTGACCCTGATGTCCTTGTAAGACAAACCTGCTTTCACAAGTTTTTCATCAGGGAGTCTAGCCCTGGTAAGGTTCCTCGCTTAGAGTCGAATTGAACCACATGGTCCACCGCTTGTGCAAATCCCCGTCTATTCCTTTGAGTTTTAGCCTTGCGGCCGTACTTCCCAGGCGGCCAACTTAACGCGTTAGCTTAGCCACTTAAAGGGTCGATACTTCAAACGGCGAGTTGGCATAGTTTAGGGCGCGGAATACAAGGGTATCTAATCCTTTTTTCTCCCCGCGCTTTCGTGATTCAGCGTCAGCCAGGCGCCAGCTGAATGCCTTCGCCTTTGGTGTTCCCTACCATATCAACGGATTTCACCCCTACTTGGTAGGTTCCATCAGCCTTTCGCCTGCTCTAGTTTTGACGTTTGGATGGCGGCTCCGAAGTTAAGCTCCGGAATTTAACCACCCACTATTAAAACCGCCTACTCACGCTTTACGCCCAGTGATTCCGGATAACGCTTGGGGCACTCGTATTACCGCTGCTGCTGGCACGAGTTTAGCAGCCCCTTATTCAACTGGTACGCTCATAGATAAAAAACCTATTGTTCCCAGTTAAAAGAACTTTACACCCCGAAGGGCTTCTTCGTTCACGCGGCGTCGCTCGGTCAGGCTTTCGCCCATTGCCGAAGATTCTCGACTGCTGCCACCCGTAGGTGTGAGGTCCGTGTCGCAGTACCTCTGTTGGGGGTCACGCTCTCACGCCCCCTACCCGTCATAGCCTTGGTAGGCCGTTACCCTACCAACAAGCTGATAGGACGCAGGCATCTCTTTAAGCGAAATCGATTACTCGAAAACTTTACCCTTGCGGGACTATCGGGTATTAGCCTCGATTTCTCGAAGTTATTCCCAACTTAAAGATAATTACCTACGTATTACTAACCCGTTCGCCACTATCCTACGCTCATCACTATGTGATGAGCTTCGGAATAGCAAGCTCTCTGATAGAATTAGAGCGCCTGCGATTCCGTAGCTCTTTACGCAGTAAAGAGCGAAGGATCGTTCGACTTGCATGCCTTATCCACGCCGCCAGCGTTCATCCTGAGCCAGGATCAAACTCTCAATGAATGTTTAAATCTTAATTGATAAATCAATTAAGATTTAATTACATGAGTTGACCCGCCAAAACTATGCGAAGCATAATGAAGGCGGGTAATTTGGGACAACTGCACAAAACTGCAATTGTCAAATTTTAAAAGTACTTTCTGTTTCTATCTTATCAAAATACAACTTAATGTCAACCCCTGTGTTTTTTCTTCCATTCTTCAATCTTTTTATGGTTGCCGGATAAAAGCGTTTTTGGCGTCCGCCATCCCCTAAAAACTTCCGGCCGGGTATACTGCGGATATTCCTTTTCAATTTTAATTTCCAATTTTTCCCTTTTATTTTTAAAAGAAAATGTTTCCTCCCTTAACGAATCTTCTTTAATTACGCCTGGCATTAAACGACTAATCGCGTCAACGACAATCATAGCCGGCAGTTCACCGCCGGTCAAAATATAATCGCCAATTGAAATTTCTTCATCGGCAATATGTTGGGCTACTCGTTCGTCCACTCCTTCGTAACGGCCGCAAATTAAAATAATCCGGTCTAATTTGGAAAATCTATACGCCATTTTTTGATCAAATTTTTTACCCTTGGCGGAAAGTAAAATTGTTTTTGTTAGAGATGTTTTTTTAACATCTCCAACATCTCCAACAATTCTAACATTTTTAACAGCTTTAAAAATCGGCTCTACTTTTAAAATCATTCCCGGCCCGCCGCCGTACGGCTTATCGTCAACGGTCTTGTGTTTATCTTTCGTATAATCCCTTAAATTACGGATATTAATTTTCACTATTTTTCTCTCCTGCGCGCGCCTGATAATGCTTTCTTTAAAATAAGAATCAAAAATATTTGGGAAAATGGTGATAATGTCAAAAGTCATTAAAATATACAAAAACTGCACCACGAATAGTAGTACAGTTTCTGCTTATCTATAAAGCTTAAATGTCGCTTTATAATTTGAATTCATCGACTACTTCATCAACGCCTCTAGGGGCTTTTTCAGAAGCAGTTTCTTGAGTTCTCATCCTTCTGCCGCCTTCCGGCTCTTCAATCTTCAGGTTAATCCGGGCATTATGTTTGGCGCCGATAACCCGAAGCATAGTCCGAAGAGCTTTGGCGGTAGAGCCTTGCCGTCCGATGATCTGACCCATATCTTCCGAATTGACTTTAAGAGTCAAAAGGACTCCCATTTCATCAACCGAACGAGTCACTTTCACCTCATCAGGATTATCGACAATAGACTTGATGGCAAACTCTAAAAATTCTTGATCTACTGCTGTCTTAGCCATAATTCTTTTTATTCGTGAATATTCGTATTTTCTATAGTAGCCGACCTTTCAATATACTACTATTCTTTATCTATTTTACTCATTTCTTTTAAATTGTCAACCCCAACCTCTTCTTTTCCCTTTTCTTCCTGTTTCTTCTCCTCTTTTGTCTCTATCGTCTCTTTTCCTTTTTTAATCTTTTTTTTAATTTTTGGCCCTTTGATTATATCTTGACTTACCAATAAATTATGGACGGTCTCGGATGCTTTAACCCCCTTAGAAATCCAATAAAGAATTCGCTCTTTTTTTATATTGATTTCTTTTGAACGCGGATTGTAAAAACCTAAAATTTCCAAAAATTTCCCGCTTTTTGGCGGGGCGCTTTTCTCAATCAGAACTATTCTGAAACTCGGCGCGTTTTTTTTACCTACGCGAAGCAAACGAACAATTAACATTTTATTTTATTCCCATTTTTTATTTTTTAGCCCCTCCCAGGCGGCCTTTTCCTGCGCTTCCTGCTTTGAGTTTCCTTCTCCCTGGGCCACTAATTCTTTGCCCAGATAAACGCCGACCACGAAACGTTTAGCGTGATCCGGCCCCCACTCTTTCAAAACTTCATAACTCGGAGTAATTCCAGCTTTCTCTTGAGCCATTTCCTGAAAACGGCTCTTGGGGTCGCGGAAAAGCTGATTTTCCAGAATATGGGGCAGCTCTTTTAAAACTTCCCGCTCAATAAAATTTTTAACCGCTTCATAACCCTGGTCCAAATAAATCGCTCCGATTAAAGCCTCAAAAGCGTTGGCTAAAATGTATTGACGAGCCCGGCCCGTATCTTTGGCCTCTCCCCGGCTAAGAAATAAATGATTATTTAATTCCAAACGTTTGGCGATTTGAGCCAGCATCTTGGCGTTAACCAAAGCGGCCCGCCAGTTCGTCAATTCGCCTTCCGGATTAGGGTAATTATTATAAAGATATTCAGTAACTATCAACTCTAACACGGCGTCGCCAAGGAATTCAAGTCTTTCGTTCTGATCCAGACGAAAATCCGGATTTTCATTAATGTACGAACGATGGACCAGCGCCTGCTGAAGCAAATCAATATTATTAAATTTTACATTAATCTTCTGCTCTAAAAGAGAAATATCCACTGATTATCAAATCCGAAATTCGAAGCACAAAATTAGAAACAAATGAGAAATCATAAATTCAAAATTAAAAACTTTTTTGGTCGTTTGAATTTTGAGTATTAGATATTGTTTCGAATTTCGGATTTCGGATTTCGGATTTTCGTTTACTCGTCTTTTCCCGGCTCGCCGATTTCCCTGTAAATTGTTCCTAAAACTCCGTTGATAAACTTGCCTGAAGATTCGCCGCCAAAAGTTTTGGCCAATTCAATCGCCTCGTTTATCGCCACCTTGGGCGGCACTTCCTCGCGATTGCCGAATAAAAGTTCAAAAAGACCGATTCTTAAAACATTTCTGTCCACAATAGTGATTTGCTCAATGGGCCACTCGGGCGCTGATTTTTCAATAATCTTGTCCAGTTTATCCAAGTGTTTAATCACCCCGTTAACCAGATTCCAAATAAATTGGGCGTCTTCTATGCCTGGCCCAAATTCTTCAATATTCCGATTAACAATCTCTTCCAACTTGGCTGGATTCTTTTTCCAGAAATCCCACTCATAAAGAGACTGCATGGCAATACTTCTTGATAAATGACGATTAGCCACAAATTTATAAAATTAGAATTTATTTTTTGGATAGTTCTTCCACGCTCAACTCCTTACTCTCTCCGGTTTGTTCTTTCTCTTGAACCGCCATTTCTTTTTCTTTTTTCTTTCTCTCTTTCTTGTCCAGCTTAGCCAAAACATTAATCACTTCGCGATTATTATAAGAGCCGCAATTCATGCAAAGCGTGTGCGCCAAGACCGGACTTTTGCATTTCTGGCAAATTGAAAAAATCCGCTTTTTTAAAGCGTGATGCGAACGTCTTTGATTTCTTCGCGATTTAGTCTTTCTTTGTTTTGGAACCGGCATAATTCATGAAATCTGAAACTTAAAACATAATTCTCGTCATTCTAAGCGATAGCGAAGAATCTCGCGGTAAAATTATAAAACCTACGGGATCCTTCACTTCGTTCAGGATGACATTGTTTCAAGTTTCATGTTTAAGGTTACAAAATAATAGTAGCAAATAAAAATATTTTTGGCAAATGAAAAACTAAGCCGCGGCTTAGTTTTTAAAAAATTTAAAGCAGGAATCACATATCTTCCCAGCGAACTCTTTCTACTAAACTTGCTCCTAAGGCAGAGCAAGAATTCCTACCCATAGATATAACTTCAAAGTCGCAGACAAAAACAGGGTTTCCTCCTATAAATATTTCTTTAGGCACAACAATTACCTCAACATTCACGCAAGAACCATTAGAAAATCCATTAAGGGTAAAATTATAGGTATGATTTATGCAATCTCCTGCCCGGCCAAGACCAGCCCTAAAATTGCCTACCCCGCAGTCATAATTTCTATTAGGAGACATTGTATCAAAAGCGCTATTATTATTTTGATAATATTCTACGCATTCTATAGCGGCATCAGCCGCGTAAAAAGCTTTAAGAGATTCGCTTTCGTCTCTAGAAATTTTAAGCTCGCTTAAAATTGAGTTAACCGCAATGCCCACAATAATAGCTAAAATTCCGGTAATAATTATAGCATAGATTAATATAAATCCTTTGTTTTTCATAATTTTATAATGCGTTAAGATTATCTCTTATAATAATCAAAATAATTTTCAATCTCCTTCACCGCTTTCTTCTTGCTTAACTCTTAATGTTATATATATTATATCTGATTTACCTCCTCCAGTGCCTGTAATAGTGAGATTGTAAATACCGATCTGCGTGTTAGTTTTGACTATAGCGTAAAATACGGAACCCAGATTAAAACGCGCGCTGGTTAATGGATTTGGCACAAAAAAATATCTACTATCAGCGGGCAATCCTGAAACATTAAATGTTACCGGGTCATCAAATCCTCCTTCATCATCAACTCTTATTTGAATTGAACTTGTTCTTTTTTTCGAACCTGCACTGCCATCCACATCAACCTTTATCATTGTATTTGTAGGATCTAATGAGAATGATTCGCCAGGTGGAGGAGGCGGCCCTCCGGGACCACAAGGATTAGACTTAACTACCCGGGTTATTTTATCTGAATAATCGCTATAAAGGCCAGTAGTGTGATTATGGGATCTAAGATTATATGTGTAAGAATCACCTACATCACCTAGCCCAAAACCTGAATCTCTCCACCAATATCGCGATCCTAAACCACATGGACGAGGAAGTTGACATTCATCGGCCCGGCGCGGCGCTCCAATCTCTGTCCTGGGATCGCAAGACGACCCTTCGCATCTGTAAACATGATAATCATCAGCGCCGCGGGCATAATCCCAACCCAAACCTATTATTGGCTGCCCCACCGGAATAGCGCAACTATATGCTGTTATATTCTCCGGCGCTTCAGGAGGGGCAATAGACTGCACTGTCAGTTTATCAACGCTATCTCTAAAGCTCATATTGCCTTCAGCGTCATGAACTTGAACTCTAATTACATTAATGACAGCCGGAATTAAATCTATGGCTGGAGTTCTCCAAGTATCAAAATCGCCGGATAATGAAACTGCCGTTCCTTCTTTGCCTGTTGTTTCATTCCACCATGTTACTTTCGTCACGCCCACATTATCTGAAGCAGTTCCTCCTAAAACAACAAAAGAAGCGGAAGTTTGATATCTATTACCTGGAATAGTCTTATCTCCCTGAACTGGGTCAGTAATATATATTTCCGGCGGCACATTCTCAAGGGGCGGCGGAGCAAAAGGATCCGTAATAACCCGAGGAGAAAAAGAAGAAGACATTTTAAAAGATTTTTCCTCTCTTTTTCCTGGAAGAATTGTGCCTTGGATAGCCACATTGATAATGGGTTTTAAATTTACATCCTTGTTATTAACAAAAAATTTTAGTAAATCCACTCTTACTTTATCTGAAGTAAATGGCTGGTAACAGCCCGGAAGCAACTCTCCTCCTGACAAAATTTCGCAAGGCCCATATGTCTTTTGCTCTCCTTTTATAAGTACTCCGGAATTAAGGTGATAACTTATCACGCGCAAATCAAAATCTGACCTCGCTTTTGAGGAAAATACAAACTTATTTGACACATCAGGAACACATCCATTCTCGCATCCATTTGGAAAATTCCCGCCAAAAGTGATTTCTTTTGCCATCGCGTCAATAGAAAAACGAAGCTCGTTTAATACTTCTTGCGCGCTTTGAACGCTTTTTTGAGCTAAGTTAAAAGCTAAAAAAGAACCAATAATTAAAACAATAGCAAAAGCAAAAACTCCCAAAGCCACAAGAACTTCAACTATGGTAAACCCGCTATATAAATTATTTTTATTTCTTTGTCTTTTGAGTTTCATGTTTCATATTTTATTTTAGGTCTTTATAAAATTATTTAATTTTTAATTGCCGAAAAGCACCGTTGTTAATGTTAAGTCTTTATTAACTCCTCCTCTACTCTGCCATCTAACAACGCTTTCAACTAAGATTTTTTCACTACCTCGGGAGATTACTTTTACCTCACGACGAAAATTACCATTAATATACTCATCAGGATCGCCGCAATATTCAAATCTGCTCTCTGTGCCCGTAAGACAGAGATAACGCCTAGAATTATAATTATTAAACCTTCTTAGCGGTAAAAGCTCATCTGGCTTGGTTGCGTCTACTTCCCAACTTCCTATAAGTCTATTTCGCCAATTAGGAATAGAACAAGAACCGCTTTCAATACAAAGTATATTGTTTTCTTTTTTGTTTATTAATAATTCCATGCCCTCTTGAGCAATTTTAGCCGCCGTATACCTTTGCTTAGCCATTTCAAAAGAACGCAAGCTAGCTACCATCAGACTAACAAGAGCGCCAAAGACTATAACAAGAACCGAAATAGCCACCAAAGTTTCTAACAGAGTAAACCCTGAATTATTTTTATTTTTTTGTCTCTTGGGTTTCATAAAATTATTTTTTTTATGGCAGACTGACCAGTGCTCCAAAAAATAATTGTCTTCTTAAACTTGCCGCTCCTATCAATTAGGTCTATTTCTAATTTACCGGCTGACAATAAATCACCCCTATCATCAGTAATCCACAAGGTTGGTTCAGGCCGAATATATTGTAAATAAACCTTATTTATAGACCCCCCACCAAGACCAATAGAAGGTATTAAACGAATTTCATCAATCCGAACACGAGAATCCAAAGTAATTGTTTTTACTAGTCCATTTTCTCCACTGCAGTCTGTTGAAGAAGGATTATAAGTAAAATTATCGTTTTCATCTATTGTCTCATCGTTATTATCGTCAATCAGGCAGTCAGCATAGATAATAATGCTTCCGGGCCAAGCCTTATCAAAATAAATGCCATAACTGGGAAAAAGATTGTTTTTAAATTCTTTGGCCGAAACTGAATTATGCCGTGTTTCTTTTATAATATCAAGAATCTGATTAGCGGCTGCCTCTATTCTGACCTTATTACCCAAAACGACGGTGTTTAAAACTACAATACCTAAAATAATAACAATCATACCAATGACCACAAGTAATTCTATTAAAGTAAGGCCGTTATCTTTATTATGGTCTATAAATTTTTGATCTGGCATATTCATTTTTTATCTTTCTGTTGTATTATATCACATCCATAACTAAAACTTCATCTATAGCTGTGGATAACTGAATGGTGAATCAATTTTTTAAAAACTCCTCTCAAAATTCTCTCCAGACCGGTTTTTTAGTGTCGATGTTTAATTGGATAGATTCTGTACGGGTAGGAATAATGGTGCTTGGAGCATCTCCATTTACTGTAATAGTATAACTTCCTTCTATTTCAGTACCAGCCGGCAAAAATACATCAAAACCCCAACCAGTAGCATAATTCGCCTGTTCTAAAGTAACAGTTTGAAAACCGCCTATAAATTCATAGGTAGCTCCTATAGCTGATAAAACGGGATCTAAAACAACGGATAAATTCACGCTTTCCGCAAATCCTTCAATAGGCACTACGGTCACGGTAGAAACTGAAGATTTTGTTACTCCTTCTCCAGTGATCTTAGCGGAAATCGGAGTGGTGGCGTTTATGTAAAAATTGCGCACTTTTACAGTGACGGAATCTTGCGGCGGCGAAGGAAGCGGAGGCGTTCCAACGCAATCCAAATAGTATGTTTTAGAAGCATTAAGGCCGCCAGTATCTCTACCGCCGGGGTATTCTGAATTTGAGGTTCCTGTCCAACCATCAGGAGTCACCGTACAACTATCAACATTAGTTGAACTCCACCTAATATAAGCATTACTTCCATAATCAATAGTTACCGAATCTTCAAACCAATCTGTTCCGTTTTGAGAAACCTCTATTTTAGATGTTGCTTCAAGCAGTTCACCGGTCATATACCCGCCGGCGCCTAAAAACAAAGATGATTCGCCAGTGCCTTCATAATCAGAAGGCCCGCCAAGGTCTAATTCCGGCAATGACAAAGAAGCGAGCTGGAAAGCGAACCAAGTGTCTCCTTCATCTAAAAGAACTGGATTGATTTTACCGCAATCCGGATCGCAGGAGGAAAGACTATTATTAGTGTTGTCAATATATTCTGGAGACAAAATATCAAATTGGGGTTCTTCGCGTCCAAAAGAAGGATACCAAGTAGCGGTATCGCCAGAACTATAGGGGTAGGACTGCGGACTAATCATTTGTCCTCCAAAATTGTCTTTTAAGTTAGAAAATTCATTGGGCGGCGCGCCGCTCCCATGAGCAAAAAAGATATAATTTGGACGAGGACTTCCCGTAAAGATTGTCTCGCCATTCCCCATAATAAAAAGAGGGTTAAAAGCTCCGGCGTCTTGGGCGCTTAAAGCCGGAAAAGTAAAAATACTTGGCGTGAGTAATTTACTGTGGCCATAACTCGCTCCTTTAATCTGGAACTGGGCTTCGGGCAAAGATTCGTCTTTGTACGGCAGAATCAAAGCCGCGCCATTGTTCCCTCCGCTGTTTAAGTTAAAAGGGATTGAAAGAGGATTGATTTTATTTTGACCGATAAAAATATTATCAGTGGAAATAGTTCCTGAAAAATTAATGTCAAATTTTATATAGCCTTTGCTGATTTTTCCGTTAGATTTTTCTATTTTGAAGTTAATACCATCAACTCCGCCAGTGCCATTGACGCTCATGCTATTAATTAAAATTGTTTTTATATCACCTACGCAGGCCGTAACGTTATCACCCCCGGCAACGGGTGAATTATTTCCGTCTAAACAATCAATTGTCTCTCCTGCCTCCGGGTTATAAAAAGAAGCTTCAACGATTTTTATATTGCTGCTAAAATATGGAACTGAGATTTTCGTGCCGCTGTAATTTTTACTTGAAGGACCAAGCGTGGTTCTAAAATACCAATTTTTTTCGTTATTATCTTCTAAAATATAAACGCCGTAAGGCGAAGTTAAAAAAGCGGAGGTTAAAATACTTGAAGCGCCTAAAGTTCCTCTGTCTAAACCGCAATCCATATTAGTGATACTCAAATTCCAAGGTTGACCATCGTCCGGAACCCAAGTTTCAGGTATAGCCGCTTTGTAAACGTCAGCCGGCGCCACTGAAGTAACGGAAGAATCGCCCAAAAGCAAAGGAATACCGGTTAAATTATTGTCGTTTACCTTAATTGTTTCGCAATAACCGCCATTACCGCTCCAATAAAGCCAAATGTCTTTTTTATTATTGGCAGAAACTCCTGACGGCACAGTTAAACTAATACTCGCGCCCGTAGAAAGGTTTTTATTTTTAAAACGTTCGTTGGCGCTATCCCATTCGGCCATGCCGATACCCGCTGTTTTATAACTAATTTTATCTTTGGCGCCTGAAGGAATATTTGTAATGTCATTGCTCCAGGTAATGGGCAAAAAATGGTCAAGAGGAATTGGTGTTTTAACAGGAATTGATGACGCCTTCCAAGAAAGTGCGACTTTTGCCGTAAGGGTTCCTTCTCTAAGTTCTGCTTCGAATTTATGCCAACCGGCTTCTAAATATATTTTTCCTTCCTTATTCCCCCCTCCATTTATAAGCTCAATTTCATCAATTCGCAGCCAGAAACTATCATTAGCTCCATCGGAATAAAAAGTATAAACCTCATTATAATCAATCTTTAAAAGACCTTCCCATTCAATTTTAATATTATCAGAGGGCAATCCGTGTTGCGCAAAAAAATGAACAAGGTCATTATTATCATAAAAAGAAAAATAATTTACCGGATTATTGCTATTATCTCTAAAATCATCAAAAAATTCCTGCCCAATATAACACTCTTTATACCGTGTCGGATCATAAGAGAGCGTTCCGCATTTCGGTGCCGGATTATTGGGGTCAGATGTAAGATGACTGGCGTGACGATAAACAGCCAATAAACCGCCGGTAGTGTCAGCTGACGCTTTTTCAATCGGCAAAAAAGAAAACGGCTTATCCCAAGTAAAATTAGACTGGCTGAAAAACCAGCCGGCCGCGATTAAAAGGACGAGGGTGATCTGAAAAATATTTTTAAATTTATAAAAATTCATATCAATAAAAAACAATTATTTTAAACGCTCTAAAAATTTTATCTTTTTTGCTTTTTCTATAAAGCGCCTCAATATAATCTCCGGCTTTTAAATCAGTTAACTGAATATCCTTATAAGCCATTCTTACTCCTTCTATTTCCGGATCATAATCTTCGCTGTAATCTCTGAATGTTTTTTTAATAACAGTTTTATCGTCAATTAAAATAATTTTTTCTTCTTTAATCTCAATATATTTTTCGCCTTCATGAGCCCAATACTGGTCTATAATAACAATTTCATTTTCTTTAATTTCTTTGATAGTTCCGCTGACGCCGGGGAGTTCGTCTAAAGGAATCGGTTCCTCCCGGTATATAAAATACACGGCCGCGGAAAAAGCCACGATTAATAAAACAAGCAAAGCGATTATAATAAGAGTTTTATTCTCTAAAAATCCCGAGCCGGCACTGAATCTATTTAATTTCTCGTCTGATTTGAACACTTTTATTATTTTAACATTAAAGCGGTTAATATTCTATTCTTATGCCGCGCTCCACCACGCGCGGGCCGGTTGGGTTGCACGAAGCGTCTCCCCTGTTGCGGCCTACGGCTGTAATAAGAGTCTCGCCATCGTGCCTGCCTACATTTAAAAAAGCGCAGGAATTGTCTGAAAATAATAAACTAAAACTTGTGGTGGCCGCAGTGGGTGTCTTTTGAAGACCCCAGGCCGAGCTCGCAGTAATATCAACGCTGTTACAGTTGAGCGGGCTTGCCGGGTCAGGATCGATGTCAGAAGCGGGAAAAACCTCCTGTTGAATATCCCAATACAAAGCGCATTCAACGCCGGTGTCAACCGCGTAAAAAGCGCGCTGGGACTCTTGTAAGATATTAAAAATTATTAGTTCTCCCAACATAAGCTCTGAAACAAAAAAGCTGGCGGTTAATATAATAATCATAATGAAAAGAGCGAGAACTAAAGTAAATCCGTTTTGTTTTGTTCCAAATTGTAGTTTTGAATTTAACATTTTTACGGAATTCTTCGCTCGCCGGCGAACGGGCTTAAAAATGACGACAAAATCTTACTGCCAGTCAAAAAAATGTTCTTTTATTCTGACAACTTTATTTCCAAAAAGACCGCTCCATTCAACCTTTACCTCTACTTCTACTTCATAAGAATCAATGGGTCTTATATAAACGCATCTTTCAAAAGCCGTTGCGCTCCCGCTTTGATAATTATAAAGATTATTAGAATCATATAAAAGATTGCTATTACTGCAATCATCAATAAAGGCATTGCCGTCTGTATATTCAAAAATTGCGTCAACGCCGCAATCATTGCCATTATAACAAAGAGACATAGCGCTTGTTTTCCAATTATCCCATTCATTGCCAGCTAATAAATGCGTATCGCGGCTGTTTCTTATGTATTCCAATGCCTCGGAGGCCAGATAAAAAGCCACCGTCTGCTGTTTAAAATAACTGGCAGTTCTTAAACTCTGGCTGGCTAAAGTTGTGGCTCCCGTTATGGCGATAACCAAAATAGCAATGGCGATCAAAGCTTCCATTAAAGTAAATCCTTTTTGATAATTTTTTAATTTACTGAACATATATTTCCCCGATTTTCTTAAATATAACAGATTTTGTTTTATTATTGGGAGATTGTAATTCTATCCTAATATCATCAAAATCTTTGGGGGGCGAGTTGCCCGTTAGATAAATTATTGGGTCGGGTCTTAAAAAAACAATGTCTAAACTACTTATAGAACAATCACCGGGCGGATTTGAAATCTCGTCTCCGCACAACTCCTGAATTTTAATGGAATTTTTAAAAAGATATTCTTTTATTTTTTCATTGGCCGAATCAGTATAGATTTTATCGCCATCATCGGCTAAAGAAGTATATTTATCGCCAAAAAAAGTATATTTATCATCGTTTGTTATTATATTAAAATTAATCCCATGAGCGGGAAATTTTGCCGAGCCGGAAGGAAATTCTTTGACGGCCATGGCAAAAACTTGAGTTTCTATTAAAGCAGAGGTTAAATTCTGGGCTTCCCGCCTTAGGGTAAATTCCTCTTGAATGCCGCGATAATTAAGCAAAGCTACGATCGTAATAATAATGATAATTACAATAACAACTAAAAGTTCTAAGAGGGTGAACCCGGCACTGGAATTATATTTTTTAAATTCATCCACCATGAATATTATGGCATTATGAATCAAGAGAGCGTTGAGAAACTGTTGTCTGAAGATTAAAAGTTGATTTAGTTTTTCCAGCGTCTGCCTCCACCTCAGCTGTTATTGTCACTTTTGGCTGTTCTTGATCGGCAGCACCATTACCGGTTCCGGTCACATAAAAAGTGAGACTTTTAAAAGTCAGGTCAGATTCAGACGAAGAAACATAATAGGTGGAACCCCCAACGGATTTTTGCAGTCTGCCGCTACTACCGCCACTAAGTTTATAAACAACTACGGCGCCGTCGTCGTTTCTGAAAGTTAAATAATTTTTACCGGAACCGAAATCGCAGTCCTGCGGGCCAAGAACGCCTTCTGTTCCGCCGCAAGTATACAAAGTCCCCATTCTAATTTCTTTTGTCATATATTCCATTGTAAATCTAATATTATCTTGAGCCACTCTTAAAGAGCTGGCTTTTCTCTGGGCGTTTAAAACGGTTAAAAAGGCGCCGGTGCCTATTAAAACCACGAACACAAAAACAGCCACTGCCACCATTAATTCCAGTAGGGTAAAACCTTTGCTGTCGTCTTGAATTTTTGCTATAGACATTCCCTAAAAAAATTAAACAAAAGTCAACCTCAATCAATTATATCATTTATCAGAGGTATTGTCTTTTAAGGGCTGTGGATAAGTTCTGGTTCCTTTCATTCTAATTTTCCCTCCTTATTCCCGTTCAGTCAGTTTAACCTGAATTGTTTTTTCTTCGCCTTTGTGTAAAATTTTAAGAGTAACCGAGTCCCCCACCTGGCGTTTTTGAATCAGTTTGGCCAGAGAATTTTCCTGCGTAATTTTTTCTCCGTCAAATTCCAGAATAATGTCATTTTCTAAAAGACCGGCTTTATCAGCCGGACTGCCCGGCATTACCGCCACATCTTCCGGATTCTCTCCGCGGCTAATCAAAGCGCCGTAATCAACCGATAAATTGTTGCTCCTCTGAATCTCTTTATTGATTAAAATATAGCGCACGCCTAAAAACGGGTAGCTGATTCTACCTTTAGCTTTAACCTGTTCCAAGTCTCTCTTTACTTTATTTATCGGCAGAGAAAAACCGATATTTTCCGCGCCTTGAGCCATAGCCACATTAATCCCAATCACCTCGCCCCTAAGATTTAAGAGCGGGCCGCCGGAATTACCCGGGTTAATGGCCGCGTCTGTCTGAATAACCTCGGAAAGCTCTTCACTTTGACCAAGGCCGCTTGAAGCGGTAATTGAACGCTTCAAGCCGGAAATTACCCCGACGCTCACCGTGTTTCTAAACTCGCCCAAAGAATTGCCAATAGCAATGGCGGTCTGGCCGATTTGAATATTATCAGAATCGCCTATTTTTAAAGTCGGCAGATTTTTTTTCTCAATTTTTAGAATCGCGATGTCTTCCACCGGGTCGCGGGCTAAAACTTTAGCGGAAATCTTTTCGCCTTCGTTGGTTAAAACCGTATAATCCGCTGATTCGCCTGAAACCACATGTTTATTGGTGATAATTAACCCGTCTGAAGAAACAATAAAGCCGGTGCCGCCGCCGATTTCTCTTTTTTCAGTCCCCTTTTCTCTGTATTGAGGAATTTGAAACGGAGAAAAGAAATCATCGCCGAAAAATCTTCTGAAAAAATCATCTTTGCCAAAAGGACTTTGTTCTTCGTAATATTTTTCTAAAACCGGCAAATCTTTACTGACAATTACGCTGACCACGGCCGGCGAAGCAATCTTGACCGCTTCAACCACTGCTTCTTCCTGCTTTTCTATTTTTACCGCTGAACTTTCTTTATCAAATCCTGATTGCTCAATTTTCTCCGGTTGAGCTCCAAGCCACTGACTGGCCAAACCCCCGGCGATAAAACCCACGATTGATGAAATTAAAAAACTCACAATAATCACTTTATTTAATTCCTGAAGTTGTTTTTTAAAGTTTTTCATGATTTGTATTTTTTAAATTAATCCCCTTGTCCTCTAATAATCTCTTTTATTTTTTCCGGGTCCGGCATTTGATTGAAATAAAACTTGGCTTGGGCGCCGGCGCTTTGGACTTCAATATTGCCAAAACCCAAAAACTCGGCTACCGGCCCGAAAACCTTTACGGAAATATCCTGAATCTTTTCTAATTCCAATTCATTGACCGTATGCCTGAAAAAGCCAAGCTGTTTATTTTCAATTATTCTTTTATCGGTGATTATAAGGGTATTAAGAGAATAAATCATAACAGAATAAAATGCCATATTCCACAAAATAAGAAAATAGACCGAGACAAAAAACCAGTAAACGGAAGGATTATTCCCATAAAATTCTGAGGAATTTATTGAAAAATAAAGCGCGAAAGGCAGAACCGCAAGAATTAAAGAGAAAAAAAGAGGGACAAAAATGGCAAACCAGTGTTTTCTGGTTAAAAAAACTACTTTTTCACCCGGCAATTGACCCTCAAAACTGTTTTCTGAAATAGTGAATATAGACATAATTTATATTCCCGAATCTATTGATATAATGCCCGACCATTCAACTTGGCTGTAAGCGAACACAGCGATGACAAATAAAATAAAAGAGCCGATAAAAAATATAAAAGCAATTTTCTTGGGCCCGGTTCCAACGCCAAATCTGATAAAATGATAAATAGTGGCAAAGGTATACCACAAATAAACGATAAAAACCAAAGCGAATATTAAAAGACTTGTTTTATTTATAAAACTTTATCTAAATTACCATGCCTCCGCTTTTTTGCGCATGATTGTAATACTTTCGAAGCACGAAATTATAATCCCAATTCTTTTATTACCTCTTCCGCGGAATTATAGGTCCGTTCAGAAAGTTTTTGGGCAAATTCCTCTTTATCTTCGGGAGAAAAATCGGAAAGCTCATTACAAGAAGCCACTAAATCAGCTTTATCAGCTGGATATTCCTGATGATTCTTTAAATGGTCTATAGTGTTTTGAATATTTTGCATTATTAATCACCTCCTTTCTGTTTTTTAATTCTAATTGGCCGTCTATACTGAATAAAATCCGACCTGCCCATCCGAAGCATTGGCGAAGGCGGGACTTTTTTCCGAGAAAATCCCAATTCTTGGTTGTATTATAAAAAGAGAAACCAGTATCAATAAACCAAAAATCTTATTCTCAACAAGAAAAACTTGGCTAAAGTTTTTTAAAAACGCTATCAGGTAATTCCACATAAAAAATTTTACTGGGGAGGCAGGATTCGAACCTGCGATCATAGGTCCAGAGCCTATTGCCTTACCGCTTGGCTACTCCCCATTACGAGACCTATGAAAAAGTCTTTTATGTCATTCCTGTGAAAACAGGAATCCAGTAAATAAGCTAATTTTATTCTACTGGATTCCGCATCAAGTGCGGAATGACAAGATTTTTTAAGAGTCTTATTAGGCCTTCTTTAAGTATCTTCGGATGGCCACGAAACTGCTGACGACGCCCAAAGAAACGCCAACGGCAATTTGGATTAAGAAAATCTGCCAGAAGTTTACTTTAAAAAAGTAAAAGAGGTCAGAACCCGGCAGATAAGTGGTAATTTTAGGAGAAATAAACCAGACAAGCGGATAAAAAATAATCAAAATAATAATAACCGCGGAAACGCCGTAAAGAGCGCCTTCAACCACAAACGGGCCGCGAATAAACCAGTTGCTCGCGCCAACCAGCTTCATTACATTCACCTCTTCCCTGGAACTGTAAATAGCCAAGCGGATAGTATGAAATGTAACAAGAATCGCCACCAAAGCCAAGGCAATGGATACGACCACGCCGCTTCTCTGAATGGCGCCGGTGATTGAAGACAACCGGTTGATTATGGTCTGATTCTGCCGGTAATTAATCTTATCAATGTCTTTCTGATGTTTTGAACTGGTTAAAAAATTGACAATCTGCTCGTATTGAGAAGCGGTTTGCGCCTTAATGTTTAAACTGGCTTCCAAAGGATTGTCATTTAACTCATCCAAGCTCTGCATTAAAAGGGAGTTTTCTTTGTGCTTTTCCTTGAAATTTTTAAGCGCTTCCTCTCTTGAAACATACTCCACGCTTTGGACTTCGTTTAAAGCGATTAAACTTTCTCTGGCTTCTAAAACTTCTTCCTCTGAAACGTTTAATTTAAAATAGACGCTCACGTCAATTTTATCCCGCAGGGTTTCTACCAAAGCGCTGGTTAAAACATTGACCAAAAGCAAACTGGTGGTGACAAAAATAGTCAAGCTCATTACGCTGATGGCCGCGCCTGAAAGCCATCTGTTTCGCCAGAAATTAATCCAGCCGGATCTGATGATGCGAGATAATTTTGTCAGCATAAATTAAAAATTATAATATGTATCTTCCTTTTTCCTCATCTCTTATCAGTCTTCCTTTTTCCAAGGTAATAACTCGTCTTTCTATATTATTTATCACATCGCGATCGTGCGTTGCCAAAATAACCGTGGTGCCTAATTCGTTGATTTTCAGCAAGAGCCGAATAATGTCCCAAGTGTGAATTAAGTCCAAATTCCCGGTCGGCTCATCAGCCATTAGAGTTTCCGGCCGATGGGCCAGGGCCCGGCCAATGGCCACCCTTTGCTTTTCCCCGCCTGAAAGCTGGTCCGGAAAATGATGAGCCCTGTTTGAAAGACCGACTAATCTTAAAATCAGAGGCACATCTTCTTCAATGTCTTTATTGGAGCGGCCCCCGGCTTCCATGGCAAAGGCAATATTCTCATAAGCGGTTTTATTGGACAGTAATTTAAAATCCTGAAAAATAGCCCCGATTTTTCGCCGCAGTTGCGGCACTTCTTTATGCCGCATCTGGCTAATATCCTGTTCCTGCCAAAAAATCTGGCCTTCGCTTGGCAGTTCTTCCCTGATTAAGAGACGCAATAAAGTGGACTTCCCGGCTCCTGAAGGACCGGCCAAAGAAATAAATTCTTTTGGCTGAATAACAAGATTGATATTTTCCAAAGCAACGCAGTCAATTGGATAAATTTTTGAAACGTTTTTAAATTCTATCATTTGATTTGATGAATTTATCTAAATTTCCGTCTAAAACTTTGTCAGGATCGGATACTTTAACGCCGGTTCGGTGATCTTTGACCATTTTGTAAGGATGAAGCACATAGGAACGAATCTGGCTTCCCCATTCAGGCGACGGATGCTCGCCCCGCAGTCTTTCTCTCTCTTCTTCTTTTTGTAAAGAAAGATATTTATGAAGTTTGGTATAAAGCAGTTTTAAGGCCTTTTTTTTATTTTCGCCCTGAAGTCTTTCTGACTGACAAGCGGCCACAAGACCAGTTGGCAGATGAGTCAAACGAACCGCGGTTTCAGTCACGTTAACATATTGTCCGCCCGGACCCGAGGAACGGTAAGTGTCTATCCTTAAATCTTCCGGCCTGATTTTCGCTTCCGCTTCTTCAATTTCCGGCAAAACTTCCACTAAAGCAAAAGAAGTGTGCCGCAGTTTAGCTGAATTAAAAGGAGAAATTCTGACCAGCCGATGAACCCCTGATTCTCCTTTTAGAGTTCCGTAAGCCCCGCACCTTTTGGGGATCGCGCTTTGCGCAAAAACTTTTTTATCACCAAAAGGTGCGGGGTAAGCGGAAGGAGCTTTTATTTCCATTGTCGCGCTTTTAATCCCAGCTTCTTTGCCGGAGCGAATCTGAAGCACTTGGGCCAGCCAATTCTTATTTTTAACATATTTTAGATACATTCGCAAGAGCATTTCAGCCCAGTCTTGAGCGTCAGTTCCTCCGGCTCCGGCGTAAATTGACAAAATAGCGTTTTTGCCGTCGTATTGATTGTCAAGACCCCCTCCAGTCTTTTTAAAAAATTCGGTCATTCTTCTTAATTTAACATATTTCCGGTCAAAAGAAAATAGGCATTTTTCTTGCCTATTTAAAATCCCTTTATTTTCATTAATCTTCAATAATAAGCGCACCGGTCATTGTTTGATGGCCGGCGCCGCAAAAAACACTGCATTTAAACGGAAATCTTCCTGATTTGGAAGCAAGAAATTCAGCTTTTTCCGTTTTACCCGGCTTTAAATCAATGCTTACATTAAACTCCGGTAAAGAAAAGCCGTGATTAACGTCAATGCTTTTTATGTTAAGTATGACTTTCGTTCCCTTTTTTACTTTAATCGGATTAGGACTAAATTCCCATTGTTTGGCTGTCAAATCAATGGTTTTTGTTGTCATTTCGTCCCTCGGGGTATCTTCTTCTCCTTTGAAATTTCTTAAAGAATCGGTTGTCGTCTCCGACCCGGGAGAATCTAATCTGGTTTTGAGTTCGTTGTTTTCTTTTTCCCGACAGTCAAGATCCCTCTGCCACCCTTCGGCTAAACAGGAATTTTTAAAGACGCGGCATTCTTTTGTCTTGATGTTTCTGGCCGGCGTAAGCACTTGAGCGCAGATAATTCCCTCTCCTTGTTTTGGTCTTATTGGTTCCGGCATTTTCTCAATAAGCTCTTCCCTTTCATCCAGACGCTTAAATCTTAATATGTCTTTTACCCTTTCCAGCCGGTCTTTTAAAATTTCTCTTTGTCTTTCAATTGTTTCTTCTATTAATTCTTCGCCTTCTTCTAATCTGTCAAGAAAATGCTCAAGCTTTTTAATAATTTTTTTCGCGATTTCAAAATGCCGCCAAGCTTCTCTAAAATCAGATTCACTTAAAAGACTCTCCACTTTATTGATTTCTTCTTCGGCTTCTCTAAATAATCTTTTAATTTCCTCGGGTATTGCTTGACCAAGCGATTCTATTTTCCCTTTAATTTCAGCCAAGTCTTCTTTAAGCCCGAGGATTTTTTCCGGCAATTCTTTATATCCTTTTAAAACTCTTTCTAAAATATTTTGGGCGTTTCTGACATTTTTTAAAGCGGCCATGGCCTGACCAAAAGCCCGACCGATTTTTTCTTCTCCCAAAGCCGCTTTACCGTTTTCTAAATGTTTTTTACCGTTGGTTAACAAACTATCAACACTCGCCGGCACAGAAACTCCGTCTGCTTTAAGCTGATTTATTTTTTCTTCAATGGCTGAAATTTTTTCTTCAACTTCCTTGATTATCTCAAGAACCCGCGCTTTTAAATCAAGCCGGTCTTCGTGGATTTCTTCTAAAACTTCTTCAGTAGTCGTTGAATGAAGCCGCAGTTCCTGTCTGGTTTGAAGAATGGATTTAATCGCCTCTTTTTTAATTTCTCTGATATTTTCCCGAACTTCTTTTAAATTATCGTTTGATTCCAGTTCTAAAATTTCGTTTTCCAGCGCCTCTAATTTTTTTTCAATAATATTTTCCAGCCGTTCTTTTAGGGCTTCGTCTTCAATCTCTTCAATTCTTTCCTTGCGGCGCTCCAGCTGCTCTTTTAGTTTGGTTAAGTTATTCTCAATAATCAGACGAGCTTTCTCCTCGGAAATAAATCCTTTTTCTTTTTGTTTTAATAAAATCTCTCTCCTTTTTTCCGCCTGCTCATAAACATTTTCCAAGGCCTTTTCTATTTTGTCTTTTGCCTCATCCGACGCTTTTTCCATCGCTCTTTCTAAAACCTCGTGTCTTTTAAGGGAAAAACTGTTCAAAATCTCCATCAGGCGCGAAATGTCTTTATTTTTTCCGTCTAAACTTTCCGTTTCGTTATTAACTTTCTCAACTATTTCCTGAATCTTCTCTTCTAATTTTTCAATAATATCCGTTTGCTCCGGAGTTTTCTCTGAAACTTCGTTTAATTCAGCCAGTCTTTCTTCGGCGATTCCCGCTCTCACCTCGGCTTTTCTAACCGCGTTAAAAGTAAAAATATTTAATTTAACCCAGTCGCCAAAGCGGTCCAGAAAATAATAAGAGCTTTGAGGCGTCAGGCCGGCATCCGGCAAATCCTCAAGCTCCGCGGCTTTTACAGAAACAAAATTAGCCGATAAGACAAGGATAGATAAAAAAGTTAAAATAATGTATTTGTGTTTCATATACTATTATTTTAATCCTTTAAATTTTCTTGTCAAATGTGGAAAAATGAGTTTTAAAAAATTTACTACTTTGGCGGAAATTCTTTTTCTAAAAAAAAGCGCCTTGCGGATTGATTCGTTTATCACGAACTCAACAAGGCGCTGGTTGGCGAGCCGTGGCTCGCGCTACTTTTCCTCTTCGGGCTTCTGGGTGAACTCCATGTTAATGATGATACCCTTGACCGCGAGAGGTTGGTTGGAAACATGGACGATCTGGCCGCCGGAGACATAGTGCTGATGGTACACGCCCTTTGTGTCCCACCAGTAAAGATATTCCGAGGACGAGCCGTAGGTACCGTCGTCCTGAAGCACCTCCTGCGTGATCATCGTGTTGTTGTTGAAGTCCACGCCGAATCCTTGCGAAGTACCGCCCCAGTTGTTCACGACTGTTGTGGGCGTAAGACGTTTTCCTCCGCTCGTTACCTTGCCGCGTACAGTCGAGTAGATGATGACCTGCCCGCTGTAGGCTGAGATAACGTAGAAATGCTTCACTGAACCTGGCTTGTTGTCCTCGACAAGGCGTTCGCGTATGTTGCGTTGCTCCGCCGTCAATCCATCCGGTCCCGTGGGGACCTTCACTTCCGCCTTGCCAACGCCCGAAGCGGATTGCGGCGGAGGTGTGCACCCGGCGAAAAAACCGAGCATGACGACCGAGACGAGAACTGCGAGTGTCTTCTTCATCTTCGTTTCTCCTTTCGTTTCCGGGTTACTGGGTGGTGTACGGCTTGAACTCACGGAGAAGCGGTTGTTCCGCGCCCTTCGGGAGCTCGCCGACATTGGTAAAGCGCCAATTGAATTTGACCATCTGCGCGTTGTATTCGGCGGCGAGCGAGTTGTAGCTCGCTTTCACGCCAGCAACTTCCGACGACCAGACGTTGTACTGCTCGCGGTCTTCGCGCGGCCACTTCTGGCGAACGAGGTCCTTGTAGGTCCCGTTCATCGCCGTCATGCGTCCGTCGTAGACCGCGATGTCCGCCTGCTTCTTTTCGAGCTGGGCGGCCGCGTCCTTGAACCACTCGTACTTCTCGAGCATCGCGCGAGGCCCGAATTCCTCCTGGGTGACTCTCGCCGTCTCACCGAACCAGCCGAGGCCGTATCCGATGACCGAGATAAGGACACCGAACACAAATATGGAGAGTATTACCTTAACAGCAATCGCCATCGGACCGCGCTCCGCGGCTCTCTTATAATCCTGCCATTTCTGTCCCATTCTTCCTTCCTCCTTTAAAATAAAAAAGTTTAATATAAATATACAAACCACCAAAGCCAAAAATTTTCACCTCCTTTTGGGCTTCAAAATATAAGTTTTTAAAAGATCAAATTTTCACAAATTTGCTTTTGAAGCGCAACACCTCATAATTAACATATATGAGGTACAAACGCTTCACGCAGAATGAACGAAATGAGCTCGCCATCCTACTGAAGAAGGGCTATTCCCAAAGAGACATTAGTCATGCTCTTTTAAGAAGTCCGTCTTCAGTAAGACGTGAGATCAAACGCAATTCCACTAACGGAGTCTATAATCCAAAGAAAGCCAGCCACAAGGCGCATGTGAACAGAAAATATTCTAAATACCAAGGCATGAAAATTAGAAGGGATATAGAGGTTGAAAATTATATTCGGAAAAAACTTAAGCTTTCATGGTCGCCGGAATCTATTGCCGGCAGAATGAAATTAGATATCGGAAAATCTGTCCACTACACGGTCATTTACAAATATCTTTACGGTCAATACGGTCAGGATATGCGCGGATATCTCAGATACAAGCAATATGGAAGAAAGAAAAGGACAAACGTTAAACGGACAAAAGAAATTATCAAAAACCGCGTATTTATTGATAAAAGGCCGAGGGTTATTGCCGAACGAAGGAGATACGGCGACTTTGAGACCGATACTATGGGCTATCCTAAATGGGCCAAGGAAACTTTAGCCGCCGCTATTGAAAGGAAATCCAGATTCATTCTGAGTAAAAAAATATCTCGGTTAAAGAACGCGATGGAAGGATTCAAAGACATTTTTCAATCTCTTCCAGTCCAATCCCTAACGTTTGATAGCGGCCCGGAAAACGCGAGATACAAAGAACTGGGAATTAAAACTTTCTTCTGTCATCCTTATTCCGCTTGGGAAAAAGGAGCGGTTGAAAATGCGTTTAAACTTATTCGGGAATATATTCCCAAGAAAAGACCTTTGGAAAATTACACTGACGAGGAAATATCCGCTATCATTGATACCATTAACGGCCGACCGAGAAAATGCCTTAATTGGTTAACTCCCAAAGAGGTATTCTATGCTAATTTTTTAAATAGCGGGTGTTGCGCTTCGGGGTAAAACGTACTATTTTTAAACTTAACAGAGATATATCATACCATAATATATTTGTCAAATAAAACATGATAAAATTATAAAGCCAGCAGAGGGATTTGAACCCCCGACCTACTCTTTACGAAAGAGTTGCTCTACCGCTGAGCTATGCTGGCAAAATTCCCTACTTAGACCAACGGATTAATTTTAAAAACAGATTTTCCAAACCCCAGAGTCGTTCAACGCGAAGACTGGCGAACATTATCAACGCTAAAGCATAAATAATATGCTCGTCAACTAAAAATGAATGGCCGACATAAGGAAATTCAAGAATCGGAAAATAATAAAGAAGCATTAAAACAGCGCCTAAAACGGAACTCATCCGGACAAAAATACCGAGAATCAGCGAAACGCCCAAAAGAGTCAGCCCCCATTCATTGATAAAGTTGATTATCGGCAAAATATCCGACCCAACCAGCCATTGATAAAACCCGGTAAAAGTTTTTGCTCCCTTAAGATAGCCGGCCGCGGACCATTTAGGGTCTAAAACTTTGGTAATGCCGGCGTAAAAGAAAAGCCAGCCCATTGAGATGCGAAGCAGAAATAAAGATATTTTTTGAAATTGACTCATAGTTATTCTATTTATCGTAAGTTATTTTCGACCTTTTGAAAAACCTTAATCATTGAAACAAATAGGACATGATTCCCAAAGTATTTTCCCTGTTCTAAAAGCCAAAAGCGCTTTTTTAAATGAAAGAATAGATAAAAAATACCGCAAATCGGCCAAACGGCGAACCAGCCAGCCGAATCTTCCGTAAAACCTCAAAGGGCCGATTAAAACAGCGGCCCAGCTTGGCCCGACTGGTATGGCGTAAGCGGGCTTTTTATCTTTATAGGGAAAAAACGATTGGGAGCGAATTTTACGGCTGATTATTTTAGCCGCGTAGCGGCCGTTATGAATAGCGGTTTGGGCCATTCCCGAATAAGTCGTAGCGGCCGCGTCGCCGATGATAAAAATATCATTAAATTCTTCCGCTTCCAAGAATTCATTTACTTTTACCCGCCCATTTTGGTCAAAATCCAATCCTTTGATTTGCGTATAAAGATAATTAGGCCGCGTTCCGGCTGTCCAGATAACGGTTTTTGTTTTCAGCTCCATATCTTTTAAAAAAACTTCTTCAACTTCTTCTTTAACCACTTTTCTGTTAAGGAAAACATTCACGCCCAATTCGCGCAAGCGGCTCTCAACTTTCTCTGAGATATTTTTTAAAAGAGCCGGCAAAAGCCGCGAGGCGGCCTCAATAATATCAATGGTTATCAAAGAAGGGTCTAAATTATGATTTTTGGCCATTCTCTTTGTATAAACGGCCAATTCGCCGGCCAGCTCCACTCCGGTCGCTCCGCCGCCCACTATGACAATGTGAGCCGCTTTGACTTTTTCTTCAAGATCGGCTTTTTCATAAAAAGTGAATAATTCGTGAAAATGTTTTTTAAGCAGGAGCGCCTCGCGAATAGACTTAAACCCGAATGACAATTCTTTTAATCCCGGTATGTCAAAATAAGCGGTTTCGCTTCCCATGGCTAAAACAAGAAAATCAAAAGAATAACGGGAGCCGCTTTTTCCTTTTAATATTTTCTCTTTTAAGTCAAATTCAGTAATAAAATCTTCAAGCACTTCTATTTCCTTGTTTTTAAAAATTTCTTCAAGGGGGATACAAACTTCCAGAGGAGAGCGGCCGGTAACGGCCCGATAAAGAGTGGGGTTGTATTCAAAATGAGGTTTATCGCTTATAAGAATTATTCTCGTCTTGGGCGGTTTTTGAGCGATTAAATCCAGAGCGCATCTGACTCCGCCAAACCCGGCGCCGACAATAATAATTTTTTTGTCTCTTAGAGATTTCTTCATTTTTCTATGGCCGGGCCGTCAACATAGGAATCTCTTTCGACTTGATTTACTTGATGGACCGCGTCCCAATCAAGTCCTTGTTCAATAAAAACCTCGGCTGTTTTTATCCACAAACGCTGGCCAGCGTCGCCCTCCGGAATAAGCTTGTAAACTTTATAATCGTTAGCGGCCCTGACCAAATCAGAGATCGCGAATGAATCAACTATAGATTCGTCAATGTCTTTTATGTTACCCCATTTAAGATGGCCGTAACTATCAAATACGGACGGACTTAAAATCAGCCGCTTAAATTTTTTAGAGCCGACATATTTAACGATATAAACGTCAATATCGCCAACAGCGCGAATCAGGTCTCCTTCAAAAATAGAGACGTTAAGAAAAGGAATTTGAGAAGGAGGAAGAGAAGGCAGGGATTCGGCGGCCAAGGCGCGAAAAGCAGTAAACTTATCTTGGCCAAAGCCAGAACTGCCATAACCTATAATTATCAATCCGATTATTAAAAATATCTTTTTGTTGTTCATTATAATATAGAATTTATTCTATTATTTGCCCAGCATTATACAAATTTCGGTCAATCTGATTTATCTGATAAATTGAATCCCAATCAAACCCCAGGCGGTTAAAAGTGTCTGCCGTGGCAACTAAACGTTTCTGCCCCGTGTCACCGGATGGATAGAGTTTATAAACTTTGAAATCATTAACAGCCCTGACTAAATCAGAGGTCGTGAATGAATCAACCGTTGACCTGTCAATATCTTTAATGTTGCTCCACCTTAGGTGGCCGTAGCTATTAAATGCGCTTGGACTTAAAATTAAACGTTTGAATTTCTTGGCGCCGACATACTTAACAATCCAAACATCAATATCTCCTTTAGCGCGAATCAAAGCGCCTTCGGATAAATTAGGAGTGGCAGCAGTGATATCTGGACCAAATGGATATTTATCAAGATCAGTTTGAGAGATAATTATTTCAGAATTCGGTTTAAGCCCATAAGCAAGAAATGCCTCTGTATTAGTTATCCATCTTTTCTTGTTGCTTTCAATAAGATAAATCTTGTCGCTGGAGGAAGTTTTAACGATAGCGCCATTAGGATACGGAAATATAACCGGAACCGGAGATAGTACCCGGATAGAATTAATATCCCATGTATTGCTATAATAACTATTCTTACTGCCAAAAACCCTAACATTCATTCCGGATTTTAAATCTTTATAAGTAAGCTGAACATCGTTTGAATCATTAATGGAAGCGTTAGCCGCAATAAATAAAATCTTAACCCCGTCATCTGTATTAATCGCGTAATTTGTAGTGTATCCAATTTGCGAAAAATTTGTATCAAGGAAGCCGGTTAAGCTATCCTGAATCGCAACAGAACCGCTATAGGCCGTAAGGCCCGAAATTATCGGAGTAATAGTATTACTAAACCCAAAAGAAGTTATCGCGAATTTAAAGCCGCTTGGAGTTGCGGACGATGAAATATTAGTCTTGAGCTGAATAACTTTTGTAGTTCCGGCCGGAATAAACAATATCCCGTTGTTAAATACGCCTGATTCGTATACGCTCGGCGAGGTATTATCAGATTCATTTCCTCCAAATCCGAAAATATGATTTTCCGCGCCTGAAGTAATGTCATAAATATCAAGTTGTTTAAAATTTCCTTTCCGGGTATCAGCCGATATTACAAACTTATTTATTATCACGTCTCCTCCAGTTGCTGAAATTTTGAATCTGCCAACAACTACATTTGATTGCCCAGGGCTAAATGTTGCGCCTACAAACGAAGGATCGCCAGACACATTAACCTGCGCCGCTGTTTTGACTGACGTATAATTTGGGCATGTTCCGGCCGAGTCCAATCTTTTTGACGAAAGGTTATTTATAATATAAATCTTGTTATCTTGATATCTAATATCGGCGATAATAAAACCATATTGCTGATAATACGCTCCGGTCGTACCGATGCTTGGCTGAAATTTAGGAGATGTGCCGTCTGGCGGAACAAACGCGTAAATAGACGTGCTGTCTTTTGATATGCTTATAGCGCTAGCCGGAATAGTATACGATTTTCCGTTTAAATTAATTTTTGCTTCAGAAACTGAAACAGCATTATCTACCGAAAACGCAACGCAACCGCCGCTCACAATGCCGTTGACAAGCGATTCCTTGATGCCGAATGGCGCATCGCTTAAATCAATATGATTCAAACCTGCGGATGGGTCATACTCTTCAACCTCTATTTTATATGAACCATCAGCCAAAGAATTCGGAATGGTCCATAAAAACTCACCGGAAAAGGAATTAATTAAGACGTTAGTCGGACCATATAAAAGTAAATCCTTGCCGGGCGCGGCAGAACTACCTATTAAATAACTATCCGGGCCCAATAAGTGGATTGATAGTTGAATTGTTTTTCCTAAGGTTTCACTTGGATGATTCCATGTAATTTTATGCGTTTCAGCAATATTCCAAGTTTCGCCGCCATTAGGCGAAATTATCTGAGGCACACCTCCTCCCGCAAGAACCAGCTGAATTTTAATAAAAAGCGCCGCGCTGATTGCCAGCCATATTGCTAAAAATAATTTTCTTTTATTCATCTGTGTTTGAATCAAAATATTTGCGCAGCGCTTGAAATGTTTTTAAACGACGCGCAAATAATGATTGATCGGCTTTATATTACATTGCGAGAAAAAATCAAAAATTCTATTGAAAATGGACGCAAAAAATTTAATCTCAAAGCGAGAGAGGGGAATCGAACCCCCATTTGTTCCTTGGGAAGGAACTGTTCTGCCGCTAAACTACTCTCGCGCAAAAAAATACTCCCACCATTTCCACCAATTCGGCGTTTCTGATTCTGTCTGGTTTGTTTTGACTAAAGACGGATTAAGCCCGGCAATTCCTTCATTAAAATCTCTGTCTTGATTATTATCGGCTAATGAATCTTCTTGAAAAGGAGCTTCTTGGGCAGAACCGCTTTCCGGCACAATTACGACCTTCTCGCCCGGCTTGGTTAAATTTAATTTTAACCGAGCTTCTTTTTCCAAATAAGATTCGTCCTGAAAATATTCTATTAAATTATTAAGCTGCTGATTGCCGCCTTCCAGCTTTGAAATCTCCGCTTTTAAATTTTTAATCTCTTTGGTTAATTGATATTTGCGGTAACTTTCCCGGCCCGCGCCCAAAGCCAGCCAGATTAACGCCAGAATAACCAAAAAAAGAAAAACCTTGGAGCTAAGAAGTTTTCTGATGAAAATTTTATTGCTTTGATTAGACATCTTTGATATAATTATTTAAAACATGAAAGGGTCTACTCGTAATAAGATTTTCCGTTTGGCCTGGATAATTTTAGCCAGCTTGGTTGTGTTGAGCATGATTGTTTTTTTGTTTATTCCCCTTCTCTAAGACTAACAAAATCCGCTCATCTTCTCAAGGCCTTTAAAAATACTTCTTGAGAAAGAGAAACTTCGCCAAACTGCTTTAATCTTTTTTTGCCTTTTTTTTGTTTTTCCAAGAGTTTTCTTTTGCGCGTATAATCGCCGCCGTACAAGCCGGCGATTACGTCTTTTCTCAAAGACCTAATCGTTTCTCTGGCAATGATTTTGCCGCCAATAGCCGCCTGAATAGGAATGCTAAACTGATGAGGCGGAATCACTTCTTTTAGTCTTTTCACTAAAGCCCGGCCTTCCTGCTCGGCTTTTTGTTTTGGAATAATTTTAGAAAACGCTTCCACTTTTTCTCCGGCTATTAAAATATCCAATTTGACCAAATCAGCCGGCCGATAATCAATCAGCTCATAGGCCATGGAACCGTAGCCGGTAGTCGCGCCTTTTAAGCGGTCGTAAAAATCTATAATAATTTCTCCCAAAGGCGCTTCATAAGTCGCCAAAACTTTTTCCGGGCTAAGATATTGAGTATCTTTGTATTGCCCGTTTAATAAGCCCGAGGCCAGCTTCATCACCTGACCCAAGTATTGATTTGGGGTAATAATTTCCAACTTTACCCACGGCTCTTCCATTTTAGAGTTTTCTCCTTGAATCCGGCGGTACGAAACTGAAGGATTGGTAATAACTAAATTCAAGTCATATTCTCTTTTAAGCCGTTGGCTGATAATTTCTAAATGAAGAAGACCCAAGAAACCGCACTGAAATCCCCTGCCCAGGGCTTCTGAAGATTCCAGTTTAAACCCCGCACCTTTCAAAGATTGGTTATTAAATTGGCGCTCCGCGCCTATCTTTGAAAGGTGCGGGGTAAAAGTCAATGAAGAATCATTAAGTTTTAATTTATCCAAACCGTCTTTTAACAAATCAAAATCATCTCCTTCAATCGGATAAAAACCCGCAAAAATCATTGGCTTAGGTTCTTCGTATCCCAATAATGGTTCTATTTCAATAAATTTTGAATTTTGAATTTTGAATTTTGAATTTGTTATGGTATCCCCTACCCTGCACTTCTCAATCTCTTTTAAGCCCGTGGCTATGTATCCAATCTCTCCGGTTTTTAAAATATCCGTTGCCTTTAAAGCAGGATTAAAAATCCCCACTTCTACGACCTCGCTCTCCGCTTCTGAAGCCATCATTAAAATTTTCTCGCCTTTTTTAATCTGACCGTCAACAACCCTCACATAAGCAATAACGCCTTTATACGAGTCGTATTTAGAATCAAAAATCAAAGCCCGCAAAGGAACGATAGAACTGCCTTGAGGCGCCGGTATTTTTTCAATAATCGCTTCTAAAACCCGTTCAATATTCTCGCCGTTTTTGGCTGAAATTTTTAAAATTTCTATCCCCTGCCCTAAAATATTTTTTATTTCCTTCTCCGCTTCTTCTATTCGCGCGTTCGCTAAGTCAATCTTGTTAATTACCGGAATAATAACTAAATTTTGCTCTTGAGCCAAGTATAAATTAGCCAATGTCTGGGCCTGAATGCCCTGACTCGCGTCAACCAGTAAAATCGCTCCTTCTACCGCGGCCAAGCTCCGGGAAACTTCATAGGAAAAATCAACATGGCCCGGAGTATCAATCAGATTCAGAATGAATGTTTTTTTATATTCCAACCTCACCGGCTGAAGTTTAATCGTAATCCCCTTTTCCCTTTCCAAATCCATCATATCTAAAAACTGCTCCCGCATTTTTCTTTTTTCAATAGTCCCGGTTAATTCCAAAAGCCGGTCCGCCAATGTGGATTTACCATGATCAATATGTGAAATGATGCAAAAATTTCTGATGTTTTTTTGATAATCAGACATATGTTAAGGATTTTAACCTTTATTAAAACCCCATAATTTTCTCTGTAAAGTTATCATTTCCGGCGAACGCAGAAGAAAAGTTAAAATAAAATAAATTAAAAAGCCGGCTATGCCAGCCGATAAACCCTGAATAAAAATTCCTGAAGTAGTTTCTAAATTAACCAAAGGAGCCGTTAAAGATAAAATCCAATAAGAAACTAAGCCGGCTGTAAGTGAGCTGAAAATAATTTTAGCCAAAGAAGCAAAAATTCTTTTTTGGTCTAAGATTTCTGTTTCTTTTTGCAAAACAAAAAATTTCCTGACTTCCTTTTTTAGAAAAATCCAATAAAGACCGACTCTCGTAAGACCAGCCAAGGTAAACCCCAAAGCCAAACCAGCCACTGATAAATAACGGATTAAGATTAAACTGGCGCCGATGTTTACGCCGGTGGCCAAAAGCGCGATAAAAAACGGGGTTTTGGCGTTTTCCAAAGAAAAAAAAGAACGGGTAAGAAGCGAATCCAAACTTAAAGCAAAAAGGCCCAGAGAAAAATAAAAAAGGGACTGACTGGTCAGCTCAATTGCTGACCGGTTGAATTGATTAAAGCCGAAAAAGCCGTGGCCAAAAATTACTTCAATAATTTGAACTCTTAAAACCAAAAGCAAAGCGCTCATTGGAATAACCAGAAATAAAATCTGCCTTAGAGTATTTGAAAAATTTTCTGAAAAATTAGCCCAGTCTTTTTTGGCTCCAAATTGGGAAAGAGCGGGAAAAGCGGCCAAAGCAAAAGAAATACCGATCACGCCCCAAGGCAAACTCTGTAAATGATAAGCGAAAATAAAAATAGTAATACTTCCGGAAGCCAAAGTGGAGCCGATAATGGTCATAACGATTAAATCTAATTGAGCCGCGGCCAAGCTTAAAACGCGGGGAATCATCAGCCGTCCCAGCCGACGGATACCCTTATGAGTAAAATCAAAAACCCATCTGTATCTAAAACCGGACCAAATTACTGAAGGCGCCTGAATCAACATATGTAAAATCGCGCCTAAAATCACCCCGGCTCCCAATCCGTAAATTCCCCAAAAATTAACTAAAACCAAAGCGCCGAAAATAATGCCTAAATTATAAAAAATCGGCGCCAGAGAATAAATAAAAAACTTTTTTAAAGATTGAAGAATGCCGCCCAAAACCGCGCTCACGGCCAAAAAAATCGGGCTGATAAACATTAGCCGCGTTAAATTAACGGTTAAGGCGGTTTTTTCAGGGCTAAAACCCGGGGCGATTAAAGGCACTATAAAAGATGCGAATAAAATTAAAACTCCGGAGACAATAATAGTGCCGATTACTATAATATTTAAAACTCCGTTAGCCAGATACCAAACCTCTTTAGAATTTTCTTCTTTATTCAGATAATCGGTAAAAACAGGAATAAAACCGGCGGAAAGAGCGCCAACCACCAATAAGCCGTAAACTAAATCAGGAATCCTAAAAGCCGCGTTATAAATATCCATTACATCGCCGGCGCCGAATTTAGAAGCAAAAATACTTTCCCTGACTAAACCCAAAAAACGGCTCATCAAAGAAGCCGCTCCTAAAATAACAGCGGCTGAAAAAATAGTTTTGGATTGATGATTAAAAATCCGGGTAAACATAATCTCAATTCGTTTCATTCCGCACAATTAAGTATATCTAAATTCTCATAAAAAATCAAAATACGGCTCATTGGCCGTATTTTAAATCTCAACTTGATTTTAATCCAATCCTCACTCCGTTAAATCTCCTCCTGTCTCATAATAATCCCTCTCCTCTTGATTCACGATAAAGATTTGCTCCCATTTGTAGTTCTTGTCAATGAATTGAGTTGGGGTGAGATTTAAGTGATGTTTAATGGCTTTACCTTTTGCTTCGTCTATTTCTTCCAAGGAATAAACTCTAAAATCGTCTATGGATCGGTAGATGTCAGAGGTAATGTAGGAAGAAACAATCTCTGGTTCAAGTTCTTGGATGCTATTCCAATTAAAGTGCTTGTACATATTAAATATAGCCGGATTAAAGATGTGTCTTTTGTAGGGTGGTTTGATAATGTAGACCTTAAAATCGTTTTTGGCTCTGACAAGAGTTCCTTGTCTTAGCGAAGGTTCTTTGATTTCCTTTCCTTCCGGGTATTGGTCTAAGACGCTTTGAGACACAGTGATTTGGGAATTGGGAATAAGGCCGTAGGAGAAAAACACAGCCGGGTTAATAATCCATCTTTTTTGATTATTAACGATAAAGTAGATTTTATCGCTGTCTTGGGTTTTTAAAAGAGCGCCGTTGGGATAAGGAAGATTTGAGATTTGTTCCTGCTCTTTTCTTTCTTGAGGAATATAGACTCTTCCGGCTTCCGGTTGAGCTTGAATAATTACCGGAGCTGAATAATTGGGTTTTCTGTCATAGGAAAAGATTGCGTAGTAATAAATGGTATTATTATCTAAATTAGTGTCTGTGAATTCTATTTTACTTCCTTCATAAACTATTCTTGCTCCTTTAGCAAGGAGAGTGTCTTTTGACCAGCTTGCTTCTATTGGCGTAGTGGTTGAGAGAATAAGGACTCTGACAAAGTCTGTGTCTTGAGGATTTTTCCAAGAGAGATTGATTTGTTTGTCTGCGGAACTGGCTTTAAAATTAGCTGGTAAAGATGGCGGGGTGGTGTCTTGAACTGAACCTCCTCCGCCTCCGCCTCCTCCGCCTCCGCCTCCGCCTCCTCCGCCGCCAGACGACGCTGGAGAAGAAATCATATCATAAACCATTTCTCCGTCAGAATACGTTCCCTGGTCGTCTTTAGTGAAAACCCAGTAATAATATGTTTTATCGTATTCCACGGTCTTGTCTTCAAAAGTGTTGCCGTTGCCCGCGAACAATTCGGAATTAAGATGGCTTTCAGGGATTTGCCCGATATCTGTTTTGTCGTTTGTTAATCTTAACACAATTGTTTCCTTGTAAAACTCGTATTCAATCGGGTTTTCCCAAGTAAGTATAAGAGAGCCGCGCTTTATTTGAAGATTGCTTACTTTAGGAGATTTTGCCAGGCGAACAGAGGTTTCAAACGACAAAACATTGCTTGAAATTGTTTGATTGTTTCTGTCTTTGGCGGTTATCTTGTAATAATAAGTCTTGTTTCTGTTTAGTCCTGAAATAGTCATAGAGTGATGAGTTAAGAAATTAGTATCTTCAATTTTTTGATTCAGGTTGTTTGAGTCAAGAGAATAATTTATGACAGCGGTTGTTTCTTTTCCGGTATCAAACTCTATTGCCGCGGAATTGGCCTTGATGTTTACAACACTAATGTTTAAAATAGACAAAATTGGGCCTGAAGTCGTAAACTCATAGTCCTGGGAAAAGGCGATATTTCCCGAGCCGTCTTTTACTTTTATTCTAAAGTGATAAGTAGAGTTTTGGGAAAGATTGGTTAAAGAAACATTGTGCGATTCAACTAAATTAATATTGTTTGGAGTTGCGTTGCCATAAGTTATTGTAAGGCCGTATTCCACTTGGCTTTCTGCCGGTTCGTTTGTTGTGAAAGATATACTAGCGCTGTCCTCGGTTATGTTGGTAATTTGAATATTGGAGATTATTGGAGCCGCAGTGTCTAGGGTTTTAGCTGAAACAACGTTGGAAAGAGCGGAAATATTTGGAACTTCGTCTGAAGAACGGATGGCGAAATAATAAGTTGCGTTTGGCGAAAGCCCGACTACAACATAAGTTTGGACAGTACCGGACGGTAATGGAGTTGGCTCGCCTGTTGCTTGAGCGGCGCTACCCCAATTATTGCCGTTGATAGAAGCCGTTGAATAGCGGATATCGTAGGATGAGGCTGTTCCTGCGTTTCCATCGTCTCCGGGAGAAGTCCAGGAAAGAACAACGGAAGTTTCCGTTATGTCTGATGCGGAAAGGTTTGTGATTTGGGAAGGAGGGGTGGTATCCTGCAATGGAAGAGTCGTGAATGTTCTGTTCACGCTCATTGATTCGTTCCCGGCCGCGTCTTTTGAGCGGACGCGATAGTTATATGTTGTTCCTCCTGAAAGACTTGAAAGAGTTGCGGAATGAGAAGTCTGGTATGTTAAAGTTATGGCTGTGCTTTGTCCGTAAGTTATGGTAAAGCCATATTCAACTTGGCTTGTTGTTGGTTCATTGGTTGTCCAGGTGATTGTTGCCGAGTTTGTTGTAATCCCTGAAGACGAAACAGAAGAGATTGCTGGCGGAGTGGTGTCATTATTAATCATTACCGTAATTCCCGCTGCTGTTGTCTGATTCCCAGCCGCGTCTCTGGCTGTGGCCGTTAAAGTATGCGAGCCGTTTGCGGCAGAAGTTGTGTTCCAGGAAACTGAATAAGGAGAGGTGGTGTCTTCTGTTCCGAGATTTGCTCCGTCAAGTTTGAACTGGACTCCTGACACTCCGACATTGTCCGAGGCGGAAGCGGAAATAGTAATTGTGTTTGAAACTGTTTGTCCTGATGTTGGAGAGGTGATGGAGACTGTTGGAGCGGTGGTGTCTGCAACTTCACTCACTGTAATAGTGATAGTTTCAGAATCGGTTCCTCCTTTTCCGTCTGATACTGAAAAGGTAACAGGATAAGTTCCTGATTGGGCAGAAGAAGGAGTCCAGCTGAAGGTTCTGGTTGAAGAGTTAAAGGTTGCTCCGGTTGGCAACCCAGTAGCAGAATAGGTTAAGGCGTCTCCATCGCTATCTGTGGCTGAAATAGTGAAGCTTAAGGTTTGTCCTTCATTAACTGTTTTGCTGCCAATGGAAGCTAAAACAGGAGGATTGTTAGTTGGAGCGCTTGAAAACTCTAAAGCGCCGATATCTGGTTTACTCCCTAACCAATACTGCGAAATTGCCACCCCGTCCCCAGCTTGACAAACCAGAGGAGATGTAACGGTTATCGTGCCAGTACGGTCAGAAGCCCCGTCTGTTGCCCAAGACACGGATGAAACAGTTCTTATCTGATCAGTACTCGCTCCTTTTATTCTGATAGAATCTCCGGCAACATAATTTCCTCCAGCCCCATCATTTCCCCATGGGCCATGGAACCAATCGGCATTGGCAACTTTTATGGTGGTAGCCGAACCCGCAGCGCAAGTTCCGGCTTGGGCATTCACATTAGTCCAAGCTCTCCCAGTATTAATAGCCGGGCTAGCAACCTGAAGTTTAAAATTATTATTAGCGGCATCTATAAATAAAGGATTTCCATAAATGCTATTAGTTTCATCAACTCCTGCGCTTGCCTGCCACCAGTTAAACGCAGTCTGTCCGTTAGAATTATTATACGAATCTCCAGTTTTACTGCCATACATTGTGTTTACAGCCGTTGAATAATGGAGATTATTATCAAAAAAGTCGCTATTTGGCGTACTACCGGATTGATACCAGACCATGCGAGCAGGGTTATCTTGGTATCCTACTAAGATATTATTTATATATGTTTGAAAATCTATATACCCAACACCATAACCCGCCCTGATGTTGCCCCCACTACTACCTCCCCTTGGGTTATAGATAGTATTATGCGCAATGAGATTATGGTGGACATCATTTACATTAGTTAAATAATCATTTAAGTGCAAAAAAACACCAATTTTGGGGGAACTAATTATATTCCCTAAATAAGTATTATATCTTGTATCACCACTCTGTTCTGTTTCTGAATTTATACATATAGCGCAAATGTGAGCAATAGAGGTATCACTACTCCAATCATATACAAGGTTATTTTGTACCCTTGATCTCTCAGCGCCTTCAGTATACATCGCCGCTCCACCAGCAGTATTCTTTCCAAGCGCTGTGTATAAAGTATTTCCTTTCATTATCCCATTATTTGATGTTTTCCACAGCATGAGATTGATTCCATAATTATGATGAAGTGTGTTATTTAAAATAACTTGATTCACACCATCATAACCCACAGAAATAGCTTCCGATTCAAGCGCAGTCTCACTTTTAATTCCTGTGTAAGATATAGTATTGTCCTTATACAAAGCATTATCAAATCCTTTCCCTGATATCGCCCTATCATAAACATAGGAAATTGTATTACCCAAGATTTCTGTATAATTAGAATGCTCCGCAAGTGTTGTATCCTCAAGGTCTATTCCCCACCAATTAGAGTATTTAATTGCCAAATTTTGAACTCTTATTCTAGTAGCTGAAGTAGCGGGCTTTATATGTATTAACCCATCATTGGTTGTAGTGGGCAGTTTAGAAAATCGGATACTGCAAGTATTTGGGTTTTCATCGTTAGGAAGCCATACAAAAGCCCTTTGGTTAGCCTTATCATACCACCACTCTCCAGGAGCATTGACATCCGCAGAACTATTACTGCCATAACGCGATAGCAAAACCTCTGGTGCGCTGGGACAAGCTACGGCAACTATGTTAGGAGTCCACATTATTGAACCAATAGCGGATTTGTATCGATTCCCAGAGTCAACACTCCAAGCCCCCGTAAATACTTGTCCGCCCACTATTGTGGCTCTTTCTCCGGGATAACTTTGTATAGTTGCCCAATTAGCCCCTCCGCTACCCGTGTACAATACATACTCATAATATTCGCCTTCTCTGACATTTATCGTGTCGCCTGATCCCCATCCTTTGTTGATTGCGGCTTGGATAGTTTTACACGGAGTAGACAAAGAAGTGCAATTATTGGCATCGGATGGCGCGCCTCCTAAACCTTGGGTATCAACATAATAAACATTGCCCGCTGAAACAGTATATTTCTCCATCCAATTCTCCGCTGCCCAGCCGTCAGGAGCGTTGTCAAAGTTAATCTGCCACCAGTTGTAGCCGTCAGCAAAGGTTGAACCTCCGATGACTGTTCCCAAAGCTCCGAGAGGTTGTGTTCCCAGAAGAGTCCCCGAGGTTGAAGGAGTTGAGCGGACATTAAGGACATCTGTGGTTATAATTCTGTCATTGATTGAGAATTTGGTTGAAACAACATTGTTAACTGTGATTGTGATTCCCGCCGAAGTTGTCTGATTCCCGGCCGCGTCTCTGGCTGTGGCTGTTAAAGTATGAGTTCCGTTTGCGGCAGAGGTTGTGTTCCAAAAAATTGAATAAGGTGAAGTCGCGTCTTCAGCTCCGAGATTGGCTCCGTCAAGTTTAAACTGGACTCCTGATACTCCGACATTATCCGAAGCGGAAGCGGAAACAGCGGTTGTGTTTGAAACTGTTTGTCCTGATGTTGGAGAGGTGATTGAGACTGTTGGAGGAGTGGTGTCGGTTGAAACAGCAGAACTAAACTCCATCATAGTTACTGAATGCGCAGGAAAACTATATGAAAAATCACTTGACGCTGTGTTCAATATAGTTGAAGTTAGGATTGCTGTTATCGAATCTGCAGTTGCTCCATTTAATGTCCGTACATTAGCCGAACCTTCAGGCATAAAGCCATTTAAAACTATTCTACTTGTTAAATTATCAGTTTCGTGCTTGTTGATTACTGCCAAAGAAAGTTTTTTCCCATCATTACTTTTGCTTACGTAAGCTGTAAGATAAGGAATGCCACTCATAGTTCGTAATTCATTACTTACGCCGGTGATAGAAAAAGTAGGCGAATTATATACATCTGCATTAACAGCCAAATCCTGAAAATAATCATGGAATAAAGATATTGCTAATTGATGAGGTTTAGGTTGGTAATCACTGTCAAAAACAGAAAAAATACCAGTAATACTGCTACCGCTTACCGCGTTTAAACGATAAATACCGCTCTCTTTAAAACCCTGTTCTCCTAAAATTCCCAACATATCTGCCGTAGCTATACCCACATCTAATGTCATGTCCTGGTTTCTGGGTGAACGCGGATGGTATTCGGTAAGCAAAACCTCCAACTTTCCCGCCCGATTCGGAGCATAAGTCATTATAAAATTCTCTATTATTTCTTTCTTCCCTATTCCCTTTCCCCTATGATTGTAACCAAAGGCGTAAGGGACAGCCACGGTCTGTAAATAACTTGCGTTTGGAGATTCTCCATGAAAAGAATAATAATGCGTGATGATAAAATCAATATAATCCGCAATATTATTTTGCAGTAAAGGTATATCCCAGCTCGAAATTTTAGCATCCTCATTAAAATTAAAAGTGGCGCCTATTTTAATCGTAGGGTCAACCGCTTTCATCGCCTGAGAAAATTCTTTAACTACTTTCACATATTGTTCGGGAAAATTTCTCATCTCCCAAAAATACTCTTCATTGCCCAATTCCCAATATTTAATGTTGTAACCTCTATTAATGTTCATTTCCCTTACTAAATCAGCGGCAAACTTTGCATCAGCTTTCATGCCTACAATCATTATAGGTTTAACGCCTGTTTGATTAACGAAATTTAAAGCTCCGGGGAAATCTTTCACTTCCCATCCATTGCTCGGCAGACTGCTGTTTCTCCATATTTCAGAATCACGCCATAAAAATAGGTAACCGCTGGTAACTCCTCTGCTATCGCTGTTATATCTTACCGCAATGCCGGTATATGAACCATTCCACATTCTGGGCTTAAGTTTTACTTCAAAAGAATAATTATTCCAATTAGAATTTCCAGCTACCGCGTATTCCGGTCTTTTTATCCATCCATCAGAGGAAGTAAACTTAAATTGCCCGGATGATAATGTCCATTGAGCGTCGCCTAAAAAAGAAGATGAGCTTTCAAAATTATTCGATAAAAGAATATTGCCCGAAGAATCTTTCACTAAAGCGTCGTCAAATAAAACTGTATCGCCGCCAAATCCAATCAAGGCAACTTTGCCTTGGGGTGAAATATTATCTGAGTCTAAAACATTAAATATCTCTTGACCATCAATAAAAACTTTCAATCTATTGCCTGTCGCTTCAAATTTTAAATTGTAAACAGGTCCGTAGTTTTGACGAGGGATATTATCGCTAGTTAAAGTAGTGTATTTTCCATTTTCAATTTTAACTAACATTCTTGCGCCAACATCATAACTGCTTGCGACGCGGTAGGAATCTGCTCCATAAGCTTTTGCCGCAGAAATAAACTGTTCACTGCTTCTAAAATCCCCACTGCCTGACCAACCATAAAGCAAAGGGCTAAGTTCTGTTATAACTGAATTTGCATCAACTTGAACTGTAAGGCCAGCTGGAGCCGATTGAGTCTTAAAACTATAATCCCCGCTTACGCTTTGATTTCCAGCCGCGTCTTTTGATTTAACTCTATAATGATAAGTTGTGTTTGCTGTTAAGCCAGTAAGATTAACTGAATGAGAAGCAACTAAATTTGTGTCTAAAGTTGTTTGAGAGCCATAACTTATAGTTAGCCCGTATTCGACTTGCGAGGTTGCCGATTCATTGGTTATCCATGTAATAATGGATGAATTAGAAGTAATGCTTGAAGATAAAATAGAGGAGATTGTGGGTGAAGTAGCGTCTGTACTATATTTCTCCAACCAATTCTCAACTGACCAGCCGTCAGGAGCGTTATCAAAGTTAATCTGCCACCAGTTATAGCCGTCTGCAAAGGTTGGACCTCCGATGACTGTTCCTAAAGCTCCGAGAGGTTGAGTTCCTAACAGAGTCCCCGAGGTTGAAGGAGTTGAACGGACATTAAGAACATCCGTTGTTATGACTCTGTCATTGATTGAGAATTTGGCTGAAACAACATTGTTAACTGTGATTGTGATTCCTGCCGAAGTTGTCTGATTTCCAGCCGAGTCTCTTGCTATTGCCGTCAAGGTATGCGAGCCATTGGTTGCCGTAGTCGTGTTCCAGGAAATTGAATAAGGAGAGGTAGTGTCTTCGGCTCCGAGATTTGCTCCGTCAAGTTTGAACTGGACTCCTGTTACTCCGACATTGTCTGAAGCCGAAGCGGAGATAGCAACCGAAGTTCCGGAAACTGTTGAACCATTGGCTGGAGAAGTGATGGAGATAGATGGTGCTTCCGTATTCGACGGTGCTCCGTACTCAAAAGCACCTAAATCAGGCGCCGAGCCGGAGATTG
>Ga0209541_10001255_pt1 | contig 50861 bp, 47 predicted proteins | sample RifCSPlowO2_01_FD_184027 | JGI IMG/M metagenome (GOLD analysis project Ga0209541, IMG submission 184027) | Groundwater microbial communities from Rifle, Colorado - Rifle CSP2_plank lowO2_0.1 (SPAdes) (version 2) | ecosystem: Environmental > Aquatic > Deep subsurface > Groundwater | place... | reverse complement strand
TACTTTGATCGTCAGGCCGTAGAATATGAACGTTCTTATAGCGCCTCAACTCCAAAGGGTTATTCTTTCCGCATTAGGCGCCAGAGAATTTTTGAACTCCTTCATGGTTTACCGCGAGGAACTAAAATTCTTGACGTCGGTTGCGGACCCGCCGTATATACAAAAGAATTTTTAGACTGCGGTTTCGAGGTTTGGGGGATGGATTCAGCGCCAGAAATGATTCGGATTGCCCAAGACCGGTTTGTCGGTAATCCCCGTACTCATTTTGCCGTCGGCCGGGCGGAAAACCTCCCATTTTCTAGCGAGAAGTTTGAAGTAGCTGTTGCCTCGGGTCTTTTTGAATATTTTAAAGATCCGGGAGCTTGTTTTAAGGAAATTTATAGAGTGCTTTCCCCGGGAGGGATGCTTATTGTTACTTTTCCTTATTTTTGGAGCCTCCCAAGGATGTGGGACCGTTTGATAATAAGGCCGGCGGGCAGATTGATTCGTATTTTCTGGCAACGGAAGCCGAAGGCTGATTCCCAAGAATTCTCTAAACAAAAGGTAATCCAAGTTTTAAAACAAAATGGCTTTACGGCCCAGGAAATAATTTTTTATAATTCTCGTTTTCTCTGGACGCCGTTTGACCGTTTATTTCCACGGTTGGCCGTCCGACTTTCTAAAATTACAGAAGAGTGGGCGCCGGCTTTTTTCAAAACCGGCTTTATCGTACGGGCCATCCGTCATTAGAAAAATATGAAAATTATTTTAGCCACACCAATCTATCCGCCCGAAATAGGGGGACCAGCAATTTATACCCAGAAATTGAAAGAAGGATTAGAAAAAAGAGGGCATTCGGTAAAAATCGTTTCTTATCAAGGATTTAAAAAATATCCTCAGCCTTTGAGAATTTTTCTTTATTTTTTGGCGCTTTTCAAGAGCGCCAAAGAATGCGATTTGATTTATGCTTTTAATCTCATAAGTTGCGGGTTGCCGGCTTGCTGTGTTTCGAAAATCGCGAAGAAGCAGTTTTTTGTGAGAATAGGCGGCGATTTCTTATGGGAAAGGGCGGTGGAGTCAGGCCGAACCCAAAAACCATTAAGAGAATATTACGAAGATCCCGAAGTATTTAAAGAGAGGTTTTGGATGTGGTTGATGAAAAAGGTTTTTAATCAAACCAGGAAAATAATCTTTACCAGCCATTTTCAGAAAGACATCTACTTAAAGTTTTTTAATCTTAACGAGAGGAAAGCGGTTATTGTTCAGAATCCGTTTCCCCGCCCAAACTTTCAGATTGTGGCGGGCAAGCCTGCTAATAATTATCAACTGCTTTATGCCGGCCGGTTGCTTAAATTAAAAAACTTGGATTTTCTTATCAGGGTTTTTAACAAGGTTTTATCAAAGACCGATAAAGAGTTAACCCTTAAGATTATTGGCGGAGGACCAGCGGAAGAAGATTTAAAATTTAAAATTAAAAGTTTAAAATTAGAAAGTAGCGTATTTTTCGAAAGTTCCCTGCCCCAGTCCGAATTATTTGAAGAAATTCGACGCGCTTATTTATGCCTTTTACCCTCTTTGACTGAAATTACCCCCAATTTTGCCCTAGAATGCCTGAAGCTTCAGAAACCAATTTTATTGACCAAAGAAACGGGTTATTACGAAGCCCTTAAAGATAATTTGATTTTTATTGATCCGCGGAACGAGCTTGACCTGGAAGAGAAAATAATTTATCTTTTAGACGAAAGAAATTACTTCGACTACATCGAAAAAATAAAAAGAATTCCTACGCAAAGGTCGTGGGAAGATGTTGTTAAAGAATATGAAGAAAGTTTTATTTATTGGCGTGACCGAATTTAGTTTGAAAGAAGACCTTCACCTAAAAGAGAAATACGAAGGTTTAAGCCAAAGCATAAAAACCTATGTTTTGGGCAAGGGGAAAACATCGCACAAAAAAATTTGGGGCGCGGACTTTTATCTTTTATCCCGACCCGTTTTCTGGTTTTTAGCGCCAGCAGTAGCGTTTTGGCTTTGTTTAACCAAGAAAATTGATACCATCGTGGTTCAGGGTCCCTTACTTGAAGGGATATTGGGCATGGTTCTGAAAACACTACTTAGAAAAGAACTGATTGTTGAAATCCACGGCGACTGGAAAGAAAGGCTGCCCGCTTTCCGGCCCGTTCTTACTTTTTTTGCCAAAAGGGCGTTCAGAAGCGCCGATAAGATTAGAGGGGTGGCCAGCTATTTGGTCGCTAAAGCCCAGAAATACGCCCCTGGCAAGCCCTACTTCCTTTTTCCGACCTTTACCGCACTTGACGACTTTTTGGCGGAAAACGACGTTAAATTCGATAATGATATCCTTTTCGTTGGCAGACAGGACCGGATTAAGGGGATAAAGTATTTGGTTGAGGCGTTCGAGTTGATTAAAAAAGATTTTCCCGATTTTAAATTATCGTTAGTGGGCGAGGGCTTAGCCGAAGGCAAATTATCTTTAGCCGAAGTGAGAAATAGGATGAAAAGTTGTTACTGTTTAGTTGTGCCCTCTACCACCGAAGGCTTGCCCCGGGTTATCATGGAGGCCATGGCCCTACAGAAACCGGTGATTGCAAGTAACGTTGGCGGCATTCCCGATTTGGTGAAAGACGGCGTAAACGGCTTTTTATTTAAAGTCGGCAATATTGAACAACTGGCTGAAAAATTAAGAACTTTATTGAGCAATAAAGAAATGGCGGTTGAAATGGGGAGAAAAGGAAAGGAACTCATTCAAAGTCAATTCTCCAACGAAAAATATATTCAAAATTATCTTCAAATGATAAATCAATGAAATTATTAGTGATTACTCAAAAAGTGGACGTTAATGACGATATTTTGGGTTTTTTCCATCAATGGCTGGAAAAACTTTCTAAAAGATTTGATTTTCTAAACGTTATTTGTCTCCAACTGGGAGAATATTCGTTGCCTCAAAACGTCAGGGTTTTTTCTTTGGGCAAGGAAGGGGGGCGTTCTCGGATAAGGGGCCTTTTCAGGTTTTACAGAGATATTTGGCAATTAAGGAAAAATCATGAAGCGGTTTTTGTCCACATGAATCCCATTTACGTTGTTCTGGGCGGTATTCTTTGGAAACTTTGGGGAAAGAAAATTTACCTTTGGCACAATCACCGGTACGGAAACATTATTACGAGAGTCGCCATTTGGCTATCTTGTGCCGTTTTTTATACCTCGCCGTTTTCCTTTTCCGCCCAATTTAAAAAATCGAAAATTATGCCCGTGGGCATAGATACGGAAAAGTTCAAATCTCAAATCTCAAATCTCAAAAATAAAAACTCCATTTTATATGCGGGGAGATTTTCGCCGGTTAAAAACGTTGATGTTTTAATTAAAGCTACCGATTTATTAGATAAAAAAGGGATAAATTTTATTCTCAATATTGTCGGTAAGCCCGGAGACGACGAGCAAGAGAATTTTCAGAAAATAAAAGCCCAAGCCCGAAACTTAGAGATTAAGGGAAAGATAAGATTTCTGGGCGGGAGGGAATATCGCCAGCTGCCGGCGCTTTACAATCAAAATGATATTTTTGTTAATTTGACCCAGACCGGCAGCTTTGATAAAACGACCCTGGAAGCTATGGCTTGTCAAAATATCGTTTTGGTTTCCAATCAGGTTTTTAAAGAGATTTTCCCGAAAGAATGGCACGAAGCTCTGATGTTCAAAGAAAGGGATCCGGATGATTTGTCAAAGAAGCTCCTTTATCTGATGGGGCTAGCCGAAAACGCGAAAGATAGTTTGGGGGTGCGGCTCCGAGAGATTGTGGTTAAAAATCACGATTTAAATAATTTAGTTGAGAAAATAATCCATGAGCTTAATCAGAAATAAAATTACCAGAAATATAAAAAGTTTAGCCCTGTTGGGTTTGAATTATCTGTCGCCGGGAGGGACGGCAATCTTAATGTATCATTCCGTTGGTCGCAATAAGATTTTCTTTACAGTAAAGCCCGAGGACTTCCAAAAGCAGATGGCCTGCCTTTCAGCGAAAGGATACTCGGTTGTTCCGTTGGCCAGGCTGGCTGAAATGATAAAAAATAAAGAAGAGTTCCCCCGGAAAACAGTGGTTTTAACCTTTGATGACAGTTTTGAAGATAATTATTCCAACGTTTTTCCGGTTTTGAAAAAATATAATTTCCCAGCCACGTTTTTTGTGGCCACCGACTTCATCGGCAAGGATCAAAAAAACGAATCTACCGGCATTTTTTTTAAGACCTTAAGCTGGCCGCAGATAAAAGAAATGTCCGAGTCGGGTTTGATTGATTTTGAGCCGCATACGAGCACTCACCGGGAACTGACTGGGATTTCTTTGGAGGAAGCCAAAAAAGAGATTCTTGATTCCAAAAGAGCGATTGAGGAGGGGCTGGGCAAAAAATGTCATTTTTTCGCTTACCCAAGGGGGAAGTACGATGAAGAAATTATTAAAATCTTGAAGGAAAACGGCTTTTTAGCTGCTGTTACCGTAAATCCCGGTCGGGTGCGAAAAACCAGCGATTTATTGAAATTGCCCCGGCAGTCAATAGACAGCTTAACCTACAAACTCCAATTTTTACATAAAATCTTATGAGAAATCCTCAAGAATACTACAATACCCACAGCCAGGGCTATGTCCAGAAATGGGATTTGAGCCCGGAGGGGTTAAAGCGGCCACGCAACTATTACCGCCTTAAAATCATTGAATCAATAATCAAATTAGCCTCTATTAAGCCGGGAGAGAGGGTAATTGAAGTTGGCTGCGGCACCGGCCTGGTTTTGAGGGAAGTTCTCAAAATTACCAAACCCATTTATGGGACCGATATTTCCTCGGAAATGCTCCAAAGAGTAAAAGATTCGGTGCTCAAAGATAAAAAAGTATCTATTGTCAATGATTTATCAGAACCCAATCCGGGATCCGATGTCTTGCTCGCGCAGGATGATTTGCTTAAATCAAAACTTCCTCATAAATTTTTTGACAAAGTTTTAAGCATGGAAGTTTTAAGATATAATGATGATTTACCGAGGTGCTTGGGTAACATCCATGCAATCATGAAAGAGGGCGGCATTTTTGTTTTTACAGTTACCAATCTTTTCAGCTTCAGTCTGTTTCCCATAAAATACAGTTTGCGCAAGCTATTCAATAAAATAGACCAGGATAAAGAATTGGTGCAGTACTTTGTGACCGAGCGCTCAATCAGAAAAGAGCTTTCCCGAGCCAATTTTTCAATGATCGCTTTTGAGAGAACGGGCCTTCTTTTGTCCAATCAATTTATCGGGCAATTGGTAGAGAAATTATCGAAAATACCAATTCTCAATCATTTTTCCGACACCTTTATCATCGCCGCACAAGCAAGTTAAGTGACTTCGGGAGTCACTTAAGTATGGAGGGTCGTCAAACGGGCGATTTTTTGTTAGAATAAACAGAATCATATGTTGGAAGGAGTAATTTACCGAGTTAAAGTTTTAATTTTAGACAAGCTATATTACCATTTATATTGGCGCCATCTCAACAGGGAGTTTGTTTTTAATGGGAAAAAATATCAATATTTTTATCATCCTTATAACACCACCTGGAGCAACGAAAGAAAGGTGGAGATACCGATTATTTACGAGCTGTTAAAACAAGAGCAGGGGAAAAGAATCTTGGAGGTGGGCAGGGTTTTGCCTCATTATTTTTCAATAGCTCACGATGTTTTGGATAAATACGAAAAAGGCAAGGGCGTCATCAACGAAGACGTGGTTGACTTTACGCCTTCCAGAAAATATGATTTGATTATCAGCATCTCAACCCTGGAGCATGTCGGCTGGGATGAGACCCCGAAAGAACCTGAAAAAGCCGCTAAAGCAATTGAGAACCTAAAAAGATGCTTAAATCCCGGAGGGAAGATAGTTTTTACCGTGCCCGTTGGACAAAATCCTTGTTTGGATAATTTAATAAAAGCTCGAAAAATCAGCACCGACCAGTTCTATTATTTTAACGAAATAATCATCGGCATAATTACCAACTAAAGGATATGAAAATATTAATTACCGGCATTGCTGGTTTTGTCGGGCCATATTTGGCCGAGTATTGTTTGGCTCAGAAGCAAGCCGAGGTTTACGGCACGATCTTGGCCGGAGAGAAGTTTCAGGGGACCAAACAAACTCAAGACAAAATAAGGTTTTTTAAATGCAATCTGACCGATCAAGACGCGGTGGTTAAACTTTTAAAGAGGGTAAAACCCGACAAGATTTTTCATTTAGCCGCTTTGAGCGCCGTGGCGGTTTCCTGGAAATCCCCAGAGCAAATTTTATCTAACAACATTTTAGCGGAACTTAACCTTTTCGACGCCATCAGAAAATTAAAATTAAACCCGGTTATTCATATTGCCGGCTCGTCCGAACAATACGGCCTGGTTTTAAAAAAAGACCTGCCCGTCAAAGAAAACACCCCTTTTCATCCTCTTTCCCCATATGCGGTTTCAAAGATAACTCAAGAAATGTTGGCTTACCAGTATCATAAAAGCTACGGTTTAAAGACGGTCACGACCCGCACCTTTAATCACACCGGGCCGAGAAGAAACAAACAATTTGTCATTTCCTCGTTTGCTTATCAGATTGCGGCCATTGAGCGGGGTCTCCAAAAACCGGTCATTTACACGGGCAACTTAAATTCTTGGCGGGATTTTTCGGACGTGAGAGATATTGTTAAGGCCTACTGGTTAGCCACCGAAAAATGTAAATTTGGCGAGGCGTATAATGTCGGCAACGGTAAAGCCCATCAGATTAAGGATGTTTTAAAAACATTACTCTCCCTTTCAAGGGTAAAAATTAAAGTAAGGCAAAAACCCGAATTGATGCGTCCCAGCGATGTGCCGATTTTGCAATGCGATGCCACCAAATTCAGAAAAGCTACCGGCTGGAAACCAAAAATAGATTTCAAAACCACCCTTAAAGACACTCTCAATTATTGGAGAAAAGAATTGGTATGAAGATCTGTTATTTAACCTACAGTCTGGATCTTGACCGGGGCGCCGGAAAGTTTTCAAAAACGCTCATTGATACCTTTCATCAGATGAATCCGGAATGGGACATCGTGGTTTTAACTACTAAGAAAACGGGGGATCTTAATGAAAAACCGATAATTTATGCCAATAAATACAAATTACTTCTTAATTTCATTAAAATCCGGTCAATCATCAAGGAGTGCGACTTAGTTCATGCTCTGGACGGGTTTCCTTACGGCGTTATTGCCGCTCTGGCGACAATGGGATTAAAAAAGAGATTAATCATTACCGGTCTAGGCACCGGAGCCATCAGGACGCTTTACCACCCGATTTATTCAAAGCTGTTAAAGTGGGCCTATCAAAGAGCCGACATAGTTACAACGATCAGCCGCTATACGGCCGGGGAAATCAATAAAAAGATACCTCAATTGAAAATCGAAGTCATTCCTCCCGGCGTCAATTTCGATGATTTTAAAAAAGAGCCGGATAACGTCCCCGAAGAGATCTTGGAAAAGAAACCATACCTATTGACCGTGGGGACGATTAAAAAAAGAAAGGGCCACCACATTTCCCTGCCCGCTTTTGCCCAAGCCCTCAAAAAGATTCCGGAATTAAATTATATTATTATCGGGAATCCCGCCCCTGGCTCAAAATATTTTCTAGAATTAAAAGAAACTATCCAAAGGCTTAAAATTGAAGACAAGGTTTTCATTTTCAGCAACATTGACCAGGTTTTTTTACGCCAACTTTATAATAACGCCGAATTGTTTTTTTTAATGTCTCAAAACATCGAACAAGACGTCGAGGGCTTCGGCCTGGTTTTTTTAGAAGCAGCATCAAGTGCTTTGCCGGTCATCGGCAGCAGGCATTGCGGAGCGGAAGACGCGATTTTGGATAAAGAAAACGGATTTTTGGTCGAGCCGGATGATATTGCGGCCGTTTCTGCGGCGATCGTAAAAATTTTAAGCGATCAGGATTTAAAAATCAAGTTTAGCGAACGCTCGGTTGCTTTTGCCAAAAGCATGAATTGGTTTTCACGGGTGAGGGATTATTTAAAGGTTTATAATCTTCACCGATGAGATGAAAATATCTTACATCCAAAACGCGAGAATCCCGACCGAAAGAGCCCACGGAATTCAGGTGATGAAAATGTGCCAGGCCCTGGCCGGACTCGGTCACGATGTTGAATTAACAGTACCGCGGAGATTTAATCTGCTCAAAGAAAACCCTTTCGATTACTACGGGATTGCTCAAACCTTTAAAATAAGGAAATTGTTTTGCTGGGATTTGATTCCTTTTGATAAACATCTCGGCCATTTGGGGTTATGGGTGGAAACTATCACCTTTTTATTTTTTGTTCTCTTAGCTATGCCCTTTAAAAAAGCCGATCTTGTTTATACCAGAGACAAATTTTTTCTTCCCTTAAGTTTCTTTAAAAAGAATTTTATTTTTGAAGCTCATACTTTTCCCGGGCATTACCTTCTCTATTCCTTGTTTTTGAAAAGATTGAAGGGGATAGTGGCTATTACTCAAAAACTCAAAGAATCATTTATTAAACGAGGGATAGCACCTGATAAAATCTTGGTGGCGCCGGACGGCGTTGATTTAGATGAATTCGATATTAAAGAATCCCAAGATGAATGCCGGATAAAACTTGGTTTTCTTCGAGACAAAAAAATAGTCCTTTATTCTGGCCATTTGTATGGATGGAAAGGGGCCCAGACCTTAGCCGAGGCCTCGCCATATCTGCCGGAAAATGCCGAAGTTTATTTTGTCGGGGGTACAAAAGAAGACGTTGAGAAATTTAAAATTAAAAATGAAAAATTAAAAATTAACGTGGTCGGGCACCGGCCGCATTCGGAGATTCCTTTTTGGTTGAAATCAGCCGATGTTTTGGTTTTGCCCAATTCCGGCCAAGACGAAATTTCCCAATATTGGACCTCGCCCATGAAGCTCTTTGAATATATGGCCGCCGGGCGGCCCATTGTCGCCTCTGGTTTGCCTTCAATTCGAGAAATTCTTAATGAAGAAAATGCCGTTTTGGTAGCACCCGATAATCCCCAAGCCTTGGCCCAGGGCATCAAAGAAACTTTGCAAAATTCAGAATTTTCTGATAAGATATCAAATCGAGCTTTTCAAGATGTTCAACAATATACTTGGCAAAAAAGAGTAGAGAAAATTTTAAAGGGCTTGCGTTTTTTATAAGAATAATTTAAAGTATTGATATAAAAATATGAAGATACTGGTGACCGGCATGTCCGGTTTCATCGCCACCAATTTTTTTCAGTTTTTGAATAAAGAGCATCGCGACGAAGTCGAATGCTTTGGTTTTGATTTGGCTCATGGCCAGGACTTGCGGGACCAAGCGGCGGTAGAAGAGGCTGTCAAAAACGTTGATTTGGTGGTTCATTTTGGAGGTTTAACCCATGTTGACAGTTCAATTAACGACCCCAGGCCATTTTTGGAAACCAATATCTGGGGGACTTTTAACGTACTCCAGGCGGCCACCAAACACAAAGTTAAGGTTATTCAAATCTCAAGCTCCGAAGTTTACGGAGCTACCGAGAAGGGTTTTGAATATCAATCGGAAGACCGCCATCCGTTGGGTCACTATCCTCATCCTCTCAACGCTCATTCTCCCTACGCTTTTTCAAAAACAGCTCAAGAGAGAATGTGCTACGCCTGGTGGCGGACCTACGGGACCAACGTCAGAATAGTTCGGCCATTTAACCAATATGGCGTCGGTCAGGATATCAGGAAGGTTATCCCTAAGTTTATGAGTCTGATTAAAGAAGGGAAACCCATCACTATTTACGGGGGCGGCCGCCAGAAGAGGGATTGGGTTTTCGTCAAAGATACCTGTCTGGGGATATGGGAAGCGAGGAATCTGCCTTCGGGCGAAGTGATTAATCTCTGCACGGGCACCAACCATTCAATTTTGGAGCTGGTAGAATTGATTAAAAAGACCATGCCCAAAGACATTCAATTTCAATCTCAATTGGTTCAAGTCGCCCAGACCGATGAAAGATTGGGCGAGGTGGAAGAAACAAAGGGGGATCCCTCTAAGGCCGAAAAGCTTTTGGGTTGGAAAGCCCAAACCACCCTGGAAGAAGGATTGAAAAAAACCTGGGATTGGTTTATGGGTAGCGGCGGAAATTTCTATCTGGGAGGAGACCCAAAAACTACTAAATTTTCAGCCAACGAAGGATTCCAAAGTAAAGAAAAAAAGCAGGAATGATTTTAAGAGAAAAACTTAAAATTAACAAGTTTTTAATTTTTGCCCTGATTTTCGCTCTTTTGAACATGGGAGCGATTTTTTTTGTTTTTGGTGCTCAAAAATACAGCGATAGTCTGCAAAATATCGATCTCATCCATTGGTTTTTGGGCGAGGACGGAAACATTGTCCCCGGAAGGGTTTTGAGGCCCTTGGGCCCCATGTTAGCCGTGCCTTTTGAGTTCTTGGGCGATGGGGCCGGCCTGATTGTCCAGAATATAATTTTTTATTTACTTTGTGCCATTTTAATATTTAAAATCGTTGATTTAATTTACCATAACAAAAAACAGGCTCTTTTAGCCTCTTTATTTTTCGTCACCGCCACTCCAGTCATTGAATCCGGATTGGCTTATCTGACCGATATGGGAGCTTGGTTTTTTTATCTCCTTTCGATATTTTTGACTTTAATTTACCTCAAGGGCAAAAATGAAAAATTCATCATACTCAACGGGTTTCTTTCAGGCATCGGTGTTCTGATGAAAGAAAACGGGGGATTGGGGGCGCTATTTTTTGGATTGATGATTTTATTCTCCGGAGAATTCAATATTAAGGAAAAAATCTTTAAAATAATGCGTTTTGGGATATTTTTCTTGATACCCGTCGTCGCCCTCCAGTTTTTAATGTACCGATACTTCCGTTTTACTTCCCTCGACTGGTATCTTAGCAATCTGCCGGGCTCCGATGGCGAGAGGCTGCTTTTGAGTTCTTTGAGATATTTCGGCCAGCTTTTCAGGGTTTTGGGGGTTCTCTGGATTTTCTTTTTTATTGGCGTCTTTCAAGAATGGCGCGAGAAAAACTGGCAGAGAATAAAGATATACTTGGCTTTGCTGCCCGCCTCGTTTTCTTTTTTGCTTTGGACGGTGGGGGCAGCCGGCAGGGGGGTTTTCATTTTCGCTCCCTTAGGAATATTATTGGCAAGTTATGGTTGTAAAAAAATAGGAGTCATCCCCATGGCGTTGCTCCTTTTGACGGTTTTGATGCTAAACTATTTTTTTTGTTGGTTGAATCCCACCATTCCTTTCGTTGACAGATTAGTTGAATTTATCTTTTAGTATATGCCAAATAAGAATCAGGCCGTCCCGCGCCCTGATTTTTTTACCTTCGGCGAAGGTGCGAGGGGAATAATCAATGGGGACTTCTAAAATGTTATAGTTTTTCTTTAAGGCCTTAATAGTCACCTCTACTTCAAACTCAAAACCGTTAGTTTTTAACTCAAGGCTTTTTAGGGCAGGGGCTCTAAAGGCCTTATAACAGGTGGAGACGTCGGTTAGGCGGGAACCGTAGAGAATATTGGTCAGCCAGCTGATTAAGACGCCTCCCCAGTAGTATGCTTGCCGAAATTTAGGGTTGCTCTTAAGAAGCCGGGAACCGTAAACGGCATCGGTTTTTCCTTCTAAGATAGGCCGGAGAAGTAAAGGGTATTCTTTGGGGTCATACTCTAAGTCAGCATCCTGAACCAAAATAATGTCGCCAGTGGCTTTTTGGAAACCGGTTCTGAGAGCCCCTCCCTTGCCCTGGTTTTTTTTATGATAAAAAACCTCGTATTTATCTTCCAAGGTTTTAAGGATGTCTCTTGTCCCGTCAGTGGAACCATCATCAACCAGAATTATTTCTTTTTTCAAGCCCAGGGTTTCGGCCTTTTCAATTCTATCAATAATTTTTAACAGGGTTCCCCTTTCGTTATAAATTGGCACGACAATCGAAACTTTTTTCATATGGTTTTATCTTAACAGACGCTTGACGTTTTTTCAAATTTTGTTAAGAATATAATATATGGATATGGAAGCTGCATCTAAGAAGGCCATAATAACCGGCGTGACGGGGCAAGACGGCAGTTATCTTGCCGAATTTTTGTTTTCTTTGGGCTACGAAGTCCACGGCATTATCAGACGAACCAGTACCTTCAATACCAGCCGGATTGATCACCTGTTTCAGGATCCTCACGTGCCGGGAGTTAAATTTTTTTTACATCACGGCGACCTGACCGATACCGGAAATATTGCCAAGTTAATCAATCAGATTAAACCGGATGAGGTTTATCATCTGGGAGCCCAATCTCATGTGAGGGTTAGTTTTGATATGCCCGAATACACGGCCAACACCGATGCTTTGGGCACCTTGCGCATTCTCGAAGCCATTAAGAATTCGGCGTTACCTATAAAATTTTATAACGCAGCTTCTTCGGAAATGTTCGGAGCGTCTTTACCGCCCCAAAACGAGCAAACAGCTTTTCATCCCCGTAGTCCCTACGCCGTGTCCAAGGTTTTCTCTTACCACATCACCAAGAATTATCAAGAGGCCTATAATATCTTTGCTTGCAACGGCATCCTTTTTAATCACGAAAGTCCGAGACGCGGAGAAACCTTTGTAACGAGAAAGATAACGCGGGCGATCGCTAGAATAAAAGCCGGCCTGGATAAAAAAATCTATATGGGTAATCTTGAAGCCAAAAGAGACTGGGGATTTGCCCCCGAATTCGTAGAAAGCATCTATTCGATACTCCAGCAAGAAAAACCCGATGATTATGTGGTGGCGACCGGCGAAGTCCACTCCATTAAAGAATTCTTGGAAGAAGCATTCCAATATTCAGGCCTCGGTGATTGGCAACCATATGTGGAAATTGACCCCATTTATTTCCGGCCGGCCGAGACCGATTTATTGATGGGAGATGCGACTCGAGCTAAAGAAAAGTTTGGCTGGCAGCCCAAGATTAAATTCAAAGAACTTGCCAGAATTATGGTTGACGCGGATTTAAGAGCTCTGGGGCTGTCTTGCCCCGGCGAAGGAGACAAGATTCTTAGAGAAAAATTTCCCGACAAATGGTGGCAGAAAGATTAACCATGTTTGATTGAATGGTATAATGCTTCTCAAAAATAAGGTGAAAAACAATCAGAATTGCCGAGCTATCACTAATTGTCGGTCATGCGGCTCGAATCGCCTGACCCCGATTTTTTCTTTGGGAGAGCTTTATATTTCGAACTTCATAGATTCGCCCAAGGCCCAGAAAATAAAAGCGCCTCTAGAATCGGTTCTTTGCCAGAAATGCGGTTTACTGCAATTAAAACATACGGTCTCTCCTGAAAAGTTATATCGCAGCTATTGGTATTTTTCTGGCGTTAACAAAACTATGAGGAAAGAACTCGCCGATATTTCACTTACGGCGGCTCGGTTGGTCAACCTCAAATCAGGCGATTTTGTTTTGGATATAGGGAGTAACGACAGCACTTTACTCTTGTCGCATAAAAAGAAAAACCTGAAACTTATCGGGTTTGAACCGGCGAAAAATTTAATACCTCGGGCCAGGGTTAAAAATTTAAAGATTATCAATAATTTTTTTAACCATAACGATTGGCAGAAAATTTTCGGCCGGGCAAAAGCTAAAATCATTACGGCCATTGCCATGTTTTATGATTTGGATGACCCCAATAAGTTTGTCGCCGATGCTGGCAAATGTTTGGACGAAAAAGGAGTTTTTATCATCCAGATGAGTTATTTGCCCTCCATGCTCAAGCAAAATGCTTTCGATAATATTTTACATGAGCATTTAGAATATTATTCGCTCGCCTCTTTGGAAAAACTTTTAGAGAGGCACCGATTAGAGGTATTTGACGTTAAACTAAATGATGTTAACGGAGGAAGCTTCCGGATTTATATCCAGCACAAAGGACAAAGGCCGGTTAGAAACAGCGTAGCGCGGTTAAGGAGATTTGAAAGAAAACTTAATCTCCTCGATAAGAAAACTTATAAAGACTTTGTTTCCAGGGTAACCTCTTTGGGGAAGAAGCTCGTTAGCTTCATTAAAAAAGAAGTTAAAAGTGGCAAAAAGGTTTATGTTTACGGTGCTTCGACGAAAGGGAACACGCTTTTACAATTTTATAATTTAGACCACACCTTAATCAAAGCGGCAGCCGAGCGAAATCCCGCCAAGTGGGGCAAAAAGACCGTTGCCACCCTCATCCCCATTATTTCTGAAGAGCAGGCGAGGCGAGAGCACCCGGATTATTTTCTTATCTTGCCCTGGCACTTTCTTAAAGAATTCATCCAAAGGGAACGAGATTATCTTCGGGCTGGAGGAAAATTCATCGTTCCGTTGCCGGATTTCAAGATTATTGGCCGTAAGGATTTATAATGCCCATGAAAGATGTCATCGTCATTCCAACCTATAACGAAAGGAAAAACATCAGGGACATGATAAGGATTATTTCTTCGCTTTTGCCCGCCGCCTATATCTTGGTGGTTGACGATAATTCACCGGACGGAACAGCTTGCGAGGTAGCGGAGCTAAAGAAGGAAAATTCCCATTTGGAATTATTGCTTCGGCCTAAAAAAGAGGGGCTGAGAAAGGCCTATTTCGCCGCTTTCGAAAAACTTTTACTCGATAAGGATGTCCGCTGCCTGTGCACGTTTGATGCCGATTTTTCTCATAACCCGCGCTATTTGCCAGAAGTGCTTTCCTTAATTGATAAATTTGACGTGGTAATCGGATCGAGGCATGCGAAGGGCGGCAGAACCGAAGGGTTGCCGTTTTACCGCAAACTTGAGAGCAGTGTGGCTAATTTCTATTTCCGAACGATTCTCCGTCTGCCCCTCAGAGATTGCACCAGCGGTTTTATGTGCATGAAAAGCACTTTGCTCAGGAAAGTCGATTTGAAAAAAATAGATTCGTTCGGCTTCGTCTTTCTAATGGAGTTGAAATATCACCTTTGGAAGAAAGGGGGCTCCTTTCGAGAAGTTCCTATTGTTCTCGAAAATCGAAGAGAAGGGGAGTCAAAGATAACGCTGGGTATTATTTTAGAAGGAATTTTTGCGCCCTGGAAGCTGATTTTCAAAAACGGTGTCAGAAAAATCAACGGCGTGCTTACGGTAATCAAAGAGGCCTATAAAAAAAGAGGAATTCGTTATATAATTTATTATGGGCCTAAGGTTTTCTATCGCACCTACCTCAAAAAAAATAAAAAGTTTTTTATTTTTCGGAATAAAAATTATCACTATTTTTATCACCCTTATAACTGCACCTGTCTTAACGAGCGAGCCGTGGAAATTCCGATTGTCTGGGGGGTTGTAAAAGACCATCAAAATAAAAGAATCCTTGAGGTGGGCAACGCTCTGAATCATTATTTTTCTTATCAGCACGATATTGTTGATAAGTATGAAAAATCCGGGGATGTTATTAATCAAGATGTCGTTGATTTCGAACCCACAGAGAAATACGACCTGATTGTGAGTATCTCAACCTTAGAGCACGTAGGTTTTGACGAGGAGTTAAAAGATCCTCAAAAAATCATATTCGCCCTTAAAAACTTACAAAACTGTCTTGTTCCGGGCGGCAAGATGGTCGTGACCCTACCGCTTGGCTATAATCCCGAGATGGATAACTTGCTGATCGGCGGCCGCATTCCATTTACCAGACAATACTTTCTAAAAAGAATTTCTGACAGCAATGAGTGGCAAGAGGTAAATCAGGGGGAAGTTCGGGGTATCTCCTACGATACTTCGGGTTGGAGCGCTCGGGGGTTGGTGATCGGCACTATCGGCGATATTTTTTAGAACTTAATTTTATGTATCAAATTATTCTAATTCTAATCATACCCATTTTTACAGCCGCCATCGCTCAGCTTCTTTTTAAAAAAGGGATTTCGGGTTTGGGGATGGGGAATTTAGACTTTTCGATTTCCGGCATCCTTTCGCTGATTCCCCGAATTTTGCAGAGCGGCTGGTTGATCAGCGGGATGATACTATTCGGGATAAGTTTTGTGGTTTATCTTTTTGCCCTGGCCAAGTTTCAACTGAACATTGCTTACCCAATTTTTGTCAGTGCCGGCATTATCTTGATAGCCACGGCTTCCTGGTTTTTGTTTAAAGAAACCCTTTCCTGGCCGCAGGTTTTTGGAATTGTTGCCATAATCTTCGGCATATTTTTACTGGCGACTAAGGGTTAAACAAATGTCAGGTCATTTTTCAAAAATTCAACGGTTGTTTTCAAAAAGTTGGTTTGCGGTTTTTGTTTTAACCTCTCTTTTATTGTTTCAATTAATTTTAAGTTTCACATTTCCTGCCCGCGGCTTAAACGACAATTGGCAGCCGATTAGTACCTATCTGCCCAAGTTCACAGTTGAATCTACCGACAGCCTCCTTTTAAATAAGGTTTACCCTCTCATTTCCCCAAAATACCGTTTCAATAGTGACGTGGGGCACTATCTGGAGCTTGCCCGAAATTTTAACCCCGAATTTATCAAGGGTCATGTTCTGCTTGGCCGTCCCCTCTATTCTTTTTTAATTTTTCTAGGATCTTTACCCATCCGTTTCTTTACAACTCCTTCTTACAGTTTAATTTTTGGTTTGGCGATTTTGGTCAATTTTATTCTGATAGGCCTAGCAGTCATCTTATTTTTTTGGCTTCTTCAAAAACTATTTTCTTCAAAAGTGGCTTGGTTTTCCTCGATTTTGCTTATTTTTTCTCCGTTCGTGCATATTTTCTTGGTTCAGCCGAGAGCTGAAATGTTAACTGCTTTTACGGTCGTTATGGCCGGTTACTTTTTGTATAATTACGCCCAAAGAGCTTCGTTTCTTAAACTGGTGATTTTTTCACTGATTATTGGCATTTTAATGCTGGGAAAAATGTTTTTTGCCATAGCTTTTTTCGTCGTATTGCTGGGTAGCTGCTTCAGGCGCTATAAAGAAGCCTTTATTTTTCTGATAATCCACTTAATTCCTCTCGGTTTGTGGTACTTTTGGGTAACCAGAGTGTGGCAAATTCCTTATTATGCCCACGATGTTCAGTATTACCGGGGAGGAGCCTTAGTGCTTAATGTTTTTCAGTGGCCTTGGCATCAAACTTTCCAAACCCTTTTGGCGGCTTTGCCCAATTTTATCAGCGGCCTAATTTACAGCTTTGTTTTGGTTCCGGTAATCTTTTCTATGGTTGGGTTTTGGAAATTAACCTTTAAATCAAAAAGCATATTTTATTTTGGCGCTATTTTTTCGGTGTTTCTTTTCTGTCTCCTGGTCAATGTTTACTATTATCGCGTTATTTTTTTATTATTTCCCGTCATTTACCTCACAGCTGTTTTAGGGATACAGGAAGTGGCCAGCCATCTTAAAAGATATCGGCCCTGGTTGGCCCCGCTTTTTTATGTTATAATTATTAGTTTGATAATATTGATTTCGACCGTCAACATTTACCAGGTTTTTGATTACGGATAATTTAAAAAAAATGCTACAAACCTATTTACTTTTAGCAACTTGTATTTTCATAACCGTCAGCGCCAACCTTTTTGTTAAAAAGGGAATTTTAATTTTGGGAAACTTAGAACTTTCTTTTTCTAATTTTTTTGGGCTAATCCCCAAAGTTTTACAAAACGTTTGGCTGATGGCGGGACTGTTTTTATCCGGCATCGCTTTTCTCTTATGGCTCTTTCTCGTATCTAAGCTTCAGTTAAACGTTGCTTACCCGATTGTCGTTAGCCTTAATCTCTGCCTAATAACTATCACCTCTTGGTTTCTATTCAAAGAGTACCTTTCTTTAGTTCAGATTTTAGGAATTGTCATTGTAATTGTTGGGGTATCGCTAATTTTACAAAAAGGCTAAATGTAAATATGAAACCAATAATCTTGGGCGGAGGTCTGGCTGGTCTTTCTCTCGCCAATTTTTTAAATAAAGATTCAATTGTCTTGGAAAAAGAAAAAACTCCGGGCGGTTTATGCAGGAGTTTTGAATTTAATGGAGTTTTTCATGATATCGGGGGGCATATCATGTTTTCCAAAAATAAAGAAATACTGGACCTGCTAACATCTCTTGTGAAAACCAACAGAATCAGAAGGTCTAATAAAATATATCACCGGGGACGATTGGTCAAATATCCCTTTGAAAACGATTTAGCGAGTTTGAGCAAGGAGGATAGGGAATACTGCCTTAAGGAGTTTTTACACAATCCGCACGAAAACAGCCGGCCGCAAAATATGCTCCAATTTTTCCTTAAAACGTTCGGCGAGGGCATCACGAAATTATATTTACAACCGTATAACCAAAAGATATGGAAATTTGATCCGGCGCTCATGGACACGCAAATGGTTGAGAGAATCCCTAAACCCCCCAGAGAAGATATTATAAAATCTGCCCGAGGCATCCAGACCGAAGGCTATCTTCATCAGCTGTATTTCCACTATCCGGAGGCTGGCGGCATTCAGCAGATTATCGCCGCTTTTTCAAAACTTATTGCCAAGAAATCACAAGTTGTCTGCCCCATCAGGATTAAAAGAATTTATAAGGAAAAGGGAATTTGGCAGGTAGTCACTAACAAGGGCCGTTTCAGTTCAAAGTCCCTGATTAATTGCCTGCCGCTCCATGAACTTTTCAAGTATCTCAAAGCTCCCAAGAATATTGTAGCAGCGCTTAATGAGCTGAAATATAATTCAATATATATTATTGTCGTGCAGGCAAAAAAAGACAACATTGGCGATAATTTAGCTTTATACTTCGCCGATAAGGATATTATTTTTCACCGCGTAACCAAGCTTAATTTTTTCGGCCGCCATTACCGGCTCAAGAATAATAAATCCACCGTATTGGTTGAGATAACCTATCGGCCCAAAAGCCGATTGGCCAATTTGAAAAAAGAGGAGCTTCAGCGAAGGGCGATAAACGATTTAGATAGATTAAATTTAATTAAAAAAAGAGACGTGATTGACGTTGATTTCAAAAACTTCAAATACGCTTACGTTATTTACGATTTAGGTCACAGGAAAAATACTGGCTGTGTTTTAAAGTATCTGTCAGAAGAAGGAATACTTTGCTGCGGCCGATTCGCCGAGTTTGAATATTTGAATATGGATTCAATTCTCGACCATAGCCATCAATTGGCCCAAAAATTAAATAAAAAACACTAATGGACAATCCCATAAAACTATCCATCATCACGCTCGTTTATCAAAACGAGAAGATAGAAGACTACATCAGAGAAATCCAGGAAAAAATAATCAAAAGATTCGAAGACTTGCAGATTGGCGGCGTTGAATTCATTGTCGCCGAAGACGGGAGTAAGGATAACACAAGAGCCATTCTCCAGAGTATCAAAGAAAAATACGGCTTAATATTGAACCTTGGCAGTCAGCGCCGGGGCTATATCGGTGCGGCCAAAGAAGTTTATATGCAAGCTAAAGGAGAGTATATCTTTTTTGCCGATTCTGATAGAGAAAACGACCCGGATGATTTTTGGAAGCTGTTGGGTAAACTCCAAAAGGAAAATTTAGATATTGTCGTCGGATACAGAAAAAACAGAAGACCCTACTATCGGCGCCTAATCTCAAAGATAAATAGTTTATTGACGGGACTTTTATTTAATATTTGGTTGGGGGACGCCAATTGCGGATTCAGAATAATCAAAAGAAACGTGGTCCAAAAAATAATTCCCTTAACGGGCAACCTAATGGCAACTTTTAATGCCGAATTTTTCATTATCGCCAAGCAGTTAAGATACTCGTATAAGGAGGTTCCGATTGAGCATTTCCCCCGAGAAAGCATAGTTTTTCCCCTAAAAAAAATACCCGCCACCCTGATAACGGCTTTTTTTGAATTATTGAAGTTCAAGATCAAAATTTTTAAAGGAGGCATAAAATAATGAAAGTGGTTTTTATTCATGTTAAAGAGAATTTTACACCCGTACCCCCGACCGGCTTATTGTATGTGGGCACGATGCTCAAACGAGCGGGCCACGACGTGAGAGTTTTTGACGTAAATATAAAAGAAAAAGACAGTGTTATAAGGAAAATAAAGAATATTGATCCTGACCTGATTGGTTTTAGCGCCATGACCACCTCTTATTCCGTGACTCGAGAGTTTAACCGCGAGCTCAAAAAAGAAGTTCCTCGTGCCTACTATTGCTGGGGCGGCGTTCACGCCACGGCCCGGCCCATCGAAACAATCAAAGAAAATGATCTTGACTTTCTGGTTTCCGGCGAGGGAGAATTCACTATGGTTGAGGTTTGTCGGAGAATTAGAGATAAAAAGAACCCCTCGACTCGGCTCGGGGCAAGCAGCCCAGAGCAGGGGATTAATTTGGAGGGCGTCAGCGGAGTTTATTATGTTGAAGGGGGCGATATTAAAAAAAATGCGCCCCGCGCTTTTATAGCAGACCTTGATTCTTTACCTATTCCGGACAGGTCTCTTCTTGAAAATTTTAAGTGGTATCTTTCTCCGCCCGGCATACTAAGAGGCAAGTTTTACTACGGCATTACTACTATGTATGCTTCAAGGGGTTGCCCTCATCAGTGCATCTTTTGCGCGAGCAAGATTGTCCACGGGGGCAGCATAAGAAGGAGGTCGGTTGATAATGTGATAAAAGAAATGAGTTATTTAAAAGACAGGTTTGGCGTTACCGGAATATATTTTAACGATGATACTTTTGCTACCGATATAATATGGTTAAAAGAATTCTGCGACAAATTAAAAGAAAGCCGTCTCAATATGGTCTGGGGCTGTCAGACAAGAGCTGATATCGCTCAGAATTTAGATATTTTAAGAATGATGAAGGAGGGGGGCTGCGTCCAGGTTGATATCGGGTGTGAATCAGGCTCCGACAAAATTCTTAAAAATCTGAAAAAGGGGATAACATCTTCGATGATTCTGAAATCATTTGAGAGTCTTAAAAAGGTGAAAATGGAAACTTTCGCTACTTTTATTCTGGGGAATCCCGGAGAAACAATGGAGGATGTAAAAAAAACAGAGATGGTGGCCGAACGCGCCCCCGGAGCAGTCAGTTTTCTGATTCTGGTGCCCTATCCCGGTTCCCCGCTTTTTCAAATGGCGCTTGACAATAAATGGTTTATTGATAAGAATATTGTTTTCGATGACCGCTGGACAAACAAGCAGTCCGATATCTTGGTGATGGAAGCAAGTTTTAAAGCCGACGATTTGATTAAAATAAGGGCAAAATTACAGAATAAGTTTTTTTTCCGGAATAATATGTCGACAATGCTTGCTTTTTTGAGAAGCCCCTATTTCTTTTATAAAGCTATGGAGACCGTTATAACTCATCCCATTTTTATTTACAAATCTGCAAAAAATGCTTTAAAGAAAAGAAAGACAATGGATTTTCTCGAGAATTTATATCAGAAATTTAATGAAGAATTAAGAAAATGACCCTTCGATAGATTCAGGGTCATGGTGAGTAATATCGAACCATGAGAATCACTTTTATTCATATGGGAGCTGAGTCCCTCGGCATAGAATACATTTCCAGTTGCCTGAAGCAAAGGGGACACGAGGTTAACTTGGTTTTTGACCCCGCTTTATTTAACGACCAAAGATTATTCAGCAGCCCCAAGCTGTATAAGATTTTTAATAATAATTCCAAGCTGATAAAAAATGTTTTAAGATCAAAACCCGATCTTGTCGCTTTCTCTGTTTTTACGAATAATTACCAATGGGCGTGCGACTTAGCGGAAAAAATAAAAAAAGAGATTAATGTGCCCGTAATATTCGGGGGAATTCATCCGACATCCTGTCCGGAAGAAGTTATTAAACAAAAATTTGTTGATATGATTTGTGTCGGCGACGGAGAAGAAGCCATATTAGAACTGATCGAAAGTTTAGAAAAAGGAAAAATAGATTATAATATTAAAAACCTTTGGTTTAAAAAAGCCGGCCAAATAGTAAAAAATGACATCCGGACCTTAACCGAAAATCTTGACAGCATCCCCTTCCCCGACAAAGAATTATTTGAAAAGAATATTTTGTTTAGGGACCAATATATAATCATGACAGCCAGAAGATGCCCCTTTAATTGTTTCTATTGTTCCAATAATCACTTGCGAAAAATATATCGCGGGAAAGGAAAATACGTATCGCGCAGAAGCCCCGATAACGTGATTGAAGAATTAAAATTCGCGAAAGAAAAGTACCATCCGAAAGAAATTATGTTTTTTGACGACGTGTTTACTTCAGACACGGCCTGGCTTCTGGAATTTTTCAATAGGTACGAAAATGAAATTGCCATACCTTATCGATGCATCTCGCACCCGGCTTACCTGACGAAAGACATCGTTTTGCTTTTAAAAAGAACCAATTGTCTTTCCATTCAATTGGGGGTGCAAACCGTTAATGAAGACACCAGGCGCAAGATCATCAACAGATATGAAACAAATGATAAACTGAAAGAGGTCTTTGCTTTATGCGACCAATATCATTTAGAATATAATATCGACCACATTTTCGGCTTGCCGTTTGAATCGGAGAAGGATTATATTAAAGCTGCCGAAATTTATATTAATAATAAATATTGCACAAAAATAAACAACTGTTGGTTATCCTACTTCCCCAGCACGGAAATCGTTAATATCGCAAGACAACACGGGATGCTGAACGAAAAAGACATTAAAGACATAAAAGAAGGGAAAATAAGAACTTATACCAGCGGGGGGAGCATAACCGATAAGAAATTAATCAGGATTTGCAATAATTTCTCATTATTCTTTGAAATGATTCCAATTTTGCCGAAGAAAATATCCAGAATTATTCTTAAGTATTCATTTTACAGATTTTTTTATATTTTTAATCCCGTTCTCGGATTGCCGGTCAGGTTTATAAGCATGATCAAATCCAGGGATGGACGGATGATGAATTATATGAGATATTATTTGATTAACTTTAAGAGAAACATATCATAAATGAAAAATAACAAGATCAATAGGGTTCTGTTAATAGTGCCTCCTTTCACCCTGCCCAGAGGAAAATTTAAAGTAAGCGTGCCTCCCCTGGGATCGGCTTATATCGCCGCCGTGCTGGAAAACGAAAACTATTCAGTTAAAATACTCGATGCTCCGATAGAAGGTTTCCACCAGGAGGTCAGAATAGATGACAGGAGAATCAGATACGGCTTATCTTACGAACAGATAAAGGACGTTATTAAAGAATTTAATCCGGACGTTGTGGGCGTGGCTCTTCATTCTGTCAGCCAATACGACAATTCGTTAAATACCTGTAAGGCGGTTAGAGAGGTTAATAGGGAAATAAGAATAGTTTTGGGGGGCAGCGGCATATACCCCGAATATCTTGCCCGGCAAATATTGGAAAAAAATAAGGAGGCAGATTTTATTATCGTAGGCGAGGCCGAATATATCTTGAGAGATTTATTGGCGACCCTGAACAAATCCGAACCAGATTTTTCTAATATAGACGGGCTTGCTTACAGAATCAATAACGAAATAAAAATAAATCCCAAGACAAAATTTATAGAAAATTTAGACGAACTGCCGTTTCCGGCAAGACATTTATTGCCCATAGAAAAATATTTTAAAATAAACGTCAATCAAAACCTTTCTAATTATAAAAGGAGTTTGCAAATTGTCGCCTCAAGGGGGTGTCCTCACAGATGCACTTTTTGCGCCACTACCATTTTTTGGGGCAACAGATACCGAAGGAGAAGCGCGGAAAATATTTTATCCGAGATCGACTACATGGTAAAAAATTATAAAATCAAAGAACTGCAGTTTACCGACGATAGTTTTACGTCCGATTATGATAACGCAAAAAGGGTCTTTGAACTTTTAAAAGAACGCAAATATAACCTAAAGTGGTCTACCCCGAATGGCGTCAATGTCTGCACTTTGGACGAAAAATTATTGAGATTGATGAAAGAGAGCGGTTGCTACGAAATAAAATTACCGATTGAAAGCGGCAATCAGGAAATACTAAATAAAGTGATCAAAAAACCCGTTAATCTGGAACACGTAAAAAAGATTGTGGCGATAACCAAAAAATTAGGGATAATCACCAATGGTTTTTTCGCGATAGGATTCCCCGGAGAGACGCTGGAAGATATTAAAAAAACATTCCGTTTCGTCAGAGAGATAAAGATTGACAGCATCACCCTTTCTATTTTTACTCCCTTGCCGGGCACGAAATTAATGGAAGAATGCCGGGAGAAAGGATACCTGGTAAAGGATTTCAGCTTTAAGGAGTTTGAGTTTACCAGCGCCAATATCGAAACAGAAGAATTTTCCCAGAGAGATTTGGAAAAGATATATATCAAAGAGACGCTTCTGCTGAATCTTAACTTTGTTCTTAGAAACCCCAAAATATTTTTACAGAGATACGGATATTTCATTGTCCGCCACCCGGATATGGTTTTAAGCTACATGTTCAATTACCTAAACAGGATTACTAAAAAATGAGAGCCAATATAATTTTAATAAATCCCCAGATTGGATTCTCGCCTCCGCTCGGTCTGCTTTATTTGGCGGCGGTTTTAGAAAGGGCAAATCATAAGGTTGAAATCATCGAATTCGATTCCTATAATAATGAAAATTTTGATCCCGAGAGGGAGGGGCTGGTTGAAAAAATTATCGGCAAAAAACCGGATCTGATTTGCATCGCCTGCATGACGGCCCATGTGAAGATTGTCAGGAAATTAATTTCATCATTTAAGAAAATAAGAAAAGAGATACCGCTCGTAATCGGAGGACCGCATGCCACCGCCTTGCCGGAAGATATGTTGAATGCCGGAGCAGGCATCGTCATTTTAGGAGAAGGCGAGGGCACTATTTTGAGGGTTATTGATTATTATCAGGGCAAAATCAAAAAAGAGAGCATAGACGGGATAGCTTACAGGGATTCGGATAATAAGATCAGGATAAACGCCAAAACCAATTATGAGGATGTAAACAAGATACCGTTCCCGGCCTACAATCTGATTAACATGGACCGTTATTTGGCCCGAAATTATTCTATCAGGGGCTATTGGCTGAGAAATGGCTGGGTATTTACCTCAAGAGGCTGCCCGGGGAGGTGTACGTTTTGTGCGAGTTCCCTTACCCATGGTTACGGGGTGAGAGAAAGGAACATTGATGATGTGATCGAAGAATTAAAGTTTTTGAGCGAAAAATATAAGATCGAAGGATTTGATATTTTAGACGATACTTTTACGGTAAAAACGGAGAGAGTTGTGGAATTTTGCAGGAAGTTAAGAGAATCAGGCCTGAACTTAAAATGGGGCTGTCAGGCCCGGGTAAATTTCTTTAATGAAACTCAAGCGGCGGCATTAAAAGGGGCGGGCTGTCTGCAGGTTGATTTTGGCGTAGAATCAGGCTCACAAAACATTCTGAATTATCTTAAAAAGGGGATTACTGTGGAGCAAAGTAAAAAAGCTTTTAAAATTTGTAAAAAATATAAATTGAGATCGCTGGCGACTTTTATGATAGGAACGCCGTATGAAACCATGGAAGACATTCAAAAAACAAAAGAACTGCTTAAAGAAATAAAACCGGACTATATCGGTCTTTTCTTTACGACTCCCTATCCGGGGACCGGGCTTTATCAACAGACTCTTGAAAACAAATGGCTGGATTTAAGGAGCGATGATTTGAGCTGGGAGAGTAACGCAACTCCCAAGTTTACTATGAATTTTACTCCTGGAGAATTGCACAAGATATACAATAATCTGCTAGAAGATAATTTAAAAAAAACAGTAGCGGGATATATTAAGCAGCCTTCTTTTTTATTCGATGTAATAAAATTCTCAATTTTACATCCCTTAGATTCATTCAAATTGCTTATTTTGCTTGGTCAAGGAAAAAGCGAAGAACTTATTAACGCCTTGCGCGAATTTAGGATAAAGGGGAGGTTTTAGCAAGAATATCTCCTAAAATATGAGACTTAACGAAATAAATATAAAATTAAGCGATGTTTTTTCAAAATTAGACGGACTTCGCATTCTTCATATATCTGATTTACATCTCGCCGGGAGAAATAGGAAAATAGAACGTTATTTTGAAAAATTAAAAAAGATTAGAAGCGATCTCGTCCTGATAACCGGCGATTTAATAGATAATAATGACGGAATCGAGTGGTGCGTTAAATATCTGAAAAAACTTTCCCCCCAATTCGGCATTTGGGCCTGTCTCGGCAATCATGATAGATTTGATTTTAATATATTGCACTCGTTTTTTTTCCGCCTCATGAGCGAGCCTAAGAAAAATAATTTGGAACTCCTTCGGCGCAGATTAAAAGAAAACGGCATTCAAATTTTGATCAATGAGAAGAAAACGATAAATATTAACTCGGTGCCCTTAACGATTATTGGCGTAGACGCGCCTTTCGGCCTTGATAGATATAAAAATACAAACAGATTTTCAAAAAAAATAATACCCCTGAAAGGGCTATTTTCAAATATTTCGCCAGAGGAGTACGTTGTCTTATTGAGTCATATACCGGATTTACTAAAAGAATTAGGCAATATTAAAATAAATTTAGCGCTTTCCGGGCATACGCACGGCGGTCAAATACGCTTCCCATCGATCGGGCCTCTTGTTGCCTTGTCTTCTTTTCAGCGAGCATACAATAAGGGTTTGTATAATTATCACGGTTATTATTTACATGTCAGCGGGGGATTGGGCGCAAATAAAACAATGCCCATAAGATTATTTTGTCCTCCCGAAGCTACCATATTAATATTAAGAAACTAAAAACTTTTATAAGATTTTAATATGCTCAATAGGTGTTTTGTTTTAAGAAGCATAGTTGAAAAACCATTGCACCTGCTGTAGCAGAGATGACAAAACCAAAATTTTCCAGTTAACTTCCTTGCCTCGCTGACTTTTTTACCGAAATAGATATCTCTTAAATTTCCTTGGGCTAATCCCATTGTATAATTATCGCAAGGAAACCCTACAGCCCCATTGGGTTTGATTGAGATATTGGCGGTCAGGGCCTTACAACCAAAATTAGCCAAACTTCCCTTTTTAAGCATTTCAAGATAAATACTGGGATTCGCGATCGTTTTTCCGTACATTTTTTTTAACTTGGCGATACTTTCAATAAACCAGTTTACATTTGAAACAAGTTGTGTCTGTTCTTTCATTAAATCTGATTTTTGAGGGTTTATGATAGTAGCCGGAAGAGAAATTCCCACCATTGAAAAATCAATTTGGACTTCCAGTGATTTTGCCAGTTCCGCCATACATATCAAATCTTTGAATTCCATTAAGTTGCTTACGGCTGTTACAATCATCGGTTTTTTCCCGTATTTTTTTAATATTTTTATCCCGGCTACGGCCTTATCGAAAGCCCCCGGGTGTCTTCTGATTTTATCGTGAATTTCTTTGGGACCGTCTATGCTGACCCTGATCATATCGGCTTCCCAAAGATTTTTTGCCGTGTCTTTAAGCGTTGAACCGTTGGTACTGAAAAACACGGCCATCTTTCTTTTTTTAGCCTCGTTAATAAGGATGGGCAAATCTTTTCTTAAGGTTGGTTCTCCGCCGGAGAAATTTAGTATCTTGGTTCCCAGGTCTGCAAGTTGTCGTATGATATCAATCGCTTCTTTTGTGGTTAATTCGGGGGATCTCTTTTTTAACGCGATGTTTCTTTTCGGCATGCAAAATTGGCAATCCATATTGCAATTGTAGGTAATTTCCCATTGGCAAAAAATAGGCACCGGTTTAATGTATTTAGCCTTTAAAATGGCAGGAATCATGCGCAGTCCCGTATTCAATTTTGATAATAATAACATTTCAGTTATCAGATTTTAGATTGTTTCATGAAATTAAACAATGCCAAGGCCTTATTGAATAAATTTAGATATTCGGTCGGCTTTGTTTTGAAGAACCTTTTGATGATATAAGAAGGTCTGAAATAAAATTGTTTATAAGCTATGGCATGAAATTTCTCAAGTTCTTCCCTTGAAACCGTAGGAAGCTCAATAATCGGTTTTCCGTATTTTTTAAAATTATTCCAATCATCCGATAAAAGAGTGATGCCCCTGCCTTGTTTTGCCATATTGTAAATTTCCGTGCCGGGGAAGGGGACCATAATGGAGAACTGCGCGAAATCCAAGGGCAACTCTTTTGCAAGGCCGATGGTTTTTAAAATTGTTTCTTCGGTATCGTAGGGGTGGCCGATAATGAAAAAACCGTGGACTTCTAGACCTGCCTTTTTGGCGAGTTTCACGGCTTTTTTAACCAGAGCTACGGTGATGCCCTTTTTTATTATTTTTAAAATTTCATCGTCTCCGGATTCTATCCCGAATTTGATCAATCGAAATCCCGCTTCCTTCATTTTTCTTAAAAGTCCCTCCGAAACGGTATTGACCCGGGTGTCGCAGGCCCATTTTATTTTTATTTTTCTTTTGATTATTTCATCGCAAATTTCAACTACGCGATCGGGATATAATGTAAACGTCTCATCCATTATCATAAATCCTTTAATGCCATATTTTTTATATAAAAACTCCATTTCATCCACCACATTCTTCACGTTTCTTAATCTGTATTTCCCCCCGCCAATCAAATTAGAGGGGCAGAAAATACACTTAAACGGACAGCCCCTGCCCGTAGCTATAATTACTGATTTTCCGAAGAAAGGATTGATATAATTATTAATAGGAATCAGGTCGTAGGTCGGCCAGGGAAGCTGATCTAAGTCCATGTTGATTTCCCTTGGTTCCGTTTTGATTAATTTACCGCTTTCTTTATAAATTATTCCCTTAATCTTGCCCAAGTCGCCGTTCTTTAATATTTCAGCAACCGTAAATTCGCCTTCTCCTATGACGATGATGTCAAATTCAGCCAATTTGGCCGTTTCTTCGGGAAGGACGGTGGGGTGCGGACCGCCCACAATGATTTTGATATTTTTATCGATGGTTTTGACGTAAGAGGCGATAGTTTGACATTCCCGGATTAGGGGAGTCACGCAGCTTAGGCCGACGTAACGCGGTTTTTCTGAAATAATTTTATTTTTAAGCTTTTGCTCCCACTCATCGCCAAATAATCTAAGGTCCACCACGTCGACGGAATATCCTTTTTTCCTGCAAAATCCGGCGATATAAGCTATCCCCAGCGGAAAGAGGTCGGCGTCAATTTTTTTTACATCTATTTTACCAAAGGCCGCTACGTCCGAAGGCGCCAATAACAAAATATCTAACATTTTAGTCGGCTCCGTTATATAATAAATCAACGATTATTTTTGCTAATTTTTGGGACATCCCGGCAGTATAATGAACCTTGTCGACATAAAGGGGCTCTTTGATTCCTTCTTGGATGTCCGCGCGCCAGAAAAAATTATCTCCCAGCAATCCCTTTTCATACATCTCTGCTATCTGAGGATATCCGTACTCTATATAATTGTTAGCGTCAAAATCCCCATTGCCCGCAAAGAGATGATATTGCAGGTCGTATTTATAATTCGGAGCGGGCTGCCAGACAAAAATGGGCGCTACCTCATAAACTGCCGCTGCGGCCTCAATGATCTTCTTATTTTCAAGATAACGATTAATTAATTGGTTGATTACAGAAGGGTCGTTGTATGCTACTTTCTCGCTTAATTCTTCTTTCTTGATAATCAAATCTCCAAAAAATCGGGCAAGCCTGGTAATCGGAAGTTTTTTTATTTCCATTGAACCGTAAAATTTCAGAGCCCCAAGGGGTTCTCCGTTGAATCGTTGGAATTGTTCCAAATGTTTAGTAAACAGCGGTTGGTTAAAATAAAATTCATTCAATCCGTCAATAAATATAGCCAGATCGGGAATGTGGCCGGAAGTTAGCAATTGTTCAAAAAAAATCCTTTCCTGGGTAGAAAAGTAAGCGCCCCGGCCGAAATTATACACTGCCACCCTCTCTTCCTTCACCTGCGAAAGATAATCCTGCAAATAGGAAGCGATAGTTTGATTATCGGGCAATCCGTAGCCAAATGTCGTAGATCCGCCGAAAAGGAAGACGTTGAAGTTTTCCGGATCGGGAGGCCACGGCCCTTGATTTTTTGTAATTCTGAAGCCCGCTTCAGCCACGTTAACGTAGTTGCCGGAAGTGGGTCTTTCTTTAAATTGAGTAAAAGGTTCATAGAGATACACATTACTCCAGCTTTCTCTTTGGATTTCGGCTATCTCTCGGGCGGTCAACCCGGGATAAACCCGTTCCAGAGCCGCCTCTCCGTATTTTTCAGCGATAACGGTCTTTTGTTTGAAGTAATTTTCTCTGATATTGATACCGACGAAGCCGAGAATATTAACCAATATAAACAGCAGGCAAATATTCAACAGCATGATGGCGGTCAATTTGTAATAATCTCTGAACTTTCTAAAATTGATTTTCATAACTCTTTTTATCGAATTCAGCGGTTTTTCTTTTTTTCCAATAGGTGTCGGCCGCCTTATTTAATTTTAAATCCAGAAAATCTTTTCCGGTCATCTTTAACAAAAATCCAAGGGGCGCGAATAAAAAATAGAAAAGCAGAATTAACACCAGTTTGGTGGTAAATAGACCCAAGCCAACCCCAACGCGGCAAAATACAACGAAAACGGGGTAAAGCAACGCCGGAAATATCAGACTGGCCGAAAAAATCATTGCGGCCGCAAAATAAAAATACGGATACAAATCCTTGTCAAAAATGAATTGCAGGGTCCCGATTGAGCAAAGCATAACCGCCAAGCCGATTCCAAACTTCCGCCACTCTTTTTTATTTCCAAATTTTGATTTATCCATTTTTATTATTGTTTGATTGCTTTCGGCCGATCATTAAAAAAAATCCTCCTTCCCGGCCTCCCGTAAGCATCAACCGAAACTGAATCAGGAAATGGTCAAGACGATTCCCGCGGGGATTGGGCCTGAACAATTTTTCTTGTTCAGATAAATCCGTAAAAACTTTCGTTTTTGGTATGCTGTTGATAAATTCGAACCCGGTCTGGTCAAACCATTTTAAAACCTCTCCCACGCTATGTTTAGATTCGTGGGGATTCTTATATTGGTCCATAAACCAGGTAGATTTTCTGATATCATTAATGCCTTTATTTCTCAAACGAGGGTCTAAAAATTTAAAGCGGTCTCCGAATACATTAAACATAAAATGGCGGACGTCGGCAATAAACCTGCCGTATCGATTGTAAAGACCGATAATAATATATCCGTCTTTCTTTACCAGCTTAGCCAATGATTCGAATCCCAAATAGGGATCGCTGGTATGATGTAAAACTCCGTTGCAAATTACCAGGTGGAAGCTTTCTCTTCTAAAAATCGGCCTGAATAAATTCATTTGATAGAAGCCCACTCTTTCCAAGCCATTTTTTATCTTAAAATTCTGGCCTAATTTCAGCGCATTGAGACAGATGTCGGTACCGAAAACATGCCTGTGGGAGGTCCCCAAAAAATTGCTGAGCTGGCCCGTGCCGCATCCTGCTTCCAATACCCTTATATTAAAGGGAATCTGTTCGTTTAGCAATCGGGCAAAAATCCCCGTCTTGGCTTTTTGGATAAGGCTTCCTACATCCTCAAAATCTTCATAATTCGGGAAAGGCGTTTTTTCGTAAAATGACTTTATTTTATCGGTAACATCTTCCCTCGTGGGATTCCATTCGTTTGGCCAAAAAAGAAGCGGAATACCGTCTTCAACCCGATAACGGTTGCGGCACCCCGGACATTCTATATTATCATCGATTATTTTTAACTCTCCCTCTCCTCCGCAGGCAGGACAAATAAAAATATCGGCGTGGTCAATCATGTGCGTTAAATTTTCAGCTTGGTTTAAACCGCTCACGTTTTTAATCCAGTTCAAATATATCCTGCCAATTCATATCGTCGTGCAACGCCGATTGGTTCTTTTTGCTTAATAAAAAATTGCCTATCGCCAAATAATCCATTTCGGTTCTCATAAAACATTTATAGGCATCCATGGGGGTGCAGACGATCGGTTCCCCCCTTACATTAAAAGAGGTGTTAACAATGACCGGGCAGCCGGTTAAATCCCGGAAAGCTTTTATTAATTTCCAGTATTTCGGATTGGTGTTTTTATCAACGGTTTGGAGCCGCGCCGAATAATCAAGGTGAGTGACTGCCGGAATTTCGGAACGAACCGTGTTTAATTTATCGAGGCCGGACCGTTTTTCCTCCTCCGCAGTTATTTCTTTTCTTATTCCTTGCCTGACATAAGCCGTCAAAAGCATGTAGGGACTCGGCCCGTCAATCTCAAAGAAGTTCGGGGCTTCTTCGGCCATGACCGAAGGGGCAAAGGGCCTGAATGATTCCCGGAATTTAATCTTTAAATTCATTTTCTTTTGCATTTCGGGAGAACGAGCGTCGCCCAGAATGCTTCTGGATCCCAGGGCTCGAGGTCCGAACTCCATTCTTCCCTGGAACCAGCCGATGACATTGCCTTCTTGCATCAATTCCGCTGTTTTTTTAATGATTTCTTCTTCTGATAATTTAGCATGAGGGATGTTGTGTTTCTCCAAAAACTCTAAAACTTCTCCGTCGCCGAATTCCGGCCCCAAATAAGAGCCTTTTTGGAAATCATCTTTTCCGCCCGCCATTCTTTCCTTTCCCAAATATTGATACCAGACGGCCAGGGCCGCTCCCAGGGCTCCGCCGGCATCGCCGGAAGCGGGTTGAATCCAGATGTCTTTAAAAATGTTTTCTCTAAGAATTTTTCCGTTGGCTGCGCAGTTTAAAGCTACCCCTCCGGCCAGACAAAGGTATTCGGAGCCGGTAATTTTCTTCGCGTGCCCAGCCATCCTTAGCATTGCCATTTCGATTACTTCCTGAAGAGAGCGGGCTAAATCCATTTCTCGTTGAGTCAGAGGACCTTCTTGGCTTCGGGGAGGTCCGCCAAATAGTTTATTAAATTTTTCATTGGTCATGGTTGCTCCTGCGGCAAAATCGAAGTATTTCATATTCAGTTTAAAAGAGCCGTCTTCCTTCAGGTCAATTAAATTATCTAAAATAACCCGGACATATTTGGGTTGGCCATAGGGAGCCAAGCCCATAACCTTGTATTCGGCAGAATTGACCTTAAAGCCGGTGAAATAGGTGAAAGCAGAATAAAGCATCCCCAAAGAATGGGGAAAGTTTATTTCTTCCAATATCTCAATCTTGTTTTTTTCGCCCCGGCCGATGCTGGCGGTGGCCCATTCTCCGACCGCATCGGCGGTGATAATTGCCGACCGGGCAAAGGGTGAGGGATAAAAGGCAGAGGCAGCGTGGGAGAGATGGTGTTCGGAGAATAAAATTTTGCCCGCGAACCCACTGAGTTTATTTTGAATCAAGATTTTCGTCCAGATTTTCTGTTTTGTCCACAAAGGCATCGCCTTAAGAAAAGATCTGACGCCGAAAGGGGCCGAAGTTAAATAGGTTTCCAAAATCCTTTCAAACTTCAAAAAAGGTTTTTCGTAAAAAGCAACGCAATCTAAATCCCGGGATTTAATTTTGCCTTCTTTTAAGCAATACTCGATGGCATTCCAGGGAAAGCCAAAATCATGCTTTTTTCTGGTAAATCTTTCCTCTTGGCAAGCAGCAATAATTTCGCCGTCTCTAATTAAAGCGGCGGCACTGTCATGATAAAATGCCGAAATGCCGAGAATATTCATGGAGGTCGTTATTTCAGAATATGGTGTAAATAAACGGAGCTAAGGCCGAACCTTCAACAAAAACGATCAACGCGCCAAATATTATCAAAAGAACCGCCAGCGGGATCAGCCACCATTTTTTACGGATCATTAAAAAACCGCAGAGCTCTTTAATAACCGAGAATTTGGATATTTTATTTTCTTCGGCAGAAAACATAGGACTAATTTTAAGTATAGTCCGCTTTCGTGAGCTTGTCGAGCCTGCGCCGGTCCATAAATAATAAGTTTGCCAAAACCGGCAAAATATCATAATATTAAGCCATATGAAAATAACCTTTTTAGCTATGGGAGCTGAAAATTTGGGCATAGAGGCGCTCTCGGCCGTGTTAAAGGAAGCGGGTCATGATGTATCTTTAGCTTATGACCCGTCATTATTTGACGATAAAACTTATTATAAGATCGACTTTTTAGCCAGATTATTTGATGTCAAAAAAGAATTAATAAAAAAAATCATTAACTCAAAGCCAGATTTGGTCGGAGTTAATGTTTTTGTGGATAATTTTAAGTGGGCTCTTTATATGGCTCGGGAAATCAAAAAAAGCATAAATGTGCCGGTAATTTTTGGGGGCGTTTTCCCAACCGCCTGCCCGGAAACGGTTTTGAAAGAAGACTGCGTTGATGTGGTTTGCCTGGGAGAGGGAGAGCAGCCCCTGCTGGAACTCGTTAATTCAATTGAGAAAGGAAAAGTAGATTATGGCATAAAAAACATCTGGTTTAAAAAAGACGGGCAAATAATAAAAAATGAATTGAGGCCTCTTCAGGATTTAGATAAGCTGCCTCTATACGACAAAGAGCTTTTTGAAAAAGAATTGGTAATGAAAAATCATTATTTGACCGTCACGCAAAAGGGATGTCCTTATAGTTGCACTTACTGTGAGCATAATTTTTTAAGAAAATTTGACGAAGGCCAGGGCCAGCATTTAAGAAGAAAGAGTATCGACAATATCATCAAAGAATTAAAAATCATGAAAGAAAGGTATGGGTTTAAAGAGGTGGATTTTAAGGATAATATATTCACGGTCGGTAAGCAATGGACTTTGGATTTTTTGAAAAGATATAAGCAAGAAATAGGCCTGCCTTTCAGGATTCTGAGCCATCCTTTATGCATGGATAATGATATCGCCAAGGCTTTAAAAGAAGCCAAAGTTCATCGAGTGCAGCTGGGCATACAATCGATGAATCAAAAAACAAGAAACGAAATTTTAAAGCGTTTTGAAACGAACAAGCAGATTATGGCTTGCTTTGCGGCGCTAGATAAATATAAGGTTAATTATTCTATAGACCATATTTTCGGGCTTCCTTACGAAACCGAGAAAGAGCAAATAGAAGCCGCAAGGATATATGCCACGCTTAAGTCGTGTTCTAGAATTACGGTTTTTTGGTTGACTTATTTTCCAAAAACAGACATGGTGCAAATAGCCCAAAAAGCGGGCTTAATAGGAGAAAAAGACATAGCAAGCATAGAAAAGGGCAACGAGCCTACTTATCAGACGGAGCAGGGATCGTTGAGAGATGAAAAATTAAAAAATACTTTTAAAAATTACCAAATTCTTTTCAGAATAATGCCGGTTCTTCCGAAGTTTGTCATTAATTTTATTCTGGATCATAGCCTGCAAAGATATTTTAAGTATCTGCCGAGAAAATTTGTGATATTTTTGGCCGACCACTACGTATCTTTGGCGAGGCACGACTATTCCGCAATCAACTATCTTAAATACTATTTTTTCCAGATTAAAAAAATAATAAAGTTTAAAGTTTTTAAACAAAAAATATGGAATTCATAGACAAAGCGCTATTCATGGAAAGTTTATTATTATCCCGATACTCAAAGCCTAAGCCGCTGGTTGCCCACATAAATATAACCAATAGGTGCAATCTTAAATGTGAGTATTGCTACGGCTCTTATCCGAAAAAACAAATAGCTCAAGACATACCTACCGAAAAATGGATTGACCTGGTCAATGAATTAAAAAGTTTGGGTACGAAAAGAATTAATATTGGCGGCGGCGAGCCGTTGGTTAGAAAAGACATCGGAAAGATTGTGGGCCACATGAGAAAGAATCGTATTCTGACCAACATGAATACCAACGGCCACCTTGTCAAAGATATGATGGATGTTGTAAAAAAACTGACCACCGTCTGTATCAGCATAGATGGCAATGAAGAGATTCATGATAAGAGAAAGGGAGCGGGTTCGTATAGGAAAGTCATTGAAGCCATCAAAGCCGCTAAAGAAAATGGAGTGGCGGTACACACCAGCACCCTGATATCTAAAGATAATATACAGACAATTCCATCTGTTTTGGAGGTGGCAAAGAAATATGGCTGCATGGCAGAGTTTTTACTGCCCTTTCTTCAAGGCGCTTTTCCCCTTTTGCCGGATTCTCAAGATATCAGACATTTGTTTAATAATCTGATTAAATATAAAAAACAAGGTTATCCCATATCAATGTCTTATAACGCACTTCGTTACGTACTCCAGTGGCCAGATTATCAAGAGCTTTATACCACCGCAATTAAAAAGTTGAGCCCCGCCCATATTCCCTGCTATGCTGGAAAATTTATGTGTATCGTAGATTACGACGGGTTGGTTTATCCTTGTTCTTCTTTGGTAAGCAATCCCATGTTTGCGCCATTAAATTTTATGGAAGTGGGATTTAAGAAAGCGTTTGAAAATACCCTAAGCCATCAATGCCAAAGCTGTTATTCTTTTACATCATTCAATGATTACAATATGATCTTGAGTGGAGATTTTAAAACAGTACTGAATTACATTGGAAACAGCTTTAGGGAAAAGAAATTCAAAAATAGGAAGACATTTTTATGAGAGTCGCTTTATTTGATTACAGTTTATTTTATGAATCCTTGGGTTTGGCTAATTTAATGGGCGCTTTAAAAGCCAAGAACCACGATTATAAATTATTTATTATTTCCGAAGAGAAAGATATCATCGAGAGCGTTAAACAATTCAACCCCGACTTGCTTAGTTTTTCAGTCTGTACGGGCATACATCATATCAGCTTTGGGCTGGCCAGATATCTTCGAAAGCATATGAGAGCGCTCACCGTATTTGGCGGGCCGCATGTCACCTTATTCCCGGAGGAAAGCATTAAAGAAGATTGCGTTGATATCATCTGCCGAGGAGACGGGGAGGAGGCTTTGATTGAGCTCTTGGACGCCCTTAAAAATAGAGGGGATTATTCTCAGATTAAGAACCTCTGGGTAAAAAAAGATGGCCAGATTTTCAGGAATGAAATCAGGCCGCTTATAGAGAATTTGGATTCTCTTCCCTTGCCCGATAGGTCTCAGTATTTAAAATATCCCATTGTCAGAGATTTGCCGCTGAAAAGATTCATTACCGGATATGGCTGCCCATTCCAATGCAGTTTTTGCTATAATGCCATGTTCTTAAAAGAGGTATATAAAGGAAAGGGTAATTATTTGAGAAAGAAAAGCGTCGATAGGGTTTTTCTGGAAATAAAAGAGGTGCAGAAGATTTCTACGGTTAAAAGAATTCATTTCCACGATGACAATTTTAATTTTTACCAAGAGTGGTTTAAAGAATTTTGTGAACGTTACGCCAAAGAAATAGGACTCCCGTGGTCTTGTACTGTGAGGGTGGATAATATGCTTAATGAAGAAGTGGTAAAAATGATGCATGAAGCCGGTTGCGTCGGAGTAACTTACGGCTTGGAGACGCATAACGAAAACGTTCGCAATAAAATTTTAAACAAGCATTTAAAAAATGAAGACTTTGAAAAAGCTTCAAAATTGTTTAAAAAATACAAGATAAAACACATTGCTGCCATAATGTTAAATCTGCCCGGAGAAACCATTAAAGACGCTTTTGCAACATTGCATTTTGCCAGAAAATTAAATAGCGATGTCGTCAGAGCCGCCCTTTATAATATGGCTAAAAAACAACCCATCATAGATTGGTTGATGGAAAATAATTATATCGATCATGCTCCCGAAATAGATAATTTTAATCCCACCAGATTAGAAGATGTGGCGATTCATTCTCCCGATATGGAAAGAATGATCAGATTATCGGCATTTTTTAATATCATGCTAAAGTTTCCCTTTTTGGAACCGCTATTCAGATTTTTATCTTTTTTCCCCATCGGGAGGTTCGGCAGGAGCCGAATGTACGATAGCTACTTAGAGATGAGATTTATGGGCGTTCCTCCGTTGCAGGGATTCAAATATTTTCTGAAAGTAAGACAAGGTTTTAAAGCCTTTCAGAATTTAAGGTAAATATATGGTAGAAACAGAACGGCAAAAAAGAATGGTCGATTCTTACGATCAATTCTATCGAGGAAATAATTTCCACCAAATCTGGGAAGGCGAGATCAGTTTGAGGTATAAAGTGCCCAAATATGCATCTTTATTTACCGAATATTTTAGAGATAAAAACCCCACCATTTTAGAGGTGGGAGCTGGCGATGGTTATTTGACCAAATTGATTATGGAAAAATTAAACTGTAGAAAATATGTTGCCACTGAAATATCGGATGAGGGGGTTAAAAGGTTGAAAGAAAAAGGTATTGAGGCGCTTAAGATGGATGCTGAGAAATTAGAATTTGAAGATAATTTTTTTGATGTTGTTTGTTGTTTTGACGCCATGCATCATGTCTATAATCCCCGCAAAATGGCTTTGGAAATGATCAGAGTAGCCAAGAAAGAAGTTTTTTTAATTGAAGCTAACGGCTCATGCTTAATCAGGAAACTACTTGAAAAAACTCCCAGATACAAAATGGTTCACGAGTTATCTTATACGCCAAGGCAATATATTTCTTTTTTTACTCACCCCGAAATAAGAAAGATTCACCTTAAGCCATTTTTGGCCGTTTTCTCATTTACCCCGCTTATTTTCACAAAACCGGCTGTCTGGATAAGCGAGGTTATGGAACGTTTGCCCATATTAAAATGGCAGTGTTCATCAGTTTTAATATCGGTGGAAAAATATGTTAAATAAAAAGAAAATTTTCATTACCGGAGGAGCCGGTTTTATAGGGAGCAATTTGGTCGAAAGGTTGGGCAAACAAAACCAGATCGCCGTATACGATATAAGAAACGGGGAAGATCTGCTTGATTTCGAAAAACTTAAAAAAGCGATAAAAAACCATAATTTTGTTTTCCATTTAGCTTCTAATCCCGACATCGCTAAGAGCGAGAAATACCCGAAGTTGGATTTAGACCAGGGAATTATTACCACCTTTAATGTTTTAGAAGCAATGAGGCAGAATAATATCAAAAAGATTGTCTATACTTCAGGGAGCGGAGTTTACGGGGACCAAGGAACAAAATACACCAAAGAGAATTTTGGCCCCCTACTGCCAGTTTCAATGTATGGCGCCAGTAAATTAGCGGCTGAAGCCCTGATTTCAGCTTACTGCAATATGTATGGCATGCAGTCGTGGATTTTCCGGCCAGCCAATATTGTGGGCCGCCGCCAGACCCATGGCGTAGGTTATGATTTTATAAGAAAATTAAAAAACGACCCCAAAAACTTACAAATTCTCGGTGACGGCAGCCAAAGCAAATCCTATCTTTACGTCGACGATTTAATCAATGCCATAATTTTAGCGATTGAAAAATCAAACGATAAAGTTAATTTATTTAATTTAGCGTCAGATACTTTTGTTGATGTTAAAACAATCGCTAAGATAACAATTAACGAGATGGGCTTAAAAAACGTGAAAATGCATTTTGGCACTAGCCCCAGGGGTTGGAAAGGCGATGTGCCGAAAGTCAGGATAAATACTGAAAAGATAAATCAATTAGGCTGGGAGCCAAAATTAATCTCAAAAGAAGCCGTCAGAAGATCAATCAGAGACTTGCTAAAAGAGATGGGTTATATTAAAAACAAAATATGATTATTGTTCGAGCGCCACTAAGAATACCGATCGGCGGAGGGGGTACCGACCTGCCCTCTTATTACTCTCAGTTCGGCGGAGAATGGATTTCGGCCGCAATTAATAAATATATTTACATCATCGTCAATAAAAGGTTCGATGATTCTTTAAGAATAAGTTATTCCAAAACCGAAGAGGTAGCAAGCCCCGAGCAGGTCCAACACCCTATCGTTAGAGAAGCTCTTAAATTATTGGGGATAAAAGGAGGCATCGAGATTGTTTCCATTGCCGATGTTCCTTCAAATACCGGTTTGGGCACGTCGGGAAGCTTTACGGTCGCCCTGCTTACAGCCCTGCACGCTTTTTTGAGCAACGATATTCCACCCCGAAAACAAATCGCTGAACAGGCCTGCCACATCGCCATGAATTTACTTAAAGAACCGTCGGGCAAACAAGACGAATATATCGCGGCTTTTGGCGGTATTACCTCTTTTTCGGCAAATAAAAACGGTGAGGTGGCGGTAACACCGCTCTATCCCCAAATCTTTTCTCCGGAAATCGTCAGAAAATTAGAGAACAATCTTTTAATGTTTTATACCGGCATCAGAAGGGAGTCCGGTCCAGTATTAAAAACTCAAGCTCAAGCCATTGATAATCTCCATCAGGTCAGGAAAATAGGCCAGGATATCAAAATAGCTTTAGCCCAAAATAATTTTTCGGAATTCGGGAAATTATTAGACCTTCATTGGCAGAAAAAAATGGAAAGGGACGGCACCTCAAATTCCCAAATTAATCGCTGGTATGAAATAGCCAAAAAGGCTGGGGCCATGGGTGGCAAATTGATGGGGGCTGGCGGCGGAGGCTTCTTTGTTTTTTATTGTGAAGATAAAAAGGAGGATTTAAAAAAGGCGATGGCGGCCGAAGGGCTAAGAGGAGAGTATTTTCGTTTCGATTTTGACGGCATAAAGGTTATTGCCAATTTTATTTAAATGTTGTATTGTAATATATTATGGATGAGGTTATAAAAAATTACTTCTCCGAACTAGAGAGAATTATCAAAGAGATTGATAAAGAGAAAATCAACGAAATTGTTGAGCTTCTTTTTACGGCGTGGAAAAACGAACGAATTGTTTATATTATGGGTTGTGGTGGTTCTGCTTCAACCGCCACCCACCTTGCTTGCGATTTGGCCAAATCCACGATTGTGCCCGGTAAAAAGGGGTTAAAAACCATCTCGTTGGTTGACAACATCCCCTTGGTTTCTGCTTGGACTAATGACAGCGGCTGGGGCAGCGTGTTTAAGGGTCAGTTGCAAAACTGGCTGGGTCAAGGAGATGTTTTGATCGGTTTTTCGGTTCATGGAGGCTCGGGAGCAGGTGAAGCGGGTCCATGGTCGCAAAACCTGGTCCAAGCGATGGCCTTCGCCAAAGAAAAAGGAGCCAAGGTGATCGGTTTTAGCGGTTTTGAGGGAGGTAAAATGAAAGAGATGAGCGACGTTTGTATTACTGTCCCGATTAATTCCGAGCCCTTCGGAACGCCCCTGGTGGAATCCCTTCACCCTACCTTAAGTCATTTAGTTTGTTTGGCGTTAAGAAAAAAAATATCAGAAATAAATATGGTAAAAAAAATAGGAGAATTAAAGGTTAAAATTTTTGCTGACGGAGCCGATAAGCAAACTATGTTGGAATTTAATCAGAATCCCTTAGTTAAGGGCTTTACGACCAACCCCTCATTAATGAAAGAGGCTGGAGTGATTGACTATCAAGCCTTCGCCAAAGAAATACTGGCGGCTATCAAAGATAAACCGGTTTCTCTTGAAGTTTTTTCCGACGATTTCCCGGAAATGGCGAGGCAAGCTAAAATAATCAACAGGCTGGGAGAAAATATTTATGTCAAAATCCCCATCACAAACACTAAAGCCGAATCGTCTTTCGAGTTGATCAAGGAACTTTCCAGCCAAGGAATAAAAATAAACGTTACAGCTATCCTAGATCTGGATCAGGTAAAACATATTGCCCCCGCTTTTTCTTCAGCCGCCCCGGGTATTGTTTCGGTTTTTGCTGGCAGGATCGCTGATACCGGCAGAGATCCGGTGCCTATTATGAAAGAGGCTAAAGAATTTCTCCGCGGTTTTAAGAATTTAGAACTTTTATGGGCGAGTCCCCGCCAAGTCTTTGATATTTTTCAGGCCGAAGAAGCGAATTGCGACATTATTACCGTTCTGCCCGGTTTCTTAAAAAAACTGGACAGAATCGGAAAAGACTTAAAGGATTATTCGCTGGAAACTGTTAAAATGTTTTACGACGACGCCCGAAACCAAGAATATAAACTTTAGTATGAAAGCGATTATTTTGGCCGGCGGCCGCGGGGAAAGAATGGGAAAAAAAACCCTAAACACCCCCAAGCCAATGTTAAAAATTGGCGGTTTGCCCGTTTTGGAACATCAGATTAATCTATTAAAAAGATACGGCCTCAAGGAGGTTATTATTTTAACCCACTATCTTTCGGAGGTTATTGAAAAATATTTCAAAGACGGACGAGATTGGGGAATGAAAATTAGTTATTTCAAAGAAAAAGAGCCTTTGGGAACCACCGGCGGCATCAAAGAAATAGCCAATAAACTAAAAGACGATTTTCTGGTTATCTACGGAGATAAGATGTTAGACATAGATCTTACAAGAGTTATTGCTTTTCATAAAAACAAAAAAAGCGCTTGCACGCTAGTATCACACCCGACTTCGCATTTAGAAGACAGTGATTTGGTGGAAATTGATAAAGACCAGAAAATTATTGCTTTCCATCCCAAACCCCATCCCTCTAATCAATATTTCAGGAATTTGGTCAACGCCGCCATCTATATTATGTCGCCCAAGATTTTACGGCATATTAAGCGAGGGGTAAAAGCAGATTTCGGTAAAGACATTTTCCCCAAAATTGTCCGAAAAGAAAAAATGTACGGTTATCTGACCGCCGAATATATTAAGGATATCGGCACTTCGGCCAGATTAATTCAAGTCCAGAAAGATTATCAAAAAGGCAAAATCAGTCGGCTTAACAGGGAAAATAAAAGAAGAGCTATTTTTTTTGACCGTGATGGCACGATCAGTCAAGCTTCTTATGAAATTTTTCGTCCGGGTAGCTTTAAGCTTTTTCCCTGGAGCGCCGCTGCCATTAAAAAAATAAATGAGTCTGAATTTTTAGCCATTGTTATTACCAATCAGCCGGCCGTGGCCAAGGGATTTCGTTCGATAGATGATATTGCCGCAATCCAGTGCAAGATGGAAACCATCTTGGGCGAAAAAGGGGCGAAACTTGACGGCATTTATTTCTGTCCGCATCACCCCGACAAGGGTTATAAAGGAGAGAATCAGAAATATAAAATTAAGTGTTCGTGCCGTAAACCGAAAATCGGCCTGGTGAAAAAAGCGAAAAGAGACTTCAATATTGATCTAAAACATTCTTATTTCATCGGCGATTCTTTCAGGGATATTTTGTGCGGCCGGAATGCCGGCATGACGACGATCGGAGTAAAGACCGGCCGAGGTTGCCAGGATGGTGACGCTAAGCCGGATTATCTTTTTGATAATCTCTCTCAGGCAGTTAATTTTGTGACCAGTTTTAAGAAAGCCATAGCCATTAAATGATAGCTTTCATTCTCTTAAAATTATTCGTATTTTGTTCAATATTATTCGCTTTCGGTTGGCAATCAGCGAGATTCATCCTTAATGAAAAAAGAATTGAAGCCCTGATCCCCCTGGCAGCCATCTTGGGCTACAGTATTTATCTTTTCTTTCTCAACGCCTTTTCCTATTTCATTGACATCAGGATTAATTTTTATTTGCTGTGCGTTATTTTTATATTTTTGAGCTGGTTTCTTTTCCGCGTAAACGGTGGGAAGGGAAAAACAGCATGGGGGATTGAGAAAAAATGGAGAATAATTTTGTTCGGCACCGCCCTTTTGATTATGGTTTTTGTCGGAATAGCCGGAATGCGATATATCTCATCAGACGAAATGGGTTCTCCTCTTCCTCTGGCCGCTACAGTTGCTGAAGGAAATTTCCCGGTGAAAGAAGTATCTGCGCCTAATTTTCTCTCCCAATATCACTACGGTTACGTGCTATTTTTAGCGGCTGTCTCTAAAATTACCGATTTGCCGGTTTGGTTCAGCTACGATTTTCAGAACGCCATTTTTATCGGACTCGTATTTTTGCTGGGTTTTCTGCTGATAAGGGATTTTTGTAAAAATGATTTTAAAGCCTATCTTGCTTCTTTGATAATGATTTTCGGGGGTAATTTAAATTTCCTTTACGGGGCAGGAGGGATATCTTCTTTATACCAAAAATATATTCTTCAGCTGCCGGTTGAAGCGCCATTTAAATTTTTGAACGATATGATATTTGGCGGGGTTATGCGCGGCGTTCTCGTTATCCCTCTTTTTCAACTTGCTTGGGTAATGCTCGGCTTTGCCTTAACCATCGCGGTTAGCTATTTATATTTTAGGGCGATCAATGATGAAAAGAATTGGTTTAAAATCTCTTGCCTGGCCGCTATCCTATTTTCTTTTTTAGCCTTAAGCGCGGAAATATTTTTCGGAGTTTTATGTGCAGTTTTTTTGATTTACCCGTTGATTTTCACAATTTTAAAAAAAGATTGGGAAAAAGGTAAATTCTGCTTAAAGATTTCTTTTTTAATATTATTTTTGGGGATTACCGTAGCCGTTTTTCAGGGCGGAGTTTTAACCCAAAGTATCAAACAAGCTTTTTTGGGCGACGTTCTACCCATGGAACGTTCCCTTTCAATTACCCCGCAATATCTTTTTGGGGGATTAATATTTGTTGAAGAAAATGTTTTTATTCCGATTTTCAGCTCAACCGTTTTTTTGGGATGGGGATGGTTGATAATTTTTATTATCCCGGCGGCTTTTTATGTTCTTAAAAAATACTTTCAACTGGGTTTATTTTTGATATTGCTTGTCTTGGTTTCTTTTTTCCTTCCGCTGGTGGTGACGGCTGGCGCTTCTTCACAGGGCGATTTTATGCGCCTTCACTTTTTGACTTCACTTTTTTGGAATTTGATTTTCGGCTTATTTTTGGGATGGTTACTTTTGTTTTTTCAGAAAAAATGGCAAAGATTATTGATAATTATTTTGATTTCAGGCGTCATCTTCCAGGGATTATTCTATTTGGTCGCTTCCCCGGTTTTTCCTCAATTGGAAACAGGCCATCCTCTTTTAGAGGAGCCAGTTGAGCTAAATCCGGTAGAATTCGAAGCGTTTGCTTGGATTAAAAGGAATACTGCCATCAAAGATCATTTTTTAACTTTTGGAGGGGAATTAGTCCTTTGGCACAATTCAAGATTTACCATTTATACCGGCAGGTTTGCTCCCGGCTTTTTTTATGACATAGGCGAGCAGTTCCCTAAGCTTCATCGCGGCATAGAAGAACGTATCCCTGAAACAGTTTGGTATGAAAAGGTTTTGAAAGAATGCTCGGCTGATGGCTTAAAAGCTTTAAACTACCGTTATTTATATACTAACGAGTATTGGCCCAAAGGCTTGGAAGAAAAATGTTTGGCTAATAATGACCTGACACTTAAATTGGCAGCGGGCGAGGGGAATCAGTTTGCCAGAATTTATGAGGTGAGTCAGGAGGCCGAACCCCGCTAAATATATGAAAATTTTTATTTTAAATCCTCCTATTTACGGAAAAAAGAAGTCTCTTATGAGAGTTAGAAAAAGACAGCCCTTAAGCTTGGCTTACATCGCCAGCCTCTTGAGAGATAAACACGAGATTATTTTTTTAGATGCCAACGTTTTAGATTACGATGCGGATGAGACGGTGAAGAAAATAAAGGAAGCCGGTCCCGATATTTTAATTTTAACCTCCAGTCCGGTAGATAGATGGGAATGCCCAAATTCTCACATCGACTCCGTCTTTAAAATCATTGATAGGGCCCAAGTCGAAAATACTATTTTAATCGGCTCTCACGGGAGCGCTACGCCAGATTGGGTGTTTGAAAAATGCCAAGTTAAATTCATTGTCAGGGGAGAGTCGGAATTGACTACGACGAATTTAATTGAGGCCATTCAAAATAACAGAGATTTAAGAAAAATTTCAGGCATATCTTTTCGTGAAAATAATGAGATTTTTCATAATGCTCCAGCTCCTAGAATTGAGAATTTAGATTCTTTGCCCTTCCCGGCGTATGATTTATTGCCCATGGAAAAATATTCGTATACCCAACCAGACTTACCCCAACCCTTCAGTATTATGCTTACTTCCCGGGGGTGTCCTTTCAGCTGCATTTTTTGTCTGAAAATAATGATGCCGGGTAAATATATCGCAAGGAGTCCGGAAAACGTTATTCAAGAAATAAAATACTTAATTGATAAATTTGGGATTGAATCCATTTTTTTCCAGGATTGGGAATTTTTGATTGATAAGGAAAGGGTTAGAAAAATTTGCGAGTTAATTTTAGAGAATAACTTAAAGTTTAAATGGGGATGCAATGCCCGGCTTAACGACATTGAAGAAGAGCTGGTCGGGATTATGAAGAAAGCCGGTTGTCGCCGAATCAATATCGGTCTTGAATCGGGTTCTCAAAAGATATTAAATCAAGCCAAAAAAGGAATTAACGTTCAAGACTTGGAGAGGGTGGCAAAAATTCTCCGGGAGAATCAGGTTCATCTCGGTGCTTACGGCCTTTTGAATCTTCCCGGAGAGAACAGGGCCACAATTAAAGAAACCGTAGGGCTCTTCGAGAAGAATAAAATTCAGGCTATAAATTTTAATTTAGCCATTCCATATTTCGGCACCGAATTGTTTGAAAAATTGCAAAAAAACCAAAAATTTACCTGGGGAAATATTGAAGATTATGCCGGCAGGGTGGAAACCGAGCTTTCTCCTTTTTGGGCCAGATTTTATTTAAGGCATTTTAAATTTAGAAGTCAGTTCGGCAGATTTTATTTTTTTAACCCGAGATTTTACCAAAAAATCATCAGCCGCTTAATTTGATGTCGATGAAAATTTCAGCCTATTTTAATAATTTCTTTTGGATTTTCGCCACTTATTTATCAGCTCCTTATTTGTATTTCCGGATTTTTTTAAGGAAGGGAAAAAATCATAAAACAAAGATTCTGATTATCCATGGCGGCAAGATCGGGGACCTGGTTTGCGCCACGCCTGTTTTCAGAGAAATTAAAAAGAAATTTCCCTCGTCTTGGGTTGCCGCGATCGTTATTTCCAAGAGCAGGGATATTCTAATAAATAACCCGCATTTGGACGAGATAATATCAATCAATGATTATAAAACAATAGGGAGTAAATTTAGATTGTTTAGTAAGTTGAGAAAAGAGAAATACGACTGGGCTTTTAATTTTATACCCGGTTCCTTTCATAATATAATTTCTTTTTGGGCCCTGATTCCCGACAGAGTAGCGACTCTTTATAAATATTCGGGAGAAATTATCTGGCTGCTTTCTTTTTTTAATAACCATAGATTGGAGTACAAAAGGCATACTTCCCTTGAAAAGCATTACGCCAATTTATTGGAATTAATCGGGATAGCAGAATTTTCGCCAAAAACGGAAATTTTTATTCGGCCAGAAGAAGAAAAAAAGGCTTCAAATTTTTTGAAAAAGAATAATATAACCGCCGAGGATTTTTTAATCGGCATCGGTGCCACCGCTGGCATTAAGTTCAAAGAGTGGGCATCCGATAAATTCGCTGCTTTAGCTGACCAATTAATAGAGAAAATAAAAGCCAGGGTGATTTTCGTGGGTTCTTCAGACGACCAGCCTATTATTGAAAAAATTCAAAAAATGATGAAAAATAACAGTGTCAACGCTGCTGGGGCTTTCAAGCTGTATGAGCTCGCAGCTTTCATGAGAAATTTGAAATTATTTATCAGCGTGGATTGCGGCTCTTTGTATGTGGCCGATGCCGCAGGAGTGCCTTCGGTGGTGATTGCCGGTTCCGTTGATATGCGAGAACAGCACCCCCTTAATAGTCCCTACAAGGTAATTCAGAAAAATATTTATTGCTTCCCGTGCTCATTTACGCCTTTTCCTGCGCGAACCTGCAAGGAGGGGCACCTCAAGTGCTTGAAAGAAATTACCCCCGAAGAAGTTTTTGACTCGGTCATAAAATTAATCAGCGAGGAAAAATTAAAAAATATTTAATATTAGTTTAAAATATTTGTTATGAAATTTTTTGTTACCGGAGGCAAGGGGTTCGTCGGCTTGAATTTAGTCGAAGAATTAAGGAAAAATTCTAAAAACAAGGTGTTGGTTTACGATAAGGATGTTTGCCAAAAAATTAAGCTGAAAAACGATTTTGACGTCATTTATCATTTAGCGGCTAATACCAACACCCGTTATCCTGATGATGTTGATATGTATCGAAACAATATCGCGGGGTTTCTTAATGTTTTGGATTTCGCCCTCAAAGGCAAGTCCAAACTCATTTATGCTTCCAGCGCCGCCATTTATGGTGATTATCAGAAAACCGCTTATGCCAACTCCAAAGAGTTAGTTGACGAGATTGCTAAGTTTTTCTTCAACAGGCTCCCGATTGTCGGTTTGAGATTCTTTAACGTTTATGGTCCCAGAGAAAAACAAAAAGGCCGCATGGCCAGCATGGTGACCAATTGGGCTTTGCAGATTAAAGCCGGCAAAAGGCCGGTGGTCTTTAAAGAAGAGCGCCAGAGCAAAAGAGACTTCGTCTACGTTAAAGACATCATTAAAGCACTGCAGACCGCCATAAAGGCCAAAAACGGCATTTATGACGCGGGTACGGGCAAGCCCCGGACCTTTGACGACGTTTTGAATAACGTTCAAAAGAATCTCGGAACTAAAAAAGAGCCTGTTTATATTTCCAATCCCTATAAGGGCAGATATCAAAGATTTACCAAAGCCAAATTGGGCTGGGGCTTTAAGCCGGATTATTCCTTAGAAGAGGGGATTAAGGATTATTTAACCCATCATTGCCTTCGCTAGACTTATAAGAAAGGGACAAGCTTTGTGCTTGTCCTTTTTGATTTGCGCAATAACACCTTTTGACACCTCTTGACACCTGTTCTTGGTCGATTTATGATGGGAACATGGAGGAGATTGAACCAAAGCAAATTTATACGACCGAAGAAGCCCGCGATTTTTTAAAGATCTCCGAAAGCACGATCAAGCGGCTTTTGAAAAAAGGGACTCTCCGCGCCTATAAAGTAGGAGGCCAATACCGCATCTGGGGCGCGGAAATTTTAAGATTGGTTTCACCGGAAGTTGAAGACAAGGTTTACAGTGTTTATAAGAAAATCAAAACTAAAGCCAAAAGAGCCATTGCTAAGTGGTAAACATGGAAAATATTATTAAATTACTATTCGATAAGAATATCGAGCTTCATCAAGCAGTTAAAGATGAGTTGGTTCCTAAAATCGCTCAAGTCGCCGATTTGATTATTAATGCTTATGCTCAAGGCAGAAAACTTTTACTTTGCGGGAATGGAGGCTCGGCCGCCGATGCCCAGCATATTGCCGCGGAACTCGTGGGACGCTTTAAAAAAGAACGCCGGGGCTTGCCGGCCATAGCTCTCACCACCGATACCTCAATTATGACAGCGGTTGCCAATGATTATGGATATGATGTATTGTTCTCCAGACAGATCGAGGCCCTGGGCGGCAAAGACGACATTTTAATCGCCATTTCCACCAGCGGTAATTCACAGAATATTATTAGAGCCGTTGAAGTCGCTAAATTTAAAGGATTGAAAACTATCGGATTTCTAGGCAATGACGGCGGCCTGCTGAAAAATTTAGTTGATATTCCGTTGGTGGTGCCGTCTCAAGAAAGCGACCGGACTCAAGAAATTCATATTTTGATCGGCCATATTATTTGTCGTTTAATTGATTCCCGAGTTTCTTAATCATAACCATCATATGGAAGAACAATTTTTAAACATCATCGAAAATTTCAAAAACCAGAAAATTTTGGTGGTAGGCGATCTGATGCTGGACCAGTATTTGATCGGCAGCGTTGAGCGGATTTCTCACGAAGCACCTATCCCGATTTTAGACGTCAAAGAAATCAATCAGCGGCCCGGCGGAGCCGCCAATACAGCCTACAACCTTCAGAGTTTGGGAGGAAAGGTATTTTTGGCCGGCGTAGTGGGGGCAGACGAAAACGGAGTTTTGTTAAAGACCTTATTAGACGAAAAAGGCATTGACACTACGGGTATTGCCGTTGATTCCCAAAGAAAAACCACTCTCAAAACCAGGGCCGTGGCCAAAAATCAACATATTGTCAGGATTGATATTGAGGACAAAAAACCAATTAGGTCGGAAATAGAAGAAAAGCTTTTAAGTTTTATCGGCAGCCAGATCAAAAATTTAAACGCTGTCATTATTTCAGATTACGCCAAAGGAGTGGTTACGCCCAATTTGGCTCGGCGGCTGATTGCTTTAGCCAAAGATAATAACGTTTTATCGTTCGTTGACCCCAAAGGAACCGAACCTTCGAAATACCATGGTTGCAATATTATCGCCCCCAATAAGCAAGAATTGGGTGCGCTCTTGAACATTCCTGTAGAACGGTTGGCGCAGGAAGGCAGATTTTGTCAGGCCGGCAAAATGCTTTTAGCTAATATGATGTCTGATAATGTGGTAGTTAAATGTAGCGGCGAGGGATTGGTTGTCTTTGAGAAAAACGGCAACCCCTTCCGCTATCCGGCCGTCAATAAAATGCCGGTGGATGTTTCGGGTGCTGGCGATACCGCTATCGCTGTTTTCGCTCTGGCGCTATCGAGTGGGGCTGATTTTAAAAAAGCGATCATTTTGAGCAGCCACGCCTGCGGCGTGAGCGTGGGCAAGCCGGGCACGACCGTCGTTTTGCCCGAAGAATTGAAAGCAAGTTTGGCAGATTATGTCAACCCAAACCAAAATTAAAACTCAAAAAGAGATTATCCAGATCTGCCGGCGTTTCAAGAAACGCAAAAAAACAGTTGTCACCTACAACGGCAGTTTTGACATTTTGCATTTAGGCCACATTAAATCTTTAGAAGAGGCCAAGGTCCAGGGCGATGTTTTAATTGTGCCCTTAAACAGCGACAAATCCGTTAGGATTTATAAAGGACCCAATCATCCGATCATTTCGGAAGGTGAGCGCGCTCAAACCTTGGCGGTTTTAAATTGCGTAGATTACGTGGTGCTTTTTGATGAAATCAATCCTAAGGAAATTTTAAATAAAATTAAACCCGACATTCATTGCCATGGCGCCGACTGGGGCAAAGACTGTGTGGAAAGGGAGGTAGTGGAACAAAACGGCGGTCAAATTCATATTCTGAAAACCGTACCCGGCCTTTCGACCAGCGCTCTCGTCCAG
>Ga0209541_10001253_pt1 | contig 50968 bp, 55 predicted proteins | sample RifCSPlowO2_01_FD_184027 | JGI IMG/M metagenome (GOLD analysis project Ga0209541, IMG submission 184027) | Groundwater microbial communities from Rifle, Colorado - Rifle CSP2_plank lowO2_0.1 (SPAdes) (version 2) | ecosystem: Environmental > Aquatic > Deep subsurface > Groundwater | place... | reverse complement strand
CAACTTCTTCAAAGCGTGATTCCATATTTCTTACCTCCGAATGACTAAGAACTGTACTTATATGGTAATCTAAAAACATTACTGTGTCAATAGTCCGCCCTGTAGGATTCGAACCTACGACCGTCTCCTTAAAAGGGAGCTGCTCTACCAACTGAGCTAAGGGCGGTCTCCTACGCTCTGATATTCATTAGAGCTTCAGAAGACCAAGAAATGTTTATACAACACTGCTTGCCCTTCCGAAGCTTGACGACAGTTCAAGCGAAGGAGGGAGCTAAGGGCGGATGTTGTATCTTGTAATTTTATCATAAAATTAGATTTATTCAACTTTATTAGTGATTTTTTGCACTAAGGCTCATTGTCCTTTTGTGGGGCGATGATTTTGCTTCGGTGAACCGGTATCTGGCGAATATCCGTTGGAAATAGTATGATTGCTTTGTGAATACTGAAAAGACAAAATTCGTCAAATATGCCCTTGAAACCGTATATATCGGGGAATATATTGACCTGAAAAAAGTTCAGGAAAGCGTTAAGCAGTACACTTTTCTTAACCGGGATCACCCGCTTGTGGTTCGTCTGCTCAAAGACCAATTTGCCGTTTTGACAAAATTCGGCGCCGTTACTTTCTGGAATGTGCCGTATCGTTTGCGTGCTCAATTCCTCCACGAACTCAAACCGTTCGTTAAAGCCAAAAAAGCGTCCTATCCCTACGACGAAGACACCAAGGTTATGCTTGGCGGAGAAGTTGACAAGGTTACCTTTGAAAAGGTTTTCTTGTCGCATTTGGATACAAACCACATAAAGATCATTTCTTATGTACTTTCCCAGTCAGTGGCTCTTGAACGCTATGAAGGCGAGATAGAAACCAGTTTGTCAGAAATCGGTGCTATTGTTGAAAATCTCAAAACGACCGGCAAGGCGATGCTTCGCGAGAAAGAGGTTTTGAAGCAGATCGGCAGAGTATTGTCGGTAAAGCAAACAGTTGTTGCCCACCTGTCATTATTTGATAAACCGGAAGAAGTCTGGGAGTCGCCGGATTTGGAGAATTTATACAATAAGCTGAATACCGAATATGACCTTAGGGTGCGCTTTGATGTTCTTGATGAAAAGACAAATTATCTATCCGACATTTCCCAAATGCTGATGAATTTTTTGGCGGAAAAAAGAAATGCTTTTTTGGAAATCGTCATAATCATTCTGTTTATTGTTGATTTGGCTCTTTGGTTCCTGCCCCCGTTTCCGGAAGTAGTAAATTATCTGTCAAAAATATTTTAGCTATATAATATTATGAGTTATCCGCCTACGCTAAAGCTTCGGCGGATGCTCATTTTTGCAACTGCTCGCTATGCTCACAGGCAAAAATTGCAAAAAATTAAAAATAGGCGTCCTAATGGGTGGTCCCTCGGCTGAACACGAGGTTTCTTTGGCTACCGGCAAAAATGTCATAGAAAATTTGAATAAGACAAAATACAATCCGGTTATTATAAAATTATCAAAAAATAATCAGTGGTTTGTGGGCGGCCGATTGATGGATATGTCCAAAGCTCTCAAAAGCTGTGACCTTATTTTCAACGCTCTTCACGGCACTTTTGGCGAAGACGGCAGGGTTCAAGCGCTTATGGAATATTACGGCGCCCGATACACCGGTTCAGGTATTACCGCTTCGGCTTTGGCCATGGATAAACTTCGAAGCAGGGAGATATTTAAATTGGCGGGTTTTTGCGTGCCAAAAACTTTAAAAATAAAAAAAGGGGAAAACTATCAGGCGCGGCTAAATCTTTTTATTAATAAAATCACAAAATTTCCGGTTGTGGTAAAACCCTGTTCCAACGGTTCGTCGGTGGGCGTGCAGATAGTCAGAAATAGCCACGCGCTTTCCAAGGCGATAGACGAAGCATTTAAATTAGAAAAGAAAGTTCTTGTCGAGGAATTCATAAAAGGCAGGGAGGTAACTTGCGGCGTATTGGATAATTTTGAAGGCCAAGAAGTCGGCGCTTTGCCGGTGACGGAGATTGTGCCGGCCGGCAAGAATAAATTTTACAATTACGATGCCAAATACAAAGATGACAGAACTAAATTTAAAACCCCCGCTCTTTTGGGCGAGGATGTTTACAAAAAAGCGCAAAATGTGGCCGTAAGGACACATCAACTTTTGGGATGCAAAGGATATTCAAGAACGGACATGATAATTAAAGAAGGCAACGGCACGATCTATGTGCTTGAAACAAATACTCTCCCCGGCATGACATCTCATTCACTTGTTCCTCAAGCGGCAAAAGTCGCCGGTTTGACATTTGGTCAGTTGCTGGATAAGATAATCGAAAGTTCTTTGGCCTAGGAAGACTTAGATGCTTAGATTTTTTGGTTATTTTGCTATAGTTTTTGGTTTTCTAAGGATGCTGCATCTTTATCTGTTCGGTATTGTTCCACCGGATCGCTCATTGTCTTTGGCCGTATTTTTAGTGGCGCATGCTTTTGGTACCGGAATAGCGCTTTTGTGGCTTAGTAGAGGCGACAATATGAATAAATTGGGTTGATGCCCAATTTTGTTTTTATAATCTTTGTGGTAGTATTTTTATCATGGAAAGAACTCCTATTATTGAAACTCAAAACCTTGTCGGCGAAGAAGTAAATCTTTTCGGCTGGGTGGCTACGAGGCGAGACCACGGAAAATTAATTTTTGTTGATTTACGCGATAGGAGTGGGACTGTGCAGGTTGTTTTTGTGCCCTCAAGTCAAAGCACATACGAATTGGCCAGTAAACTCCGTTCCGAGTGGGTCGTGCGACTCAAGGGAAAAATTAAAGCTCGTCCGGAGAAAATGTTCAACCCTGACATACCAACGGGGAAAGTTGAAATTGAACCGTTGGAACTTGAGATATTAAATGAGTCAGAAACGCCTCCTATTGCCTTGGATACCGATGGTTATGAAACAGGGGAAGAATCACGGATGACATATCGTTATCTAGACTTACGTCGCCCACGCCTCCTCAAAAATCTTTCAAAGCGGCACGAGATGATTTTGTTTATTCGCAATTGGCTTTCGAAGACAGGGTTTATGGAGATAGAAACGCCGATACTCACTAAATCAACCCCCGAAGGGGCTCGCGACTATGTTGTGCCGTCACGGCTTTACCCTGGTAAATTCTTTGCTCTTCCTCAATCGCCCCAGCAGTATAAACAGTTGTTGATGGTGGCGGGAGTTGAAAAATATTTCCAGATAGCGAGATGTTTCAGGGACGAGGACACCAGGGGAGACAGACAACCGGAGTTTACTCAGCTCGATTTGGAAATGAGTTTTGTGGATCGGGAGGCCGTGATGGAGGCAAACGAAAAGCTTCTTATCGGCTTAGTTAATTCGTCATATCCGGACAAAAAGATTCAAGAGGTACCATTCCCCAGAATTTCATATAAAGAATCAATGGAGAAATACGGCACCGACAGGCCGGATATGCGAAAAGACAAAAATGATTCCAATCTTCTAGCTTTTTGCTGGGTGATCGATTTTCCTTTCTTTTCCGCCGAAGGCGGACCCGCCTCTGGCGGGGAGACAAAGTGGACCTTTACCCACAATCCTTTTTCCGCACCGAAACCAGAATTTATGGACGACCTCCTTAACCAAAAGAACATAGGCGGTATTCTGACCACTCAATATGACATCGTTTTAAACGGTTGGGAAATAGGCGGCGGGAGCATTCGAAATCACAGGCCGGAAGCGTTGGAAGCGGTATTTAAGGTGATGGGATTTAACAAGGACAGGATAGAGGGAAATTTCGGCCACATGATCCAAGCCTTAAAATACGGCGCTCCGCCTCATGGCGGCATTGCTTGGGGCTTGGATAGGTTGGTTTCCATTCTGCAAGGGGAGCCCAACATAAGAGAAGTGATGGCGTTTCCAAAAACAGGCGATGCGCGCGACCTAATGATGGAGTCGCCTTCGGAATTAGACGAAAAACAGTTGAAGGAGTTACATATTAAAGTAGCACACGAATAGCGTACTACGAATACGCCCACACGAATATATTTGTAGCATTCGTGCGTCATTTGTAGATTTGTGTTATAAATTTGCAGCGCAAATTATACATACTATCTGGTATCTTGAGCGTTTTAATCTTAGTAAACGCCTTTTTTATTTTTAGCTTTCCTGATTCCGGTGGGGAATCTTCCGTTAGTAGAACCTCAACGGAAAATACGGACAGATCTGGTCGCGTTGAGCCGTCTTTAAACAACAGTCAGGCCTATATTTTTCCTATTTCGGAATCAAGCTATCTTCCCACGCTCAACACCGCGGTTGAGAAGCCGTTACTTGCCGCTAAATCGGCGGTTATCTACGACACAAGATCATCAAGATTCCTTTACTCCAAAAATCCGGACACAAGGTTACCGATTGCTTCTTTGACCAAACTTTTAACCGGGGTAGTTGTTCTTGAAAATTTAAACCCGGAAGACATTGTTCAAGTTTCGAAAGAATCTGTAAAAGTTGATTCGGAAAAACAGACCTTGTTTTTGGATGAAAATATCAAAGTAAAAGATTTGATGAAAATGATGCTGATAGAATCATCCAATGACGCGGCTTACGCTCTTACGCAGCACGCTTCCGGTCTTGGTTATAATTTTTTGGATCTTATGAATAAAAAAGCCGTTGAGTTGGGCATGAACAACTCAATATTTCACGATCCCGCCGGACTTAATGACGACGCCTCATCAACTTCGGAGGACTTGGTGAAGTTGGTTAAGTACTCATTTAAATTTGATGAGATTTGGTCTATTCTGAGCGAAAAAAATATCGTGGTTTATTCCGTAGACGGCAAGATAGCCCATCAAATTAACAGTACCAACCAACTTTTGGGAGTTATCCCTGATGTTGTCGGCGGTAAAACTGGTTATACTGATATTGCTCTTGGGAACATGATCCTTGCGGTTGATGTTCCTGGCGAAGATGATAGAATTATTAGCATCGTTTTGGGTTCCACGGAAAGATTTACCGACACCCAAAAATTAATCGACTGGGTTAAAAAAGCGTATAGTTGGAAATAATGTAACACAAATCTACGAATGATATGCGAATACTACGAATAACTATTTGTAGCATTCGTGTAAATTTGTAGATTAGTGTTTTGTTGGCTTGCCAACAGAAATTTTCACAGTTCTCAATGTCATCCGTATCTTCGCCGTAGCGACGACGGCCTTTTTTATTGCGCTTTTAATTACTCCTCTCTGGACTAAATTTTTATATCACTATCGTTTAGGCAAGCAAATAATAAGATCCGACACTGCGCCGATATTTTCCGAAATGCACAAGAAAAAAGTAGGTACTCCGACTATGGGCGGAGTTATCGTGTGGTTTACCGTTCTGGTTCTTTCTTTGGGATTTTTTTGGATTGCCAAAGCGTGGCCGGGAAGCCCTTTAGCTAATTTAAATTTCTTATCGCGGGGTCAGACATGGGTGCCGCTGGCGGCAATGGTTGTAGCGGCCCTTTTTGGTTTTATAGATGACCTTTTTGGGATAATGAGGAGGGGCCCCGGCGGCGGCGGATTGAGGATGAGGGACCGCCTGTTGATGTATGCCTTGGTGGGAGCCGGAGGCGCTTGGTGGTTCTATTACAAACTTGGTTTTGATTTTATCAATGTACCATTTTTAGGAGATTTGGTTATTGGCTGGTGGTATGTTCCGTTCTTCATTTTTATCATCGTGGCAAGCGCCTTTTCTGCCAATGAGACGGACGGGCTCGATGGTTTGGCGGCTGGCATATTTCTGACCATATTCGGCGCATATGCCGCAATTGCCTTTGATCAGGGAAAGATCGACCTTGCTATTATGCTATCAGCCACAATGGGCGCCTTAGTTGCGTTTCTTTGGTTTAATATCTACCCAGCCAGGTTCTTTATGGGAGACACCGGTTCAATGGCTTTAGGTACGATGCTTGGTGTGGTAGCAATGCTTACCAATACCCCGCTCCTTTTGATTCCCATCGCCGTTGTTTTCATTATGGAGTCCGGCTCGGTTATAATCCAAATGACTTCAAAAAAATTACGCAAGAAAAAGATATTTCTTTCTACTCCCATTCATCATCACTTCGAAGCTCTCGGCTGGCCCGAAATGCAGGTAACAATGCGATTCTGGGTGATTAACGCAGTTGGCGCGATAATCGGGCTTATTATATTTCTCGTGGACTCAAAAATACCCCCTATTTCATTTTTCTAGTCCAACTGTTAAAAACCGAGCTTTTAACAAAATCAAACAAAATTATTGAACCATAAACCCGCCAGTTGATTTGACACAATATTCCCCTCGTGTTATAGTGTTTTATTCTTTAACAACTATGAGGTGCAAGTGAAGGGCAAAATAGTTCCACTGATGCTTATACTCTCTTACTTTTTACCGCACATAAACAAGTATAAAAAGACATTCTATGCTTGTTTTGTTGGCTATGGCATTGCCTATGTTTTGGGAGGCATTATTAAGCCATTGTTCTACCGGGACATTATAAACGTAATTACTTCCGTAGAAGAAAATGCTTCTGTCGCAAAGGAGATTATTTCTCTAGTTATAACAATTGGGATAATCATTTTGGTGCAAAATATTATACATCGCTGTACTGATTATGCGATGGTTTATTCCCAAAGCAAGATTTTGAGAGAGCTAAATAACTATTCTTTTGCCAAACTCCAGAATCATTCGTACCAATTTTTCGTGAACAACTTTCAAGGAAGCCTAGTTGCTAAAAGCAGAAGATTTGTGCGTTCATTTGAAGCCTTACACGACAATATGGTTTTTGCTTTCTGGCAGGCGCTTTTACAGCTCGTGGGCATATTTGTCGTATTATTTATAAGCGCTCCGGTTCTGGGATTATTTTTTGCTCTCTGGTCCTTATTTTTTATCGGATTAACTGTTTATCTCGTTCAGAAGAAGAGAAAATATGATCTTGAGGTGGCGGTTGCTGACTCAAAAACGACGGGAGGGTTAGCGGACGCCATTACCGGGGCATTGAATATCAAGGCGTTTGCCTCTTTGGCAAGAGAAAAGAAAATATTTGCGGACATTACTGACAAAGAAGAAAAAGTGCGTCGTTTTGCCTGGAACTTCAACAACATAATCATGATTGTGCATAGTGTAGTTTGGTTTATCCTTGAAGCGGGAGGGCTCTACTTAGTCGTAAAATTATGGATAAATAGTTCGGTTTCCGGCGGTACTATTGTGCTGGCTCAAACATATTTTTTCACCATAAACGGAATAATGTGGAATCTAAGGAGTGCGATTACAAGTTCAATGAGGGCAGTTTCCGATGCATCAGAAATGATTGAGATCTTTGAAAGAACACCCGACATATTGGATCCGGCATATCCTGAGCCGTGCAGAATAAATGAAGGTGAAATAGTGTTTGACGATGCAACTTTTGCTTACGGTGAAGACTCGCCAGTAGTTTTCAAAGGATTCAACCTAACTGTCAAGCCAAAAGAAAAAGTTGGATTGGTTGGCTATTCTGGCGTCGGCAAAACTACAATGACTAAACTTCTATTAAGATTTGTTGAGTTGTCCAGCGGCAAGATAACCATTGACGGTCAAAATATCGCCAATCTTAGACAAAATGATTTGCGGTCAAATATAGCTTATGTGCCCCAGGATCCGATATTGTTTCATCGGTCTTTGGGAGAGAACATAGCTTACAGTAAACCCGAAGCAACTCATGAAGAAATAGTTAAGGCCGCAGTGGCCGCTCATGCTCATGAATTTATCTCTAATTTCTTTCGTGGATACGAAACTCTTGTGGGAGAAAGAGGAGTGAAGCTATCCGGCGGGGAAAGACAAAGAATTGCCATCGCCAGGGCCATACTTGCGGACACCCCTATTCTAATCTTAGACGAAGCGACGAGTTCACTGGATTCAGTCAGTGAGAATTTAGTCCAAGAAGCTCTCGGCAACCTCATGAAGAATAGGACAACTATTGTTATAGCGCATCGTTTGAGCACTATTCAAAAAATGGACCGAATCGTTGTTCTCGATAGTAACGGAATTATAGAAGAAGGCTCGCATCATGAGTTGTTGTTAAAGCGGGGAACTTATTATAATTTTTGGGATCATCAAAGCGGTGGGTTTATTTCCTAAGAGGCATAATGCCTCTTTTTTAAATTCTGGTAAAATAAGGGTAATGGAAAAGCGTTTATTATTCATTGTTCTTTTTCTGCTTGTCTTTGGGCTAGTCATTTTATCATCCGCTGGAATTGTAGAGGGACAGAAGAAATTCGGCTCGGCCTACTATTATCTGAACAAGCAAATACTTTACGGAGTTCTTCCGGGGCTTTTTCTTTTCTTTTTACTTTCAAAAATCGACTATAGGTTTTGGAAAAAGTTATCTCCGTTTTTGTTGTTTACCGCTTTGGTTCTGATGATTATGGTGTTTGTTCCGGATGTGGGCATCGGTCTTAAGGGTGCTTCGAGGTGGGTAAGTATCGGCGGTTTTTCATTCCAGCCGTCGGAGATTTTGAAGTTAGCGCTGGTTGTTTATCTTGCCGCATGGTTCGGTGGCAGGGACGAAAGAATAAAAAGCTGGTCTTACAGCGCGGCTCCGTTTTTTGTGGTTTTATCGTTTGCGGGTCTTTTGCTTGCCATGCAGCCGGATGTGGGAACGCTGGCGGTGGTCGTACTTATTGCGCTTGGAGTTTATTTTTCGGCCGGTTCAAATTTGAAACACCTCTTTGCTATTGTTGCTATTTTTCTTGTAGTAGTGGCCGGGCTTATCTTCGTAGAGCCGTATAGGTTTAACCGCATAAAAACATTTTTAGACCCTTCTCTTGACCAAAGAGGCATATCTTATCAATTAAACCAGTCCCTGATTGCCATCGGTTCAGGTGGGCTTTTGGGGAATGGTTACAACGAAAGCACTCAAAAATGGGGGTTTTTACCCGAAGTAGTCAACGACTCTATTTTTGCAATTGTAGTTGAGGAGTTAGGTTTTGCGGGTGCGATGGCTTTGTTGGGGATGTTTGTATTTTTGAGCCACACCCTAATTTCAATTGCCAGAAATACATCCGACAAATTCGGCCGCCTGTTGGTCATGGGAGTGAATACTTGGATAATCGGCCAGGCGTTTATAAACATAGCTGCCGTGTCTGGCCTCGCGCCTTTAACCGGTATACCGTTGCCGTTTGTCAGTCACGGCGGGACGGCGGTGATGGCGCTGATGGCAGGACTAGGAATTGTCTCCAATATTGCCAAAAATTAATGTTTGTGATATATGTATGGCAAATTAAGCACCTTGTTGTGTAAGGAAAACTGATGCTTAGTCAAAAATTGCCAGAAGGTGTAAATCCAGAGTATGTTAAGCTGGTTAACGGTATTTACTATGACCTTTGCGTGTATCCGTCTTGCAAAGTCAACACAGGCGTTCGCACGGACTGCCCGATTGAACGACGGATGTATTATGTTGAGGGGTGTGGCCAGCTTTGCGAAGAGCATTGGCTCAAAACCGACTCCAGAGCATAATAGAGTACGCCGCCAAGTAGGCGGCTTTTGTTTTCACCAAAAAACCGCTAAGCGGTTTTTTGTAAGAGCTTGGCTGCAAATGATTTTAGACGGGCAGATTTATTTTTACTTATAACATTTGTTTTGGCCGCCTTGTCCAGAGATTTATAAACCTTAGGAAGAAGTTTCTTAACCTCATCTTTTTTGCCGGTGGCTGCTAAAGATTTGAGTTCTTTGAGTGTGTTTTTATAAGTATTTTTGCTCCTTAAATTCTGCGCTTTCCGGCGGGTTGACTGTCTTAACGCTTTTTTGGCTGAAGCTGTTATTGGCATAATTTTTCTATGCTACTAAATTTTATTGTTTTACGCAATACTGCTTTTTAACTTGCGTATCTGCTCTTTAAATACTAATGCTTTTTCATATTCAAATTTTCTTATCGCTCTTTCCATTAGTTTAGTGAGTTCTTTGACGGCGCGTTGCTTGCTGGCGCTTGTAAAAAATATCGCCTCGCCGTTCTTTTCAAAAGAATCGTCTCTCAGGGCGTATTTTTTCAGTGCGGCACTTCCCAGAGGCAGGTCAAAGTTTCCTATTTCTTTTTGAATGGTTGTTGGGGTGATGCCGTGTTTGATATTGTGTGCTTCCTGTTTTTTTCTTCTTCTCATTGTTTCGTTTTGGGCGGCATCAATGGATTTGGTAATCTTGTCGGCATACATAATGACATGGCCGTTCACATGCCGTGCGGCCCGGCCCATTGTCTGAATGAGAGTGGTGGTGTTGCGAAGGAAGCCTTCTTTGTCAGCGTCTAATATGGCTATCAACGAAACTTCCGGCAAATCCAAGCCCTCTCTTAGCAGATTAACCCCGACGAGCACATCATAATGTCCTAGGCGGAAGTCTTTAATTATTTTTAGCCGTTCCAGTGTTTTAATTTCAGAGTGAAGGTAGTTGACTTTGATTTTATTATCGGCCAAATGCTCGGCCAGATCTTCGGCCATCCGTTTTGTCAGGGTGGTTACAATAACCCGTTCTCCTTTTTGAGTCCGTTCTCTGATTGTCTCTATGAGGTGGGGGATTTGATTTTCGGTCGGCTTGATATCTATAGTAGGATCAAGCAAGCCCGTGGGCCTGATCAGCTGTTCGGCCACATTGTTCTGTCCGGCCTTTTCAAGCTCGTATTTGTTGGGCGTCGCAGAAACATAAATTGTTTTTTGAATTCTTTTCTGGAATTCCGGGAATTTCAGGGGCCTATTGTCTATTGCCGACGGGAGCCGGAAACCGTACTCAACAAGAGTGCTTTTTCTGGAATGATCGCCGGTGTGCATGCTTCTTAATTGGGGGATTGAAATATGAGACTCGTCCACGATAGTCAGAAATTCTCCCTTGGACGCAAAAAAGTCCAGTAACGAATAGGGCGGTTCCCCGGCTTTTCTGAAATCAAGATGTCGGGAATAATTCTCTATCCCGTGGCAGTACCCGGTCTGTCTCATCATCTCGATGTCGTTTAATGTTTTCTCCTGAAGACGGGCCGCCTCCCCCGATTTCTTATTTTTCTTTAAAAATTTTACCTGCTTTTGTAATTCGCTCTTAATGTTCTCAATAGCCAAACCTATTTTATCGGCTGAAGTTATCCAGTATTTTGCCGGAAATATGTTTTTCTCAACTATCTTTTCAAACCTAAGGTCTTTTGTTTCCAGTTCCTCGGGGTCATTTAGCGTCGCAATCGATATTTTTTCGATATAATCACCCTTTCCGTCTTTGGCGGAGAATTTAATCTTTGTAACTTCCTGCGCGGTCGGAGAAACTATTTCAACTTCGGCCGTTGTTTTTCTAAAACAGCCGCGTTTAAGTTCTATATCTTGAACGTATTGCAGCCGCAAAAGAGAGCGGACAAGTTCGGCGGGTTTTATTTTTTTGCCTTCAAATATTTGAAGCCCCAAGTTCTTATACTCCTCCGGCGAGCCGAGGTTGTAAATACAAGAAACTGAAGCGACGATTATAACATCGTCGCGGGACATCAGGGCCTGGGTTGTTGCGTGGCGCAAACGGTCCAGTTCCTCGTTTATTTTAGAATCCTTCTCTATGTATGTATCGGTAAAAGGGATATATGCCTCCGGCTGGTAATAGTCGTAGTAGCTTACGAAATAGTGGACGGCATTTTTGGGAAAAAATTCCTTGAATTCTTTATATAACTGGGCGGCGAGGGTTTTGTTGTGAGAAATTATAAGGGTTGGTTTTTGGTATCGCTCAATTACTTTCGCCATTGTAAAAGTTTTGCCGCTTCCGGTTACGCCCAAAAGTACCTGGTGCTTTTTACCGGATTTCAAACCATTAACCAGTTTTTCAATCGCTTGAGGCTGGTCTCCGGTTGGATTATATTTGGATATTAGTTTAAATGTTGACATTATAATATCTAATATGTTATAATAATAATGCAATTACAGAGAGGAGGAGGCATGAACTGGAAGTTAGTCAGGTGGTCACTCGGTGTCTTTGTGTTTTGGGGGGCCTTATGCTTGATTCAAGGTCATCCGTTTTGGCACCAGTTTGTCATGGCGGGATTTAGTCCCTTGGGGGCCATGATATGGTTGAGGATTTTTACCGGCACTTGGACCGGCATGGGGCGTGCATAGCGCCTCTTTTTTATTTCTATTTTCAATGATAAGCTAGGGTTATTAGTTAGCGACTAGCGACTAGCGACTAGGCATTAGATTTATCTAATAACTAGCGGTTAATAACTAGTGGCTAGTGGCTAGTGATATCTTTTCTCGAAGGTACAATTGAACATCGTGGGGATAAATACATCATTTTAAACACGGGCGGTATAGGGTATAAGGTGATAGTATCCCCCAAGTTGCTTAATATTGTATCAAAATCAACCCCAACTGTCAATGGTTCGACAGGCTCACCACGAACTACTGTTCGGTTATTTATCCATTCCCAACTCAATATGCGCGAGGGCACTTTTGATATGTACGGGTTTCAAAATAAAGAAGACTTAGAGCTGTTTCACCTAATCACAAGCGTTAACGGTATCGGGCCCAAAAGTGCAATGGGGATACTTTCGACCATAGAACCGAAACATCTCAAGGCGGCGGTAATGAACGAAGATGCTGATTATTTAAAGAAAGTGTCCGGTTTGGGGCCTAAAACTGCTCAGCGATTAATATTGGAGCTGAAAAACAAGGTTGACTATCTGGATGTTGGGGATATGGAAGGAGTGGATCTGGGTCAAGAAGGTCAAGCGACGGAAGCGCTTCTGGCGCTGGGCTACAGTCCCTCACAAGCCAAAGACGCACTCAAAGAAGCAAAAGGGGAAACCTTAGAGAAGAGGGTTAGAGAAGCACTGAAAATTTTAGGTAAACACTAAAATTTTAATTTCCCCGCCAGAGGCGGGTCCGCCTTCGGCGGATAATTTCTAAATTTTGAAGTCTTTTCTTCAAACAACTGAATGGTTAAAATTCCAGGAGTCCATCGGCCACAAGACATGGCAATTTAATGACGGCCCTCCTTCGCCAGAAGGCTACGGACGGGCAAGCAAGATAAGGGCAAATATAATCCAGCACAAAGTAGCTTTTGGTAAAAACTATCTTTATATTCCCCACGGCCCGGAAATATTTTTCGATACTTTGTCTGGCGGACTGAAAAATGAGATTGACAACTTTTTAAATTATCTCAAAAAACTAGCCAAAGAAAACAAGTCAATTTTTGTAAAATTTGAACCGTTGACAGATGTTGTTACTGAACTGGTTTTCAGGAAGGGCATAAAAAAGTCAAAAAAACATATTCAACCGCAAAAAACCGTTATTATAAATTTAAGCTTGTTCGAAGAAGATCTGCTATCGCGGATGCATCATAAGACTCGCTATAACATAAAAGTTGCTGAACGGAGTCAGGTTAAAATCGAAGACAGCAACGACCTTAACGCATTTTGGGAACTTCTTAAAAAAACCTCCAAACGAGACCAATTTTATTCTCACAACAAAGAGTATTATAAAAAACTGCTAGCTTTGAATAATGGCGAGCTTAAGGTTGATCTAGTATTGGCCTACTGTAATGGTAAACCGGTAGCGGGCGCTATTATACTTTGCTACGGAGATACGGGATATTATCTTCACGGCGCGTCCGATTACAGTCATCGTCAGCTTATGGCGCCGTATGCTTTACATTGGGAAAATATAAAATATTTAAAACAAAAAGGGTTTAAATATTATGATCTTTGGGGCATTGATGCGCAGAGATGGCCCGGCGTCACGCGCTTTAAACTCGGCTGGCTTGGCTCGCCGAAGCAAGGCGAAGGCGGCGGGCGACTAGTAGAATACCCCGGCTCGTTCGATATCCCCGTCTCCAAATTCTGGTATTTTGTGTATAATTTAAAAAATAAAATATTTTAGATTATGTTTTTAACTTTCGTTCTTTTTTTAATGATTTCTGTTCAAGCGATTGCTTATTTATGGTTTCAATCGAAAGGCGGCCTCGTTTCTCATAAAAAATTTATTTTAGTAAATCTATTTTTGATGGTTGGACAATCGGCACAAAGCATCGAAAGTTTTATCAAGGAGGCTTATGCAAGTTTTGCTATTGCCTCATTCTTTTTTCTAATGACCGCCGTCGGGGCTATAAAAAGATATATAATAATGAAAAAAGATGTTTAAAGAAGGATTATTAGACAAGATTCTAAGAGGCATCAAAAAACTGATTCCGCGGTCGGTATTTGATTTTTTTGCGCCGATGTATCATGCGACGCTAGCTTATGCCGGGGCGTTGATATATGGATTTCCTTCGCGAACGATGAAAGTTATTGGTGTGACCGGTACGAAGGGCAAGTCGACGGTTACATATTTGATATCCCAAATCTTAGAAGCAAACGGCAATGAAGTTGCGGCTATTGGATCCCTGGGATATAAAATAAAAGACAAGGAGTGGCCGAATACTCTGAAAATGACAATGCCCGGCCGGTTTCGACTGCAGAGGTTTTTACGGGAAGCAAAAAGGGCCGGTTGCAAGTATGTTGTTCTTGAAGTTACGTCTGAGGGCATAAAACAGAAACGCCACCTCGGGATTAGTTTTGACTGCGCTGTTTTTACTAATTTGCACAAAGAACACCTTGAAAGCCATGGTTCGTTTGAAAATTATTATCAAGCCAAACAAGAATTATTTAAGAAAACTCAAAATATCCACGTAGTTAATGCTGAGGATAAATATGCCGATTTGTTTGGTAATTTCTCGGCAAAACATAAAATCTTTTTCGGTTTGACAAAAGGAGACCTGGTTGCTCATGGGGTTAAATCATCCAGCGAGGGAACATCTTTTGAATTATATGGTACCGAATTTAATACACATTTGGCCGGAGAATTTAACGTAATGAATTGTTTGGCGGCTCTGGCGGTTGGAGCAATGTATAAAATTGATTTGCCGACGATGAAGCCGGTTTTGGAGTCAATCAAATTCATTTCGGGAAGAATGGAGTTTGTGCAGAGAGAGCCATTTGGTGTGGTTGTGGACTATGCACATACACCCGAGAGTTTGATACAAGTGTATCAAACTCTCGGGCAGCAAATGGCAAATGGCAAATGGCAAATGGCAAAAAACGAAAAAGAGGGCCATAAGCCATCAACTATTAGCCATAAGCTCATCTGCGTTCTCGGTGCTGCCGGAGGGGGGCGAGATAAATGGAAAAGACAGGAATTCGGGAGAATTGCAGCGGAGTGCTGTGATGAAATAATTTTGACGGACGAAGACCCATACGATGAAAATCCTGACGAAATTTTGAATCAGATTGAATCAGGATTTTCATCACAAACTCTAAACTCTAAACTCGAAACTCTAAACTATACAAAAATTCTTGACCGGCGGGAGGCGATTAAAACTGCCTTGACATTCGCTCAAGAAGGTGATACGGTCATAATTACAGGAAAGGGTTCAGAGACATCTATGGCCGTGGCCGGAGGGAAGAAAATTCCTTGGTCAGACAGAGATGTTGTCCGAGAGCTTCTGCACTTAATATTTGAAGTAAAATAATGTTGACGAAAAACTATTAAGTACTATGATGGTGGATAATATTCTTTGATAATGAGGTATTTTGGTAAACTTGACGGTTGACCCGGACAAGGATAAGCCAAAAATAAGCAAGTTGCCGACATTTTACCGGGAACACTTTCCTGGTCTGAGAACGCACCACCTTATTCCTCGCAGCCGTGGCGGATCGACGAGTTATTTTGTTCTTTTTCCATGGACAGAAAAAAGCCACGATGCTTGGCATCAACTGTTTTTCAACATGACGATACGGGAAGTGTGGGATCGATTGGACGAAATTCACGCGGCAATTTATTCCGACTCAGAAAAAGTGATTCCGTTTTGGATCGAGGCCTGTACTCTTTTCAGGGCCGGCTTCAGGAGGATGAAAATATTTGAAGAACAAAAAACAAGCATCCTCTCATCTCCAGTAAGCACCGTCAAGCTGCAAGGATTGTGGAGGGCTTGTTTTAAGAGTGAAAAACTTGTCGATGCCAGGACACTTATATTGTACATGGCGATGTTTATGATATTTGGATCTAGAATGGCAGACTTTGATTCAATAATTGAAACTGATACTCAGGTCTTGTTGTCTAAAATATCTGAGATGAAAGATTATCGTCGTTGGGCGATGAGTATCTGTCTCAACTATGGGATCAACACTGTTTTTTCAAGGGTTAATGAATTTAATTCCAGCTCTCCGTAAGGTGAGCTTTTGTTTTTAATTTAGGATAAATATGATAATATTTAGTTTATGGAATCTGGTTTCAAACAATCAGAGCCGAGCCTTGAAGCGGAGCTTGTCGTTCGAAGAGAAAAAGAACCGCGGTCTTTAAACGGTTCTGGTTTATCTTGGCTCTTGATAGTATTGGTGCTGGTGCTTTTGGTGTTTGCGGTAAGTATTTTCAGGCGTCCGACAATTCCCGGTACCTCGGGTAATATTGGGACCTCTGTCGAACCAACCCCGGAAACAAGGCAACCGAGAGTTTACACCGTTTCTTATCGAAACGGAGTTTTCAGTCCGACGAACTTGAGGATTCACGCTGGTGATACGGTAAGATTTAAGAACGAGGGGATTTTTGCGATCAGGATAATCGGCGATGATTTGGTTGGGTTTGACAGTATTGGCGATGTGCCGCAAGGAAGTTTCTTTGCCTTTACTTTTGCCGCCAAAGGAATTTTTAGCTATCACAACGAAAAGAGCGTCGATGAAATTGGTACGATAATGGTAAGGTAATGTCCAAGAGGACGAGTGTTTTATACGAAGTCCGATTGGCAACATTATCTTACCCTCACACCTACTGGGATTAAGGTAGTGTATTCAGAAGGTTATAAGGCGAAGCCGCCTTATGGCTCTGATAATGTGACAGCACATGCTTTGAGTCCAGTAGGTGTGAGGGTGCTGAATTTTGTGGCTGTTCGCCTGCTTTCAGCAAATTCTCACAGACAAAATTCGCATGAGAAATTTTCTGACAATCGAAGTTGAATCTTATACGGGGGGAATTTTCATGTCTCTTCTGGCTGTTTTTTTTATCGGTTTTATTTTTATTGCCATGAAGAACTTGGATTCTGATGTTGCTGTAATTAACTCTGAACAGGTTCAGGTTAAGACGATATCCGCCACGGAAAGAGTTTTGATTCAGAATTGGATTAGAGAAAATGAAATAAAAATTCCAGAAGAAGTTGGCTATAGGTATCTTGTCGGAAAATATCCTTCCAGACCTTGGCTAAAATAGCACACGAATAGCGTACTACGAATACGTCCACACGAATATATTTGTATCATTCGTGTGTCATTTGTAGATTTGTGTTAGAAATTTGTTTAAATTAGGATTTTCATTATTTATTAAGGAGGTTATTCTTTTTGGGCTTACGCTCGGACTCGGTCTGTATACTGTCCGTTACTATTATTTTTATTTTGGAGGTTTTCCCGGCGGAGAGGCGGTAAAGTTTACTTGGGCTGATCTCGCTGTGCTGTTGATTGTCTTGGGAGCCGTCTTTTTTATCGCTCGTCACAAAAGAGTGGCTCGTTTTTCTTTTAAAATTTTTCTGATTCTGGTGATTTTTTCTGGGACACAAGTGGTGTTGGGTACTTTTTTGCCTTCACCCTGGAATTTGGCCCTTGCCCTTATTTTTGTTTTAATTTTTTCCGGTGGCAGGAATGTGCTGTCTCATAATTTGGGTATTATTTTTGGCATTGGTGGCATTGGAGCTGTTTTTGGTCTTTCTATTTCCGTTGAGGTGGGATTAGTTCTACTGGTGGTTCTTTCTTTGTATGATATCGTGGCGGTTTATGTGACCAAGCATATGGTTTCGTTGGCAAGAAGCATGGTTGAAAGCGGTTCCGTATTCGGTTTTTTGATTCCGTTTGAATTCAAAGGTTTTTTATATGGTAAAGACCAGGCCAAAGCCGGAGTAGGTGAGAATTTTATGATACTTGGTTCCGGAGATATCAGCTTGCCGCTTATTTTTATAAGTTCTCTTGCTAAAATTTCTTTGGCGTCGGCTTTTGTAACGGCGGGTTTTTCATTGCTTGGACTTTTTGTAACCCATATTCTTTTTATAAACCAGAGGCAGAGAAGGGCAATGGCGGCGTTGCCACCGATAGCGACCCTTACAATAATTGGATACCTGGTATCTCAATTATTGTAAGGGTAAATCCTAAACTCTAAACCCTAAAATGTGATAATCTCTAATCTCGAAACCCTAATCTCTAAATAATCTCAAATATCAAAACTCAAAATTCAAAACCTTTTGAACTTTAGATATTAAAATTTTGAAATTGTTTAGAGATTAGAAATTAGGGTTTAGAAATTAAAAATAATGAAATTATTTTTCTATGGTGGTGCTCGGTCCGTGACCGGCGCCAACTATCTACTCGAAATAGGCGACCTCGCAAAATCGCAGAGCGATCACGGGGCAAGTATCAAAATTCTGATTGATTGCGGGATGTTTCAAGGTTCAAGATATGCAGAAGACCTGAATTATGAAAAATTTCCTTATGACCCTTCGGATATTGATTTTGTGCTTATTACTCATAGCCACACTGATCATGCCGGCCGTTTGCCTAAACTTTACAAAGAAGGTTTCAGGGGCAAGATTGTCGCTACTAATGCTACCTTAGATCTAGTCAAAAAAGCTTTGCCGGATAATCTGAATTTGATAAGACAAGAAGCTCAAGAGTCTGGACGAGAGCCGTTGTTCTCGCTTAAGGACTTGGAGGGGGTAATGGGACTGGCTCAAGGAGTTAATTATGAACAAGGGATTGAATTGGGGAACAATGTTAAAGCGATTTTACACGACGCAGGCCACATACTTGGCTCATCGATAGTCGAGATACAATACCCAATAAATAATCCGCCTTCGCATAAAGCTTCGGCGGATGCTCGGTTTTCTGACTCCTCGAATATTCTCGGAGAGAAAACCGGCAAAATTTATTTTACTGGTGATCTGGGGAATCCGCCGACGCCTTTGCTGAAAATTCCGTATTATCCTGACGACGCTGATTATGTCGTTATAGAATCGGCTTATGGTTCAAGAATACACGAAGATATGGCCGAGAGGAAAAATATTTTACAGAGAGTTGTGGGAGAGACTATACAAAGAGGTGGTGTGCTAATGATTCCTTCGTTTGCGATGGAAAGAACTCAAGAGCTTCTTTTTGAGCTGAACGGTCTGATTGAGAATAACTTGATACCGCGAGTGCCGATATTCGTTGATTCTCCGCTGGCGACAAATCTTACTGAAGTTTATAAAAAATATCCCGACTACTTTAACAAAGAGGCGGTGTATCTCATTAACTCCGGTGATGATATATTTAATTTTCCCGGTCTGGAGTTTACCCGTACCGTTGAAGAATCAAAAAAAATAAATGCCGTGAAAGGCCCTAGGATTATTATTGCTGGTTCCGGAATGTCCAACGGCGGCAGGATATTGCATCACGAATCGAGATATTTATCTGACCCAAATTCGGCTATTTTATTCGTCGGTTATCAGGTCAAAGGTTCTTTGGGCAGGAAAATACTGGACGAAGAAAAGGAAGTCAAAATATTCGGTAAAAAAATTGCCGTGAATTGTAAGGTGGAAGCTATCGGCGGATACTCCGCTCACGCTGATAGCGAAGGTCTTTTGAAATGGGCCAAAGCTGCAAACGGCAAAGGCAAATTAAAAAAGGTGTTCATCGTTCAAGGAGAAGAAGAATCATCGCTTGCGCTGGCCAGGAAAATAGAAAGAGCGCTGGAAGTAGACGCTATTGTGCCGAAACAGGGAGAGAGCTTTGCCCTGTAGTGAATTTTTAAGTTGGCCCTGCCATATTTGAGTTGGGGAGCGACTTTGTCCCCTTTAGATTTTAATTTTTATTGGTATAATATTGTTATGGATAATAATAAAAAAGGACAATTGAATTTACCGGCGTCGAAACTTCCGATAGAAAAGAGGAAACCGGAGGATTTCAGAAAATCTCTTCACTGGCGGGTTTTTAGGATACTTTCCGAATTTGTGGAGGGCTGGCAATTTCTGGCCGATTTTAAAAAAACCGTTTCGTTTTTCGGTTCAGCCAGAACTCCCGAAAGCGATAAGTGGTATGAGGAAGCGCGCAAGTTAGGGAAAATGGCGGCCGAAGGGGGCTTTGCGGTAGTAACCGGTGGAGGCCCCGGCATTATGGAAGCGGGGAATCGTGGCGCTGTTGAAGGCAACGGCAAGTCCATTGGAATAAACATACAGCTTGACGCAGAACAAAGAATAAATCCCTATGTCCAAGAAAGTACCGCTTTCCACTATTTCTTTGTCAGAAAAGTTATGCTGTCATTTGCCGCTAGAGCGTATGTTTTTTTTCCTGGCGGTCTTGGTACGCTGGATGAGGTTTTTGAATTAATAACACTGATTCAAACAAAAAAAATATCAGACAAAATCCCCGTTGTTTTACTCGGGAAAGATTTTTGGGATCCGATAGACAAACTTCTAAGAGAACATCTTTACGAAAAATATCAGGCCATAGATAAAGAAGACCTCGATATTTATAAAATAGTTGATTCCGCTGAGGAGGCCTTTGAGCTCATTAAAGACGCTCCACCCAGAGAGGACTGGTACTACTGACAGATAACTTGATTTTTTTGGGAATTTTGCTAAAATTATCACAAGATGGCTGAATTTAAAGTTAATAACATACTTATTCCCGAAGAACTTCCGTTAATAGCTCTGAAAAATACCGTTTTATTCCCTAAGTCGGTTATTCCCCTCATAGTTCAAAGGCCCAAATCAATGGGTGCTTTAGAGTACGGTCTTTCCACCAATCGGCTGATATTTTTTGCTACCCAAAAAAGCACCGAAGACGATGTTAATAAAAAAGACATATTTACGACCGGTACGGTCGGCAGGATAATTTCAGTTTTCAAGTTACCGGACGGTTCGTCAAAAGTAGATGTTGAGGGGCTTGTCAGAGCGACGATAACCGAGGTTACCAGCGAGGCGCCGTATTTTAAAGTAAAAGCTGCACCTTTTTCTTTGCTTGTCAGAGACAATCTGGAAGAGAAAGCCCTACTAAGGCGAGCCATAGATCAATTTAGATTTGTTTCAGAAGTAAGGTCATTCCCCACTATCTTGCCGGAAATAATTTACATGATGTCGCAATTGAAAGACACGGAGCAGATAATCAGCTTGATGACTGTCAATTTGAACCTAGAGATAGAGGATCAGCAGAAAATTCTTGAAACGGAAAGTGCGATGGATGCTCTGCGGATGTTGAACATGTATCTGGTCCGGGAAGCCGAAATCTTGGAAGCGGAGAAAAGCGTCGCCAAAGAAACCAAAAAACAGATCGGCAAGATGCAGAAAGAACTATTCTTACGTGAACAGCTTAAAAGCATAGAAAAGGAACTTGGCGTTGATGACGAAAAGGGCGAAATGGAAACCATAAGGCACAAGATAGCTGCTGCTGGGATGCCAAGAGATACGGAAGAAAAAGCAATCAAAGAATTAAACCGTTTAGGCAAAATGCCGCCATTCAATCCCGAATCGTCATATTTGAGAACCTATCTTGACCTGATGGTTGAATTGCCATGGTCAAAAAAGACTAAAGAAAAAATAGATTTAAAAGAAGCGGAAAGAATTCTTAACCAAGATCATTATGGTTTGGGCAAGGTCAAAGAAAGAATACTCGAGTACTTAGCCGTCCAAAAACAGGTCGGCAAATTAAAGGGACCGATACTGTGCTTGGTTGGTCCTCCGGGAACGGGAAAAACTTCAGTAGGACAGTCCATTGCGCGGGCGCTGGGCAGAAAGTTTGTCAGAATGTCCTTGGGCGGGTTGAGGGACGAAGCGGAAATCCGCGGGCACAGGAGGACTTATGTCGGTGCTATGCCCGGCAGGATAATTCAGGGTATTAACAACGCCAAGGTGAGAAACCCGGTCTTCATGCTGGACGAAATAGATAAGATAGGTATGGATTTCAGGGGCGATCCGTCTGCAGCCCTGCTTGAAGCGCTTGATCCCCAGCAAAATCATGCTTTTTCCGACCACTACCTTGAGGCATCGTTTGATTTGTCGGATGTTTTCTTTATCGCTACGGCCAATGTGCTGGATACCGTGCCGCCGGCGCTGAGAGATCGTTTGGAAGTGATAGAGTTTCCAGGTTATTCTGAAGACGAAAAATTCCATATCGCCAAAAATTTCCTTTTACCTAAATTATTTGAGGAACACGGTCTCAAGAAAAAATCACTCGACCTGAGAGATTCGGCCCTTTTGGATGTCATAAGCAAGCATACTCGGGAAGCTGGCGTGAGAGACCTTGAAAGACAACTGGCAACCGTCATAAGAAAGGTAACTAAAAATATAGTCGAATTGTCGACCAAAAAACAAGTCGTGGTCAGCAAAGATATGCTTCACAAATATCTGGGTCCGGTTAAATATACTCATCAAACTGCCGAGAAAAAGGATGAGATAGGCGTAGTTACCGGTCTTGGCTGGACGCCGGTCGGAGGCGAAGTTTTCTCAATTGAGGTTGCGCAGATTCCCGGGAAGGGAAGGTTAATGCTGACCGGCCAGCTTGGCGATGTGATGAAGGAGTCGGCCCAAGCGGCTTTAAGTTTTGCCCGGGCATATGCGGCCAAGCACGGTATCAAAGAAGAATTTAGCAAAAACGATATTCATATCCATGTGCCGTCTGGGGCAATCAAAAAAGACGGGCCGTCAGCGGGTATTGCCATAACTACCGCTTTAGTTTCATTGTTTTTAAAAAAATATGTTCGAAAAGAAGTATGCATGACCGGTGAGGTAACTTTAAGAGGCAAAGTGTTAGGGATAGGAGGAGTAAAGGAAAAGGTTTTAGCTGCCCACAGAGCCGGACTTAAAACAGCACTACTGCCATTTGAGAACAAGAAAGACATGGAAGACATACCCAAGAGCGTTAAAAAAGATATGAAATTTGAATTTGTGAAGACGATGGATGATGTGTTGACGGAGGCTTTAAAATAGAGTAAACTTAACTTCGGTTTTTTGTGCGTAGAAGGAGGTCTGCCGGATGTGCGGACATGAGTGTGATTGTAATTGGCTTTTTGTTTCAAGAATACCATTTGATATGCCTTGCTGTGAAACATGTCCTTTGTGTTCGAAAAGGATAGCGAAATCAGCGCTTGATCACCATATCGAGTCCTGCCACACTGCCGTTATGTCGATGTCTATTCCGCACTATGGAGATTTATCTAGCGCAGACTCTCATCTTCGCTCTGCCGCCGCGTAGTTACGCTTTGGCGAGGCAAAGCCTGCCGCCTGATTTAGGCGGTTTTATTTTAGCCGCAGACTATTATCAACATTGTATTATTCAGATTAATATCTTAATTTTACCCCTATGGATTACATTATTATTATTAAAGTTGCTATTGCGGCTCTGCTTGGCGCGGTTGTGGGTTTTGAAAGAGAACTTGCCCGAAAGGTTGCCGGAATAAGGACTCACGCCTTGGTCTGTCTTGCTTCGGCTTTATTCACTTCAATATCTGTTGATGCGTTCAAACAATATCTTGGAACAGTTGGTTATGACCCCTCAAGAATAATTTCCAATATTATAGTTGGCATCGGTTTTATCGGCGCCGGTGCAATATTAAGGCACGGTTCCAAAGTTGAAGGTACGACTACTGCGGCTAGTTTGTGGGCTATCGCCGCTATCGGTGTTACCGTAGGTGTCGGTCTTTTTAAAGAGGCAATTGTCATAACGGCTCTTATCTATGCCGTGCTTTATATTGTCTGGTTCGTTGAACAAAAGATGAGAAAAAAATTTGGCGTGATATATAAGCCGGAAGAAACCGATGAACCATGAACTTTTTTAGGAGAAATAAAAACTTTTCCTACGCTACTGCCGCGATGGTGGGGACGATGGTCGGCGTGGGGGTGTTCGGCGTGCCTTTCTCTTTTGCCAAGGCCGGCTTTTCGGTTGGTTTTTTGTTTTTATTACTGACCGGCTTTCTGACGCTCGTCGTTAATACAATGTTCGGAGAGGTTGTTCTGCGAACCGAAAAACGGCACCAGATTGTCGGCTATACTGATTTGTATCTCGGTCCCGTTTGGAAAAAAGTTATGTTCCTCGCGACTGTTTTGAGCATTTATGGGGCGATGCTGGCGTACATAATTATCTCGGGGGATTTTTTGAGCAATGTTTTGTCCCCGTTCTTTTATTTGTCCAATACCGCTTATAGTTATTTCTTTGCGTTCATCCTCTCGCTTTTGCTTTTGACTGGCCTGAAACGGGTTTCGGCCGTTGAATTTGTTTTAACTCTTCTTTTTATTTTTATCGTTCTGCTAGTTTTTGGGTTCGGGTTCAATAAAGTTGATCTTAATAATCTCAAAGCGGTCAATTTAGAATTCTGGTTTCTGCCGTACGGTGTTCTGCTTTTCGCGTTTGCCGGAATGTCCTCCATTCCTATTCAGAGAGAAATACTGCGCGGAGCCGAGCGTAAATTAAAAAAATCAATTCTTTGGGCGGTTTTGCTGGTCGGCATATTATATACGATATTTGCTTTTACGGTTGTCGGTGTTTCGGGCGATATTACTTCTCCCGACGCCGTGACCGGACTTTTTGAATTTTTGGGAAACAAAATAGTGGTGCTCGGTTCAATATTCGGGGTCTTGGCGGTGGGTACTTCGTTTTTGATGCTTGGTTCGGCTTTGGACGAGGTCTTCAGGTGGGATTACGGGCTGAAAAAGGGCTGGTCGTGGCTGCTGACAGTTCTTCCGCCATTCCTTTTGTTCTTCATAGGATTGAGGACCTTCATAGATGTCATCAGTTTGGCTGGTTCTCTGGCTATTGGCCTTATAATGTTAATCTTGGTCTTCACATATACGGCCGCAAAATCAAAAGGGGAAAGAACGCCGGAGTACAGCTTGGATATCCCCAAGTTCGTGCTTTACTCTATGGCGCTACTTTTTGTGGCGGGGATTGTATATGTCTTATTCGTACATTAAGATGTAAATATGGCGACAAACTCAAATAAAAATATGGCGGTGAAGACAGGGATGGTGGGTAGAAGACATCAGCGGTCGCGCAAGGAAGAGAGCGAGTTTGGGTTGGGACAGAAAGAATTTTTAAAGTGTTCCGATTGCGGCGTCGTTTATTTTGACAAGTCATGGCACCACGGTCTTCTTGAAGAAAAACAAGAACACCTGAAAGAAAACAGGCAATTTAAATTTACTCTCTGTCCGGCGTGCAAAATGGCAAAAGATAAAATTTTTGAAGGCGAAGTTGTTGTCAAATTGAAAAGTAAAAATGAAAAAGTAAAAAGTGACGTTTTAAATACCATCAAGAATTCCGACGAACAGGCAAGAGAACGGGACCCGATGGATAGGATATTGTGGGCGGAAGACAAGGGGGACGAGGTAAGGTTCTTTACCTCCGAGAACCAACTCGCAGTTAGAATAGGCAAAAAACTGGAGTCATCGTTCCTTGGCAGCAAGCTTGAAATAAAACATACTGGCGAGGATATGATCAGGGTCTATTGGGAATATTGATGATTGCCAAGCTAGAACAGTTTTTATTTTATTTCCTCTTTTTTGTGATTCCGTTCCAGACACGGAAGATTTTGTATTCGCCGGGGTGGTACTACAACGAGTGGCAGTCGGTATCTATCTATGCGACAGATATACTGCCGATAGTTCTGTTTTTGTTCTGGGGGTTTTCTGCTGTCCGAAGTTCAAAATTTTCAATTTTCCCATTCGACAGCAAGTTCAGGGCCCTGAATTTATTGAAGGGCAATTTTCAATTTTCAAATAAACTCCAAATTCAAAATTCAAAAAAATTTCTAAATTTCTTAATTTCTCAATTTCTAAAACCAGATTTCTTTCTGGTTTTATTTCTTGCTGCGGCGTTAATTTCCGTAAAAAATTCATCAGATTTTTATTCTGGACTTTTCTTATGGTTACAATTGGTTGAGTTTGCTTTGTTCTATTTTTATCTCAAAACTTACGCAATTAAAAAATTTGATTTTATTAAAATACTTTGTGCCCTAATACTCGGTGGAGTCTTTCAAGCGGTTATTGCTGCGGGGCAATTCTTAAAGCAAGGCGATTTGGGATTAAGATGGTTGGGCGAAAGCGTACTCGGTTCGCACATGACAGGAATTGCTTCTTTTTACACTTTCGTTGGGGATAAGGTTATAAGAGCTTACGGCACGACGTCGCATCCGAATATTCTTGCCGCATACTTATTATTGGCAATATTTGCTTTTTATTTTTTAATTTTGTATCGCAATAAGCCACATTATTTACATTCCCATATAATGATATATGGGAATGTTGGGTATGTGCTGTTGCTTTTTGGATTATTCTTTACTTTTTCGCGGACGATAATTTTCCTTTGGGTGGCAGGGTTTTTGACAATCGTTGTGGCTAGTATTTGGGCCGGCTCAAAAACACCTGTGGATAAACGACTTCGCAAGTCGTTTATCCACAGGTTGGTTTCTTTATTTTTAGTCACTTTTGTTGTTATTGGGGTTTTTTCGTTATTGTATTGGCCGGAAGTGCAAAGCAGAATGACTTTGTCGTCAGAAGAAGAAGCGGTGCGGTTGAGGATCTTCTACAACGAAGAATCGCTTAAGGGTGGTATCAATTTGTTCGGCATAGGATTAGGGGACTTTACCGGCTGGCTGACGGAGCAAAACCCCAACCTACCCAGGCACGTCTATCAGCCGGTTCATAATATTTATTTGCTCATATATTCGGAGATAGGCATTATCGGTTTTGTTTTGTTCCTCTTGTTTTTGACCGGGTTGTTTTATGAATTCATCAAAAAAACCCGACTGTGCGAACTAAAACATTACTCATTTCTTCTGGTCGTGGCGTCTGTTTTATTCATCGGCCTTTTTGATCATTTTCTCCTGACTCTCCAGCAAGGGAGATTTGTTTTATGGATAGGATTGACATTATTGGCGATAGGTGATATAATCCAAACAGGAGGATACCATGGCAAAGAAAAGGGCACAGGCGATCAAGTTTGACGCCGTGAACAAGGCTCGAATCAAGGGTCGTATCGGTCACACGCGCACTGGCGCATGCACTGCGCGCGGCTGTTGCTATCACGGGCGGACGAAGAAGAGGCGATGAACATGTGGGGCGACCGAACTGTCTTTAAGAGGCAGGGAGGTCGTCCCTCCTTTATTTTATATTGTTATTTGATTCTGTGAGTTTAATTTTATAGAATTATCTGTGTGGATAATCGCACAGAACAACTCCGAAAAGTAAAAGAAGAAGTTTTGGAACTCAAGGACTCGCCTCTCTACCAAGAAAGAGTCAAAAACGGCGTTTTTCCTGTTATCGGTGAGGGGAGTCATTATGCTAAAATTATGTTCATAGGCGAAGCGCCGGGACGGAACGAAGCTCAGACCGGACGGCCGTTCTGCGGAGCCGCCGGCAAAATCCTTGATGAATTACTGGCATCGGCGGGGATAGACAGGCAGGAGGTATATGTTACAAACATTGTCAAAGACCGTCCACCTTTCAACAGGGATCCTCTACCCGAAGAAATAAAAGTTTATGCCCATTTTCTGGACAGGCAGGTGGATATTATTCAGCCGGAAGTCATAGCGACGCTGGGGCGCTTCTCGATGGACTATGTTATGAGAAAATTCGGGCTTGGCCCGGTTATTACCAGCATAAGCGGTATGCATGGTAAGATTTTTTCCGCGGAAGCGAGTTATGGTCCGGTTAAAATAGTGCCTCTTTATCATCCGGCGGTGGCCGTGTATAATAATGGAATGAAAGAAGCGCTGATAACCGACTTTAAAATACTTAAAAATTTTAAATAATGGAGCAATTTCTCGGTTTTCTTCAGCAAAATTTTCCGGTAATTGTTAATTACAAATACCTCTTTTTGTTCTTGGGAGCGATGATAGAAGGATTGAATACGATGGTCTTAGGTGGATTTTTAGTTTCAGTCAACACTATAAAACTACTGCCAATCTTTCTCCTATTTACTTTGGCATACACCATAAACGGATATATTTGGTATACAGTGGGATATTTCGCCGGCGCCAAGCCGATAGACAAATGGGGAAGAAAAGATCAAAAAGGGCGCAAGATAATTGAGAAGGTCGAAGAATACTTCGAGAAATACAGCGGGCGGGCAATAATCATTACCAAATTCACCTTTTCTCTTACCATTGCCACGCTCATAATGGCCGGTTCTCTCAAATATAATTTAAAAAAGTTTTCACTTTATAACTTCGTTGGTTCTATCGGATGGGTGACAGTTACGCTGTTTGTCGGATATTTCTTCGGCGAGAGCTATAAATTATTTTTTGTCTATTTGAAAAACTTTACTTACGGCCTTGTATTTCTCGGTGGCGCCATAACTCTTATTTATGCGATAAAGCTGATATTCGGCTCCGCATTTATTAAGTCGTTATTCATTACCGACAAGATCAAAGAATTCAGCTACAAGCTTCGCAATGGTTTGGAGGAATTTTTATCGAACGGGTCAGAAAAAAAATAGATGCTCGGGGCAATCTCGTTTTGGAGCTTCCGGATGACGATGATGCTGAAAATAACTGGGCATTAAAACTGCTGGGCATAAAAATACAATTACTCGGAAATCGAGAAAAAGACGAAAATCGTCAATTAGTTTATATAGTTATGTTAGCTTCGCTTGATGCTGTGAATGTAGTTGATTCTGTAGAAAAACTGACTGAAGATTTTAATAATAAAGTTGGGGATGTGTTTGACGACCCATTTCAAAAGTCCAAAGATAAAGAGTCGGATAGGCCAAACGATAATTCTTCCGGCCTTAACCCCTTAACCGCTTAACGCGGTTTTTTTGATAAAAACCTAAAAAAGGAAGGTGAGTGATACCTGTGGATTGCTGGCTTGACCCGGATATGCTACTATTAATAGAATAAAATGAAAACTAATAAAATAGCATATTTGCTAGCCTTTTCGCTTCTTTTTGGGGCAGCTTTTTCTGTGAAGGCGGCAGAAGACAATAGGTATTTAGTTAAGACAACTTCTGGAGTGTGGAAAAAGTATTTCGGAGCCAGACACAATTTTGATAACGGCTTTACTACCGATCTTTCTGACTTCCAGTTTCGATTTGCTAAGATATTCGGTTTAGAAGTTGAACCAGTTAAAAAATTATACGTCCTGCCCGCACAGGCGGATTTGCCAGACGAAAGTTCTCAAAAAGAAGTTAAACTAGCCAAAGGCCCGGGCGGTGGGAAAAATCAAAGAATACTTCCGATAGAGCAAGTTCCGTGGGGGGCTAAGATGTTATACGACGATCAGTTTTTAACTAGTACTTCCGGCGGAGAAGGAGTTAACGTTGCTGTATTAGACACTGGTGTGTTAAAGACACATCCTGACCTGAAGAATCGGATTAAAGATTGCAAGGATTTTTCAAGTCCCAAATCTCCGCTCATTGATGGTAAATGCGACGATAAAAATGGCCACGGCACGCATGTTGCCGGCATTATAGCCGCTGACGGAGGAAGCGACGGCTTGGGCATCTTTGGTATTGCGCCGGCGGTCAACCTTTTTGCGTATCAAGTTTGCTCTGCAAGCGGTTCATGCTGGGCTGATGATGTGGCTACAGCTATAAGAATGGCCGCCGATAACGGAGTTAATGTTATTAACTTGAGTCTAGGATCTGACTCTCCGAGCTCATTGATCTACAATGCTATTGTCTACGCTTCCAGTAAGAATGTTTTAACTATTGCTGCTGCTGGCAACGACGGTTCTTATCCGGGGAGTATCGATTATCCGGCAGCTAACATTGAAGTAATTGGCGTTGGTGCTTTGGATGTAAATAAAGATGTTTCCGACTGGAGTTCCAGGGGCATTAATTCACAAACCGAGGCCTATGTAGTTGAGAATGGCGATATTGAATTTGCCGCTCCGGGCGTAAGCGTAGAATCAACTTGGAAAGACGGCGGCTATGCCATTCTTTCCGGAACCTCTATGGCCGCTCCTCACGTAACTGGTTTAGCTGCTAAATTATGGCAGAAAGAAATTTTGACACCTGCTGACGCTACTCGGGGTCTTCTCCATAAGTTTTCTACAGATCTTTTACCGTTAGGCGATGACGACGATTCTGGATGGGGAATACCGACACTATAAGTTAAAAGTTTAAAGTGAAAAGTTGAAAGTTTTATTATCTCGCCATTGGCGAGATAATTTTTATTTGCTAAGATGCAACTATGAAAATTAACCATGTCATCAGAACTTTAGTTTTATCGGATTTTTTTGTGAATGCTGGGTTCAGTATTTTTGCTCCGATTTTTGCCATATTTGTTACTAAACAAATCGGCGGTGGGACGATTGAGGTGGTGGGATTTGCGGCTGCTATTGTTCAGATAGCGAAAATATCTCTGGAAATACCGATTGCCAGATTTCTCGATAAAAACCACGGCGAATATGACGATTTTTACTCTTTGATATTCGGCAGTTTTTTGATCGCGATGGTGCCGTTTATGTATTTGATAGCTACTGAAATAAAGCATGTTTATGTTATCTCGGCTATTTATGGGGCCGGTATTGCTTTTGTGGTTCCTCCTTGGTATGCGATCTTTTCGCGCCATCTGGACAAGTTGAATGAAAGCTTTGAGTGGTCTCTTGATTCCATAGCTATCGGTCTTGCCGGAGCCGGAGCGGCTGCCGTGGGCGGTATTTTGGCCCAGAAGTTCGGTTTTAATTTCGTGTTTATCGTGGGAGGCATATTTGCCATCTTCGGCGGGCTTAACCAAATCAAAATCTATAAAGATCTCAGGGCGAAAGTCGGTAGAGGACAGGTAATGCCTCAACCCGATAAATAGCCTTCTGTTTAAGCCACTAGACACTACAATTAGCCACTAGTCGTTAGTAATAAGTCACTAATCACTAGGCGCTAGTCGCTAGTCGCTAGAGATGGTTAATTATAATCTTGCTAAAATTCTCAGAGAAATATCGGTTCTCCTCGAAATCAGAGGAGTTGGTTTTAAGCCTCAAGCATATGAAAAAGCAGCGCATTCAGTTGAGATGCTTGAGCAAGACGTTCGTGAGATCTACAAAGACGGCGGTATCAAGGCGTTGGAGGAAATTCCCGGCGTTGGCAAAGGTATTGCCCAGCGCATTGAAGAATATCTGAAGACGCACCGCATTGACGATCACGATAAACTTAAAAAACAGATCCCCGTACAAATAGACGAACTTGCTTCCGTCGAAGGCATAGGGCCTAAAATGATACTTCGGCTCTACCAAAAGCTTGGCATAAAGACTCGTGCCCAGCTTGAGAAAGCGGCACAAACCGGAAAACTTAGAGACATTGAGGGATTTGGCCAAAAAACCGAAGAGAATATTTTGCGCTCAATAGGATTTCTTAAAAAGGAACACGGTCGGTTCATTCTCGGGTTTGTGATGCCGCAAGCCAAGGTTATACTGGAAAAAATTAGAAATTTAGCGGAAGTAAAATCAGCTGAGTACGCCGGATCTTTGAGGCGCAGGCAGGAAACTGTCGGAGACCTTGATTTTATAGTTTTTTCCGACAAACCTGAAACAGTTATTAAAAAATTCTTAGATTTTTCTGAAATTAAACATATATATTCTAAGGGCAAACATAAGGCATTAGTTCGTTTGCATACGGATATTGACGCAGATATGTCCGTTGTGTCGCCAAAATCATTAGGCTCGGCTTTAATAGCATGGACTGGGGGTAAGGACCACAATATTGCCCTTCGAACTTTGGCTGAAAAGAAAGGGTGGCTCTTGAATGACCACGGCCTATGGGACGGAAACCCTTCGACTATTGCTCCCCTCGGCCTGAGCTCGGGACGAAAGCAGGGCAAGAGAAAACTTTTAGCGTCAAAAACAGAAGAAGAGGTGTATAAAAAACTTGGTATGGATTGGATACCGTCCGAAATTCGCAATGGGACCGATGAAATAATTGCTGCTCTTGAGGGTAAACTTCCGAATTTGATCGGCTATAACGACTTAAAAGGCGATCTGCAAGTTCAGACCGACTGGACTGATGGCGATCACTCAATTAAAGAAATGGCTGAAGCAGCCAAGAAACTGGGGTTGGAATACATCTGTATTACCGACCACACCAAGTCACTGGCGATGACCGGAGGGAACGACGAGAAAGGCCTGCTCAAAGAAATGGCCGAGATAGACAAAGTCCAAAAACAAGTTTCCGGGATTAAGATATTGAAAGGTGCAGAAGTAAACATAATGAAAGACGGTTCGCTTGATATTGACGACGAAACATTAGTCAAACTTGATGTCGTTGGCGCTGCAGTGCACTCGCATTTTAACTTGTCTGAGAAAGATCAGACAGAGAGAATTATCCGAGCGATGGAGAATCTTAATGTGGATATAATTTTTCACCCGACAGGAAGGATTATCCAAAGACGGGACGCATATAAAGTTGATATGGATGCTCTGCTAAAAGCCGCTAAGCGCACCAAAACAGTGATGGAAATAGACGCTTATCCCGACCGATCAGACCTCAAAGACGAATATATCCGAAAAGCGGTTGATCCGCCAACTGGCGGAGGGGTGAAATTAGCTATCGATTCTGACGCCCACTCAATTCATCATTTACAGTATCTTGAATACGGCATCGCTCAAGCCCGTCGCGGTTGGGCGGAGAGGAAAGACATCATCAACGCTCGTTCGTGGCAGGATATGTTGAAATTACTGAAATGAAATTTGACCCTTGACACAGGGTTGGTTTCTCAATATGTTGCAAGTATTAAGTTGTTCTTTTTTAAAAAGAGGGCCTAATGGATAAGAACCATCCCGGCAGACAGTATATTGACCCGCGTCTGCTTGCTTTGATTGACCGTTCTGAAGAACAGGAAAGTCTGGACTTGTCGGGCTTGCATGTAGGGGATGTTGTTTCTGTCCAAACGTGCAACACTCTTTATACGATGAAGATTACAGACCCGCAAGAAGGCAGGGTGTTAGTGAATAGTAACGGTCGGCATATTACCCAAGAAACTGAAGGTATTATCTTTGGGACAACTCTTACTGGTATGGGCACGATGGTTAAATTAAGAACAATCATTTTTGGCATGCAGCTCTATATTGGGGTTAAGGGTATCGGCGAATTGATACTTACTTCGACTCAAGAGGTCAGAGTGAATGGAGTGAAAGTGTTGCCATTGGACCAGTCCAAGACGCCAAATTAAGGAGAATTTACTCCCGCCTAGCGGCGGGTTTTGTTTTTTAATTGGTTATTTTATAATTAAGTTATGTTAAATAACACATATCGTAAAATTACCGGGGTCGTATTTTTGGCAATAACTGCTTTACACGCTTTGCGGCTTATCTACGGCTGGGAAGCAATGATAGGCGGCTGGGCTGTGCCGATATGGCTTAGCTGGTTTGCCATCATCTTTGCCGGCTGGCTTGCCTGGTCTGGGTTGAAAAAATAATAAATGTCTTCTGGTTTCAGCCCTGACTTAGTTTGTCTATGTGATTTTGTTTTTAATACACAACATTCCAACATTCTGCAGAATGTTGGAATGTTGTGTAAAGAGTGATATGATTTAGAAATGGGAAAAACCCCGAAACAACTCGAGCGTTATTTCAAAGGTGCGGCTAATCACCGACGCATCTCTATTTTACTAGCCGTAGAAGCAAATGTCGGTATCACGGTTGAGGGAATTGCTGATACTCTCGATGTAAATTTTAAAACCATTTCCCAGCATACCCGTTCGCTTGTTCATGCCGGTCTTTTAAATAAAAAATATTTAGGCCGTCAAGTAACTCATTCACTCTCGCCTTACGGCGGGTTGTTTCTTAAATTTATAAAAACATTCTAACATTCTGCAGAATGTTAGAATGTTTTTATTCAAAGACATGAGGATAAATATTAAAGCAAAACCCAATTCTCACGAAGAAAAAGTTGTCAAAATTTCTGGTACCGAATTTATTGTGTCCGTAAAAGAACCCCCAGTCCACGGTCTTGCCAATAAAGCCATCATTAAAGCTCTTGCGGATTATTTTAGTGTTTCTCCTGTTCGTATCAGAATTGTTTCCGGTTATGTCTCCAAACAAAAAATAGTGGAAATTTTGTAACCATGGTAGTTAAAATAAAACCGACATTATTTCAGAAAAAAGTCTATGATTTCGTAAAAACCATCCCGAAAGGGAAGACAGCGACTTACAAAGAAGTTGCTGTTTCGATTGGCCACCCGCGGGCTTATAGGGCTGTTGGGAAGGCTTTAAATCGCAACCCTAAAATTGGCGTTATTCCATGTCACAGGGTTATTAAATCAAACGGCCAAATTGGTGGCTATGTACTGGGGGTTGAAAAAAAGTTAGAATTATTAAGTAAAGAACTTAACAAATCTCTAATCTCTAAACTCTAACCTCTAAACAATCTCAAATATCGAAATTCAAAGTTTAGAAATTAGAAATTAGGATTTAGAGATTCAAAATTCTTGAAAAGAATTTTGTTAGTTGGTGGCGGCAGTGGCGGACATGTCTATCCGGTGATTGCCGTTGTCAATACCCTAAAAGAAAAAGCATCCGCTGGCGGTGTTGATTTGGAATTAATGGTGTTGGGAGACGATAAATTTATGCGTCCCGCTGCTCAGGAAAATGGCATCAAGTTCAGACCTATTCTGTCGGGCAAGTTGAGAAGATATCTGAGCCTGCTGACGATTTTAGATATTTTTAAATTCCCAGTCGGATTGCTCCAGTCACTTTGGCATATTTATTGGTTTATGCCGGACGCGGTGTTTGCTAAGGGCGGTTATGTCTCGGTTTTACCGGCGCTGGTGGCGAAATTATACTTAATACCGCTGTATATACATGAATCCGACTCCGTGCCCGGTCTTGCAAATCGTTTTCTCGGACTCTTGGCAAACAAAATCTTCACTTCCTTTCAGATTAGCGCCGCTTATCTTGATTCAAAAAAGACAATTCTAACCGGCAATCCGGTTAGGCAAGAACTTTTGACCGGCGACAGAAGCGAAGCGGGCAAGTTATTCAACTTAGATCTGAATAAAAAAACGGTTTTTGTGTATGGCGGCAGTCAGGGAGCGCAAAAGATAAATGATATTATCCTTGAATCTTTGGTGATGATGGTGAACAAAGATTTACAAATAATCCACCAATGCGGAAGCGGCCAGTACGAAACTGTTAAAAAAACGGTTGATAAATTTATTAAAGAAGGCGAGGGGAGCTATGGCGATGCTATTACTAAAAATTATCGCCTTGAACCGTTCCTTGATTTAAATAAAATCAAAGCGGCCTACTCTTTGGCCGATGTTATTGTTTCCCGCGCCGGCGCCGGTTCCATATTTGAAATAGCGCTGTTGGGGAAACCGGCTATTCTCATACCGCTTTCTACGAAGTCCAGCCGCGGGGAACAAATTGCCAACGCAACGGAACTGGCGAAATACGGAGCGATAATGATTGAAGAAGAAAATCTTACTCCGCATATAATTCTAAGCCAGATAGAATATCTGTTAAAACCGGAGAACTACGAAATAGCCAGTCAAAAAATAAAAAGTTTTGCGACACCGGAAGCGGCCGACAAAATTGCTGAAGCAATTTTATCAATCTCTAATCTCTAAACTCTAATCTCTAAACAAACCCAAAACCCTAATATCAAAACTTTTAAAAATTTTTAGAGATTAGAAATTAGGATTTAGAAATTTATAAACTTTTTATGTCAACTTATAACAAACAAAAGATGTATTTCGAAAACTTGTTGAGACAAGATAGATTGTCCCATACTTATTTATTTACCGGTCCGGATTCAACGGGTAAAAAAATATTTGTCGAAAGTATTTGTGTTTTGTTGACCGGAAGAAATTTTGAAAATAATCCTGATTTGAAATTTATCAAGCCAGACGCAAAAGAAGGCAAGCACAGGATTGACATAGAAAGCATAAGAGATCTGAAATCATTCATGTTTCTTAAGCCCCACTCGAGCGAGTATAAACTGGCAATAGTTGAGGATGCTGAAACGATAAGCGACGCTGCTGCTAATGCAATGCTTAAAATTCTGGAAGAACCGCCCAAACACTCGGTTATTATTCTTATAAGTCCAAGGCCCAGGCAGCTTCCCGCAACTATTCTCTCAAGATGCGAAACCGTAGTTTTTCCTCCAAAACAAGAAATTCAAACCGAAGAAACAAGCAAAGCATTAGCCGAACTCCGCAAAGTAGCCAAATATGGAATGGCGGAGAGAATTCAATATGCCAAAAAACTCCATGAAAAAGAGGACTATGCTGAATTGGTAAGTCTGTGGCTCCGCTCGTTGCGGTTCCAACTTGCCGACAAGCCCAAATCAGCGCCCACATTACGACGCCTTCTTCGTCTCTCGCATATTCTTTCCCAACCGCAATACAACCACCGCATTGCGCTTGAAAACTTTTTTGTTAGTTTATAAAAGCCCGCTTTCACCAATTTTGATTTGGCTACTTGCGGGCTTATTTAGAACTGGCGTTAGCCACCTTCTCGCAGGAAAAACACTAATCCGATAATAACCACGGTGACGACTGCTCCTAGACCCATACTGGCAGTCTGCACTTTATCATGTCGGAAAAATCCTTGTAAACCGAATGCCAACTGCAAAAAGAAAAAAATAATGAACATCTCTAAAGATATTCCTTCAACATTTCGTGTTTTAACAGTCTGATAAAGCTGGGGAAGCATAGCCCCCATGTTTACCAGGCCCGCTATCCAGAAGATTATATTCCAGTGGATTTTCTTTTCTATTTCTTCACGGGTCAAACTGCATCTCCCGATTGTAAAATTTCAGGATGGTTTAATTGTACATTGAAACTTGGGTAAAGTCAAAATTTTGAAATAATAAATTTCGTGGTAGAGTGTCAGTATGTATAAAGAGCTGATCAATCAAAGAAAAAGGGACTTCGAGGGAGTTTTTGAATTTGCCAAGAATGAAGCTGCTTCGATAAGAACGGGACGAGCTCATTCGTCTATGGTTGAGGATCTGCCGGTGGACTATATGGGCTCTAAATTGCGGATAAAGGAACTTGCAACCATTACCGTGCCTGAGCCGAGGATTATTTTCATACAGCCGTGGGATAAGGGAGCGATACCTCTGATTGAAAAAGCGATTAAGGAAAACCACATGGGGTTTAATCCAACTTCCGATTCCAACGGCGTCAGGCTCACTATTCCGCCTCTTACCGAAGAAAGACGCAAAGAATTTACCCGGATGCTTCACCAGAAAGCCGAAGAAGCAAGGATAAAATCTCGGCAAATCCGGGAGGACATATTAAAGAAAGTCCAGAACGCCGTACGGGAAAAAACAGCCAGAGAAGATGATTTGCGGAATGCCAAAGAAGAATTGCAAAAAGTAATGGATGATTTGAATAAAAGAATAGATGAGATGGTGAAGAGGAAAGAACAAGAATTAATATTATAATCTCTAATCTCTAAGCCCTAATCTCTAAACAAACATTAAACTCAAATTTCAAAAACTTTAAAAATTCTGAGATTTGATATTATTTAGAAATTAGAAATTAGAAATTAGAAATTGGCTGTGCTAACAGCCCTAATCTTTATTGCCGTCATTGGTATTCTGGTCGTTGTCCACGAATTTGGGCATTTTATTGTCGCCAAAAGAGCGGGGATGAAGGTGGAAGAATTTGGGTTCGGTTTTCCTCCGCGATTATTTGGAATTAAAAAAGGCGAAACTACATACTCTATTAACTGGATACCTTTCGGCGGTTTTGTAAAAATATACGGCGAAGAAGGCGAACACCGAAACGAACCAAGAAGTTTTTCATCAAAACCGACGGGAGTCCGTCTGAAAGTCATAATAGCCGGAGTGACGATGAATTTTCTCTTGGCGGTGTTTCTTTTGGTGCTTGGCAATTACATCGGCATAAGGGTTGGTATAGGCGACGAGACGGACGGCATATCCGCCGCCGCTCGAGACAAAAAAATACAAATTCTTCGGGTTGTGGAGGGCAGTCCTGCACATGGAGCTGATTTAAAAATTTTTGACGAGATAATCGGTTTTTCAACAGCGCAAGAGGTTAGGGACTACATTGCCGCCAATGCGGGAAAAGAAGTTAAATTAACCATCAGGAGAGACTCGCAAGTTGAAGTCAAAGAAATATCGCTTCCCTCAAAAGACGAAGGCGACGGTCTGCTTGGCATCGTACCGGCAAGGACTGGCCTTTTGTCTTATCCTTGGTATGAAGCGATTTGGCGGGGTACGACCGATGCGGTATTTCTGACGGGCCAGACGGCCGTCGGGTACTATCAGCTTTTCAAAACCTTGTTGCTGAAAGGCCAGTTACTTGCTGATGTGTCGGGACCCATAGGCATAGCCAATGTTACCGGTCAGGCGGCAGCGGTCGGATTCAGGTTTTTACTTCAATTCGTGGCCTTAATATCAGTTAATCTGGCGGTATTGAACATAATTCCGTTTCCGGCGCTTGATGGTGGAAGAGCATTGATGCTTATCGTAGAGAAATTCAAGGGTTCACCAGTAAATCAAAAAATGGAAGCGGCGATAAATTCCGTCGGATTCGCGCTTTTGATTCTGCTTATGGTTTATGCAACAATAAATGATATAAGTCGAATTTTTTAAAGAAAAATCGTAATTTCTAAATAATGCGGCAATCCCAATTATTCACTAAAACTTTACGAGAGGCGCCTGCGGATGAGGTAGCTATCAATGCCCAGTATCTGACGAGGGGAGGTTTTGTGTTCAAGAATTCTGCAGGCGTCTATTCATTTTTGCCGTTGGGCTGGAGAGTGATGGGGAAGATAATGAACATAGTGAAAGAAGAAATGAATGCCATCGGCGGGCAGGAACTATTTATGCCAGCTTTAGTTGAAAAGAAGTTTATGGAACCAACCGCGAGGTGGGACTTGGACGTCGGATTTTATGTTTCCGAAAAGCCATCAGCCATCAGCCATCAGCCATCAGCTAGCTTTGTCTTAGGTTGGTCGCATGAGGAGGTTTTGACCTCTATCGCCAGTAAGTATGTAAGTTCGTATAAAGATCTCCCATTTTCTGCTTACCAGATTCAAACTAAATTTAGACATGAAGCAAGGGCAAAGTCCGGCTTATTGCGGGGCAGGGAATTTATGATGAAAGATCTTTACAGTTTTCATGCCTCCGAAAAGGATTTGGAAGCATACTACGAAAAAGCCAAAGAAGCGTATTTCAAAGTTTTTGAAAGATGCGGATTAAAATCTGTCTATACTTTGGCCGGCGGCGGAGTATTTACCGATAAGTTTACGCATGAATTTCAGGTTTTATCCGAAGTAGGCGAAGATACCATCTTTCTGTGTTCTAAATGCGGATATGCGGAGAACAAAGAAATATCAAAATTAAACGAAGAGGATCGATGTCCCAAGTGCGGAGGGAGGGTAGTTGAAAAAAAGTCCATAGAAGTCGGAAACATATTTAATCAGGGAACGAGATATTCTGACAACCTCAATCTGTCTTTCGTGGACGAGAATGGAGTTAAAAATTCCGTCTGGATGGGTGCTTACGGCATCGGCATCAGCCGGTTGATGGCAACTATTGTTGAAGTATCTAACGATGAGAGGGGAATTATTTGGCCGGATAGTGTGGCGCCGTATAAAATCCACCTGATCCAATTAGACGGAAATAATCAAGAACCAATAACTAAGAACCAAGCGGAAAAAATTTATAGCGATTTAACGAAAGCCGGAGTTGAAGTTCTATACGATGACAGAAGCGATAAAACTGCTGGTGAGAAGTTTGCCGACGCTGATCTAATCGGCTGTCCGATTAGAGTTGTCATTAGCAATAAAACTCTTGCGCACGATAGTGTTGAATTGAAAAGGCGCAATCAAAAAGAGACAGAATTAGTGTCTCTTAACGAAGTATCTCAAGCGATTATCTGAAACCCTCTTTCCAGCGAATAAATAATATCTTCTACATCTTCTGTGCCGACAGACAGCCGGATAAGATCGTCGGTGATTCCCTGTGCCAATCTTTCTTCCGGAAGAATTTTCAAGTGGGTAGAAAGCGCCGGACAGCATATTAAAGTATCTACGGAGCCTAAACTTACCGATAGGGTTATTATTCCTTCTCCATTTCTTTCATCGTTTGCCAGTTGGTTGAGAAACGTCGCTGTTTTAGAATTGTCTGCGCCGGCTAATCTAAAAGAGATCATTCCCCCAAAACCGCTCATTAGCCTAGCGGCCACATCGTGGTTGGGGTGGTTAAATAAACCGGGATAATATACTTTTGCGACAGACTGTTTATTTTTCAACCAGAGAGCAATTTTTGACGCGTTGTCGTTGTGCCTCTGAACGCGGTCATAAATACTCATTACATTTATGGTTATGTTGGCGGCAGTTTCCGGATCCATCATCCCGCCTGAGCCGGAGTGTCTTTCCCATACCACTCTCATCAATTCTTGTGAAGTAACGATGGCCCCGCCTATATATTTACCTGAACCGCAGATATATTTAGTGAGACTGTGGATAACAATATCCGCGCCGCGCGTAAGCGGTTTTTGGTTACACGGGGTGGCAAATGTATTATCTATCATTATAATAATGTCGTTTCTTTCCATTATTCTTAGGAAGTGTTTGATTTCTTCGAAATCGCATATATCAAGCATGGGGTTGCTGGGTGTTTCAAGAAAAACTATTTTTGTCTCCGGAGTGAGTGCATGTATTACATTTGATGTATGTTTTGCGTCGACAAATGTTGTTTCTACCCCGAAATTCCCCAGTTCTTTAAGCAGCCCACAAGTTCCGCCATAAAGATTATTGTGAGCTACTATATGACTTCTGGATCTGATGAAACTCATCAAGGCCACTTTAATAGCTGACATGCCGGAGTCGAAGACTTGCGCCGCCTCTCCCTCCTCCAAGATGCACAGACGGTCTTCGAGCTGGCGATGATTCGGGTTGCTTATTCTGGAGTAAGCGTCATGTTTGCTTATTCCGGAGAAAATCTGTTTGCCATCCTCCACGCTATCGAATTTGAATGTGCTAGTCTGAAAGATTGGAAAAGCATGTGAGCGGAACTCGCCATGGTCAAAACCCTGATTACCATGTATCAGTCGGGTACGAGGGCCGAAATCGTGTGCCATGTTGATTCTTTGTTAATGAACGATACGGTTGAATGTTACATTAATTTACATTATCCAGTCAATTTGTTATACAAAGTATACGATGTTCAATAAACTTTTTGGTTTTTGGAGTAAAGATATAGGTATCGATCTGGGTACGGCAAATACTCTGGTTTATGTTCGCGGAAAAGGGATTACAATCAATGAACCGTCAATTGTTGCGGTCAATCAAAAAACCGGAAAAATTCTTGCAATTGGAAGCGAAGCAAAAAGAATGGCGGGGCGGACGCCTGGATACATAACGGTCTCAAGGCCCCTTGTCTCCGGGGTGGTTTCCGATTTTGAAGTTACGGAGCAGATGCTCAAATATTTTATAGACAAAGTGCACCAAGAGAGCTTTACTCTTTTGCCTCGGCCCCGGGTTGTGGTCGGCGTGCCGTCCGGCGTGACTGAAGTCGAAAAAAGAGCCGTTGAAGATGCGACATATAATGCCGGTGCAAGGGAAGTTTATCTTATTGAAGAACCCATGGCGGCGGCTATCGGTTCCCGCTTGCCGGTCCAGGAAGCCGTAGCAAATGTTATCGTTGATATAGGCGGCGGCACCACAGAAGTTGCTGTTATATCAATGGGCGGAGTTATCGCTTCAAGGTCACTAAGAATAGCCGGAGACAAACTGAACGAAGATATAATCCGATATTTAAGGGAAGAACGGAATCTTTTGATAGGGGAGCCGTCCGCGGAAAACTTAAAAATAGTTCTTGGTTCAGCGTATCCTCTTCGGGAAGAAATTGAGGGGAAAGTCCGCGGGAGAGACTTGGTCTCTGGTTTACCGCGGGAAATTTCCATTAACTCCGAAGATATTAGAGAAGCTATTCAAAAATCCGTTCGCAGTATTGTCGTGGCGGTTAAGAATACGATAGAAGAAACACCGCCGGAACTTACGGCAGATTTGATTAATAGGCATATCTTTTTAGCCGGCGGCGGGGCGCTTTTAAGGGGGCTTGATGAGGCAATTGCCCACGAGACTAAATTGTTCGTAAAAATAGTGGACGATCCTCTTACGGCAGTAGCAAGAGGGTGCGGTTTTGTTTTAGAAAATGTCGATCAATTAAAAACGGTATTAGTCTCAACCGACAAGGTAAGCTACCTGTAAACGAATTTCTAAATCCTAATTTCTAATTTCTAATAAAATTTCTAATTTTCAATATATAAATTTTTTAAAAATTTAACATTTATCGCTTCATTAGAAATTAGTAATTAGATATTAGACATTTAAAAGACCAATTATGTCTCACTCACCTTTGAAGATTTTACTTACTTTATTTGCTGTTGTTGCTTTACTCGTTTTTGCTGACCGTTATTTTTTTGACAGAAAATTGACTCATGTCGGTCCGGTCTTAGTCAAAAAACCGGCTTCCTATGTTTTTTCAAAACTGGAAAACGCAAGATTTTTTTTGTTAGGCCTCGCCGACATCAGAAATTTAGTGTCAGAAAACGATAAATTAAAAAGAGAAAATTTAGTCTTGACATCCAGGCTTGCCAGTCGGGAAGAGGCGGAAGAAGAGAACAACTTTTTAAGAAACGCGCTCAAGATAGCTCCTCGTTTCGGAGGCGAGATTATTTATGCGGATATTTTCAGTTCCCAGTTTAACTTTAGTGGATATGATATTCTTTTGAATAAGGGAATTGAGGGGGGAGTTAAAGATAACGACATTGTGATAACTGAAGAAGGAGTATTGATCGGCAAGATTAAGAAGTCTTATAGCGGTTTTGCCCAAGTGTTAATTGTTAACGATCCCGAGTTCAGCGTTACGGCGAAAGTTTTAGGTTCTGACACCGCTGGAATAGCGAAAGGTGCTTTAGACAAAGGGCTTTATTTTGACCTTATAGTTCAAGGCGATTCAATTAAAGAGGGGGACATTATCGTTTCGAACGGTATGGATTTTTTCCCGCCCGCTTTAGTCATCGGAATAGTAAGTTATGTTAAAACCAGCGAAACCGATATCTTTAAGCAAGTTAAAATAAAACCAGCTATTGGGGAAGTAAGGATGGGGAGAGTGTTAGTAATTTCTAATTTCTAATTTCTAATAAAATTTCTAATTTTCAATATATAAATTTTTTAAAAATTTAACATTTATCGCTTCATTAGAAATTAGTAATTAGATATTAGACATTAAATATTTATGTTTGGTTTCAAGCTTTTGTTAATTTTTGTTACGGCGTTACTGTTCGATGGCCTTTTACTGCCGGCATTTTTTAATTTTAGAGACAGTATGCTGTCATTGTTGGTAATAATCATAGCCATTTTGTATATGGGAGTCCAAAGACAAACCATTATTTTGGGGCTGTCATTATCCGTTCTTTCAGAGTTATTCAGAGGACTTAGCTTGGGAACCATGGCAATCCCGTTTTTATTTACAGCAACTTTAGTGTATTTGACTCAAAGGGTTCTGGATATAAAATATACTCACAGGGCAAGGTTCAGTGTAGGCAGGTCGTTTATCCTTGCTGTTGTTTCGACGATATTTGTCTGCATATTTTCTGTTTTTCTCTTCTCTCTGGCCGGTCAAAATATAGAGATATTAAGCGGCGGTCTATTTGTCGGCTTAACGATAATACTGGAAGCTCTTATCTTAATTTTTGTGTTTAATGTGGCGTTCAATAAAAATACCGACTACAGATAATTGGCCACTAGTAAAAAACTAGTCGCTAGTCACTAGTCGCTAGTCGCTGGATTTGAGGCGAGAATATAAAATTTCTGCGAGTGAGGATTGGGTAAATCCTGAAGAAACCCTGATTGATTCAAGCAGCGGTTATTCAGATTTAGAAGTGCCCATTTCGAACTCAATTTTTAAGGCGTCTTTTTTTATTGCCGCTATGTTGTCGGTGGCTGTTGTCGTTTTTATCTTTGACCTAAGCGTCAGACGCAATGTTTATTTTTCCGGTATAGCGTTTCAAAACAAGTCAGTTAACTTCTCCGTTCCTCCGCCCCGGGGTATTATTTTCGACCGTTTGGGCAGAGCTTTGGTTAAAAATGAACCGATCTTTGATTTACTGGTCGTAAGCAAAGAAGCAAGGGGTGGGGTTAACTCGGGAGCTGAAGAAATTGTTAAATTATCGGAAATATTAGGCAGAAATAAAGAAGAACTTGAAGAGCTTGTCGTCAATGGGGTAAAAAACAGTTCTGTGTTTTTTGTCGCCTCAGGACTAAGCAAAAATCAGGTTTTAGAAATTAAACATTTAAACCCGAAGGGTTTCTATGTCATCTCTAACACTAAAAGGCAATATTTAGATGGTCCCCAATTTTCTCAAGTGCTTGGATATATAGGTAAAATCAACAAAGAAGAGTTGGGTGTCGATGGATATTATTATCCGACTGATATGGTTGGCCGCTTGGGCGTTGAGGCTCAGTACGAAAAGTATATTAGAGGAGAGCATGGCGAGATATTTTTTTCCGCTGATGGCAGATCTGCCTCTGATGGACAATATAACAACGAAGTCGGATCGACTTCTTCTCACAACAAGAACCCGGTAATAGGAAACAGTTTGACATTAAATATTGATTATGAAATGCAGAAACGTTTGTTTAATGAACTTTTTGCTGTTCTTGGGGATACCAGATATTCGCGTGCGGCTGCAATTGTGCAAAATCCTCAAACAGGAGCTATTATGGCGATGGCTAGTTTTCCTACATACGATAATAACTTATTTGTTTCCGGTTTGTCGGATGCCCAGTTTGATAACTTATTTAAGAACAGTTCCCGTCCTTTGTTCAACAGGGTTATAAGCGGCCTTTATAATCCTGGTTCAACAATCAAGCCATTCATGGGGCTTATGACTCTTGAAGAAAACATTTTCAGTCCATCTGATACGATACGGGATTGCGTCGGTTTGACCGTCGTTAACCCTTACAATTCTGGTGATATCTATACTTTTAACAACTGGCGGCTGGAATATGGTCCGTTCAATCTCAAACGAGCGATTGCTAATTCCTGCAATGTTTATTTTTTCATAGCCGGCGGGGGATACGGCAATGTTAAGGGGCTTGGCGTTGAAAGGATAGCAAGATATTTAAAATCAGCTTTCGCCGATTCAACGCTAGGAATTGATTTGCCCGGTGAAAAAGAAGGCTTTGTTCCTACTCCCGACTGGAAACTGGCCGCAAGAGATGAGAATTGGTACCAGGGAGATACTTATAACATATCTATCGGCCAGGGAGATCTTTTGGTTACCCCGCTATGGCTTAATTCATATATTTCGGCTATAGCTAACGGCGGGATTTTGTATAAACCTTTTGTGGCGAAGCAAATATTAGACAATGATAAAAATATCGTTCAAAATTTTGATCCGGAAGCACTAGGCAAGTTAAATTTTAGAGAAGAGGTGGTGGCTGAAGTGAAGAATGCTATGGCCGAAACTGTCATATCGGGAACGGCCAGATTGCTTGGTGGCTTGCCCGTGAAAGCCGGTGCGAAGACGGGGACAGCCGAAGTTGCAAAAGGCCGGACCATAAATTCCATAATGACCGCCTTTGCCCCGTTTGAAAATCCGGAGATGAGCATTACTGTTCTTATCGAAGGCTCAGCAACAAACGAGGGGTTGGCAATAAGAACAACTTACGGATTTATGAAATGGTACTTCGAAGAATATCAAAAAGTAGATACTGATGTACAATAGTTGTGCTTATTTGTGGTTTATGATAAACTGGCATATCTTTTAAATGTAAAATGCAAATATCAAAATGCAAAATGACAATTCAAAATGTTAAAATAGATGAAAGCCAAAAGATGTTTTATCATGAGACAATTTTGAATTTTACATTGTCATTTTTAATTTTGATTTTTAAATTTTAAATTTACTACGATGGATCAATATTTTTCAAAAGAAGGTTTAGACAAGTTAAAAGAAGAACTCAAACATCGCGTTGAGGTCTTAAGGCCGGAAATAGCAACCCGCATTAAAGAAGCAAAGGAGCTGGGCGATTTATCGGAGAACGCCGAATACGACGCGGCTAAGGAAGCTCAGGCAACAAATGAAGGCAAAATAGAGGAGATAAAAAGCATACTAGAGAATGCTGTAATTATTGCCAGTACAAATGGCAGCGGCGTAGTCAATGTCGGATCGAGTGTTAGGGTAGAATCAAAAAACGGCGAACAGGCCTTTGTAATCGTCGGTGCCGCCGAATCAGACCCGAATGCCGGATTCATATCCAACGAATCGCCTCTTGGTAATGCTTTTCTCGGACACAAAAAAGGGGACACCATCGAAGTCAAAACGCCCAAAGGAATTACAAAGTATAAGATACTTGAGGTTAAGTAAATCAAAAGCCCCGAGGAGGGGCTGGGTTCGAGTGTGCTTTATTGCAGTGGCTGGGTTAGCGCCGTTTTTATTCTATTGACTCAATCGTCAAGACTACAAATGAATTGTCTTTCGGTTTTAAGATAAACCGCAAACCGGCGTTGGAAAGATAAATTACATCAACGAACCTGTTATTAATGAGTCCTTTGACTCTGTCGACATCGTCAACGGATTGATCTTCTTTGGATTTAGCCAGAAGTTCTCTGGCTTTTTCTTCCGGATTGTCGCCGATCTCCAGCGGGGGATTGCATTTTCTGGCTCTTTCTATAAAACGTCCTATGGCGTGAGTAGAAAAGAAAACCTTCTTTCCGCAGAGAAGCTCGCTGGCTTCTTTACGAACGACTTGCGGTTGTTTGGGAGACCGTGACTGTGCCGGGCCTTTTACTAATCGTTTTTTGACTCGGTCCTTTTTCTGCCACGAGCTTACCGTATTTATGTCAGTCTTCTCGACTCCTAAATGTGCCGCGAATTCTTCGTCAGTTGTTCTTTTTGGCCTGTTGCTCACAGACCTCTCTCTCCTTTCATCGCCCCATGCGGGACTTCCTAAACTATAAACCATGTTTCCTATAAAGTCAAATAGACTTTTCCTTGTTGTTTCCCAGATTTATTTGGTATTATTTAGTCATGGCTTTAGATGAAATACGAAAGATGAAAATTGAGAAAGTTAAGAAACTCCGCAAGGCCGGCATTGACCCATATCCGGCCTTGACTCGCCGAAGCCACTCGGTGGCGGAGGCGGTCGAGAAGTTTGACGAACTATCGGTTTCCGGTCAAGAAATTACTTTAGCCGGACGAATAATGGCAAAACGCGAGCATGGGGGGTCGGTATTTTTTGATATCAACGATAGCGACAAAATCCAAGGGTTTATAAAAGAAGATATCGCGGGGAAAGAAAGTTTCCAGCAATTTGGCGAGTTTGTGGATATCGGCGATTTTGTTGAAATAATCGGGAGATTATTTAAAACCAAAAAAGAAGAAAAAACACTCGAAGTAAAAAGTTTTAAGATATTAAGCAAGGCACTCCTTCCTTTGCCGGAAAAATGGCATGGTTTGCAGGATGTCGAAGAGAGGTTAAGGAAAAGATATTTGGATTTTATTTTTAACCCCGAGTCAAGGCAAATAGTGGAAAAACGATCTGTTTTTTGGAACGCAGTCAGGGACTTTCACGTGAAACACGGTTTTTTGGAAGTTGAAACTCCAGTTTTAGAAACCACGGTAGGCGGAGCGGACGCAAATCCATTTAAGACGCATCATAACGCCTTGGATATGGATGTGTATCTCCGTATTTCAGCGGGGGAGTTATGGCAGAAGAGATTGATGGTCGCTGGTTTTAATAAAACATTTGAAATTGGACGGATTTTCCGCAACGAAGGAATGTCGGCCGAACATGCGCAGGATTATACTCAATGCGAGACATATTGGGCTTATGCTAACTATGAGGACATGTATAAATTTATGCAGAAATGTTTTCGCTATGTAGCGGAGAAAACATTCGGTACATTGAAATTTAAAATAAATAATTTTGATATCGATCTTGCGGCCGATTGGCCTTTGGTGGATTATGCTAGCGAGGTCAAAAAACAGACTGGTATTAATATCTGGGACGCGAGCGATAAAGAAATAAGAAATAAACTCGGAGAGCTTAAAGTAGAATATAATGAAATTGAAAACAGGCCGCGCTTGATTGATTCTTTGTGGAAATATTGCCGTAGAAATATAGGTGGACCCGCGATACTTATAAATGAGCCAAAAATAATTTCGCCCCTATCTAAATCTTCGCCAACCGATCCAGAGGTTACCGAACGCTTCCATATAATAATTGCCGGTTCGGAGCTATGTAACGGATATAGCGAATTAAATGACCCTCAAGATCAAAGAGAGCGTTTTGAAGAACAAGAAAAAATGCGTAAGGCCGGCGACAAAGAAGCGCAGCCGATGGATGAGGACTTTGTTGAGGCGCTTGAATATGGCATGCCTCCAACTGCGGGGCAAGGATTCAGCGAACGGCTATTTAGTTTTTTAATGAATAAACCGGTCAGAGAAACACAAATTTTTCCGTTAATGAAATCCAAAGTGTAACACAAATCTACGAATGATATGCGAATACCACAAATAGTTCTACAAATCGCTGGCTACGAATGGCTTCACGCAAATATATTCGTGTGAGCGCATTTGTAATGCGCTATTCGTATACTATTTGTAGCATTCGTGTAAATTTGTAGATTGGTGTTATGTTGTGAGCGAAGCGAACAATGTTGGACATCAAATTTATCCGTCAAAACCCGGAAATAGTAAAAAAAGCGATTCAAAATAAGAATATTGATTTGGATTTGGATAAATTGCTTGCGACAGACACAAGAAGGCGGGAGCTTATTGAATCATCAGAAGCACTAAAAGCAGAACAAAATAGGAAGTCTAAGGGACCGCAGTTTGATATTGAGGAGCTAAAAGCGCTAAAGGAAAAATTTAAAGTAATGGAGCATGAGCTGGCGTGTGTTGATGAGGAGTTCAGTCAACTAATGTTTCAAGTCCCGAATATTCCGTCAGATGACACGCCGGTTGGGCCCGATGAATCGGGAAACAAGGTTTTGCGCCAGTGGGGGGAAATTCCCAAATTTTCCGCCGAAGGCGGATTCAAGCCCAAAGAGCACTGGGAATTGGGCCAGGAACTGGACGTGATAGACGCAGAAAGAGCGGCCAAGGTATCCGGAGCAAGGTTTGCTTACCGAAAAGGAGCCATTGTTTTACTTGAACTGGCTATTATTCAATATACTATGTCGGTTCTTACTGACGAGAAAGTTCTTAAAAAGATACTTAAAAAGTCGAAACTTGATTTATCATCTAAACCTTTCAAGCCGATTCTTCCGCCGGTCATGATAAAGCCCGATGTTTTTCAAAAAATGGATAGGTTGGAGCCCAAGGAAGAAAGGTATCACATTCCAAGCGACGATATTTATCTTGTGGGGAGCGCGGAGCACACCATAGGGGCGATGCATATGGAAGAGACATTTAAAGAAGAGGATCTGCCTGTACGGTATATAGGATTTTCTACCGCATTTCGGCGGGAAGCGGGTTCTTACGGGAAAGACATGAAAGGCCTCATCAGAATGCATCAGTTTGATAAACTGGAAATGGAGTCGTTTACCTTGCCGGAGGATTCCCAAAAAGAACAAGATTTCATCGTGGCAATAATTGAACACATGATTCAGGAATTAAAACTGCCGTATCAGGTTTTGATAATGTGCACCGGCGATATGGGCAAACAGGATGCCCGCCACATTGATATTGAAATTTGGATGCCCGGACAAAATAAATACCGCGAGACGCACACCTCGGATCTGATGACTGATTTTCAGGCCAGAAGATTGGGCACGCGGGTCAAAAGAAATAACGGCGAAACTCAATATGTTCACATGAATGACGCTACCGCGTTTGCTTTGAGCCGAGCTGTTGTTGCGATAATGGAGAATTATCAAACCTCAAAGGGGACCATAGAAGTACCCAAAGTTCTTAGAAAGTACATGGGCGGAATGAAGGAAATTAAATAACCGCTTGTGAAAGTCTACGACGCTAAAAATATTAAGTATCATGACCGGTTAGCCGAGAAAAGGCAGAGAATCTTTATTCTCAAAACATTATTTTTTATCGGCTTAACCATTGTGACAGCTGGCCTTGTTTTGTATTTATTTTTCTTCTCCGGATTTTTGGATATAAAAGATATTTCCATAAGCGGCTTGGATAAAGTTAACCAAGATGACTTTGCCGAGAAATTAAACAACAGAATAACTTTAAAAAAGTTTGGTTATATCGAGCATCAAAAAAACATACTCTTCTTTAATTCCGACGCTTTCAGAGCGGAAGTACTTGCTTCTTTTCCGGAGATTAAAGAAATTTCTGTTAACAAGGAACTGCCGCATGCTTTAGCGGTGAATGTAACGGAAAGAACAACGGCTGGTATCTGGTGTTTTGTTGGCGGTGGTTCGGCTCTGCTCACCACAAGTTGTAAATATTTTGATAAAGAGGGGAATGCCTGGGGCGAGGCGGCGCAGTCTTCCGGGTTTTTAATTTTAAGTGTTGAGGATCTTCGCCCAGACAGGCAGGGCATAATCGACAAAAATATTTTAGATAATTTCTTGTTTATTTCAGAGTATCTGAAAGAAATGAATATTTTTGTGAATAAATTTATTATCCCAAAGGACTTCTTTGGTGACTTTAAAGCTATCACTTCTCCCGGCTACGAATTGCTGTTAAGCACGGATTCAAACATGAAAGAACAATTGGAGGTATTCAGGATATTTTTAGGTGAAAAACAAAAAGAGTCGGGATTTAACCCGCAGTATATTGATTTGAGGATTGACGGGAGGGTTTATTATAAATAGTTGCTCGGTCTAATCCCTCGACTTGTTGCCCCCTTACTTTTGGCGGTAAAGTCGGCTTAAAAGGCCGGCTTTTGATAGGATTTGACAATATCGTGCCAGGTATGTTATAATGGTAGAGTAAGAGTTTTCCTACAGTCAGGGCTCAATCCGATCACCTAGTTTTTAAAGCACGCGAGTGCTTTTTGTTTCTATGCTTGTCTAAAACTTCTCGTGGTGTTTGATAACCCAAACATTTCATAATTCTTCTATTAAGTT
>Ga0209541_10001251_pt1 | contig 51047 bp, 47 predicted proteins | sample RifCSPlowO2_01_FD_184027 | JGI IMG/M metagenome (GOLD analysis project Ga0209541, IMG submission 184027) | Groundwater microbial communities from Rifle, Colorado - Rifle CSP2_plank lowO2_0.1 (SPAdes) (version 2) | ecosystem: Environmental > Aquatic > Deep subsurface > Groundwater | place... | reverse complement strand
GTTTATCTTTCATTGCCTCTTTAGGAATACTTTTTAATGTAAGATTTTTTAATCTTTCTTCTGGTTTTATTGAAAATGCAAAATTTACCAAATTCTTCTCACAAATAGGAACTCTGCCTTCAATCGAATGTGCCATGCTCATTTTATCCTCAACAATTAATAATGAAGGAAGATATGTTCTAAAATAGATCTGTTGAATTCTAGTTAGATCATCAATATTATCATCTATGACTTTGTTAAATTTATTTAATGGATTAAAATCCCTGATTTTTTCTTTGAAATCATTTGTTAAAATTTTATCTCGACGTTTTTTATTAAATATTATAAAATGCCCAGAACTAACCTCTTTATCAAATAAAGGATAGATAAAAAAATATGCAGACCTTAAAAACTCTTCACCCTTGAGTTTTGTAAGTGCTTTAATAAATAATAATGGATTATCTTTTGATAATCTTTTTAATAAATAAGTAATATATACTGGATAACCCAGAAATAACTCATCTCCTCCATGACCGGTAAGAACAACTTTAACATGTTGAGATGCATATTTTGCTAAATAATAATTTGATAATAAAGAATATCCAACTTTTGGCTCATCAAGATGATAAATAATATTTTCAAAATCTTTAATGAAATTTTCTGGACTTATAATAACATCATGCTGTTGAACTCTTATCTTTTTTGCTAATTCTTTAACACAGATTGTTTCATCATAATATCCTGCTTCTTTAAATTTTCCAGTAAATGTATGCATGTTTTTATTATATTTTGAAGCAAAATAAGTTACACTAGAGGAATCAAAGCCACTACTAGTATATGCTCCAACAGGAACATCTGAAATCAAATGATTTTTAACAGAATTCTCGAATAATTTCAGGAAATTATTTATTAAATCAGGATTATTTTTATAATTATATTCTTCTTTATAATATCTAACTCTTTCAAGCTTTTTATTCTGATAAATCAAATACTCTCCGGGAAGAAGTAAGAATATATTTTTAAAAAAGGTTTTTTCATCAAGTGTATTTTGAAATGTTAAATATTCTATAATTGTTTCACTATTGGCTTCTCTTTTTATTGATTTATCCTCGAGAATTGCTTTTATTTCAGAAGCAAAAATGAATTTATTATCATTAAAATAATAATATACTGGCTTAATTCCAAAGAAATCTCTAACAACAAATATCAAATCTTTGTTTTGGTCATATATGCAGAATGCGAACATGCCGTTGAATTTTTGTAAGCAATCAAAACCATATTCTTCGTATGAATGTATTATAACTTCTGTATCAGTGTTAGATTTGAATTTATGTCCTTTTTCCTCTAGTTCTTTGCGTAATTCTTGGAAGTTGTAGATTTCCCCGTTAAATGTTATCCATATTGTTCCATCTTCATTGCACATTGGTTGTTTTCCACGTTCACTTAAATCAATAATTGCCAACCTTCTATGCCCAAGGCTCACTTTATTATCAACATAAAAGCCTTCACCATCAGGACCCCTATGAGCAATAACACTACACATTCTTCTCACAAGTTGTTCATCATTCCAGTTAAAACCAACTATGCCGCACATAAAAGTTAATTATTAATAGAAATATTTATTAATGTTTCTTTGAGAATGAGATTATATGAATAAAACCATTAAAAGTTTTGGAGAACAATGGATAAGTTTTAATAAAAAATTAAGAACATTAAATTATGAAAAAGAGTTTAGTGAGTGGATAAAACCTTTAACTATTAATTTCTTTAAAAACAAAAAAGTTCTTGATGCTGGCTGTGGAACTGGAATTCATGCAGAGTATGTTTCTAACTTTGCAAAGAATGTGCTTGCTATTGATGCATCTGAATCTATTATTTGTGTTAAACCTAAAAAAAATCTACGCGTAAAAGAAGCAGATTTGCTTGATCTAAATCTAAATGAGACGTTTGATATTATATACTCAATTGGAGTCATTCATCATACTTCTAACCCTAAAAAAGCATTTTTAAATTTAGTAGATCATTTAAAAGATAAAGGAACAATAATTATTTGGGTTTATGGCAATGAAACTGATTCTTCGTTAATATATTTTGTTTCTTTTATAAGAGAATTCACATCAAAAAATAAATCTTTATTAATATTTTTAACTTATGTTTCTTCATTAACTTTATTTTTATTGAGAAATTTCAATTTTTTTAGAAAATCTATTAATTTACCACAAATAAAAAATTGGAATTATATAAGAACTTATATTTTTTGTTATGATCATTTAAGCCCAGAAATAGCACATTATTTTAAGAAAGAAGAACTTAAGAGGTGGAATCTTCCAATTTTTAAAGAATTTAATATTTATTCATTAAGAAATAATTCTTACACGATTATTGCAAAAAGAAAATAATTGTATGCTTATACTTTATACATAATAAATTGTGAATTTTCATATATTTTGTCTAGTTATTTTTTACATTCACCTATTAATAATCCACCTTGATTTTTAATTAATGGTAACTTAGTAAATAATTTTTCAGTAATTAAATATGAATTAAGAGCAGTATTTTTACTTAATAAATTAATTATTTGAGGTAAAATAAATACTTTAGTATAAACTTTATTATTTTTAAATCTAGATAATTTAATTATTTTTCTCATATATCTAATATTCATTGTTGCATGCTCTCTTTCAGGACCATCATTCCATAATTTATTAAATTTCATTAAAAAATCGAATAAAGGTCTAAAAATAGATTTATTATTTTCTATAAGCTTTACTTCTCCATTAATTTTTATAACTCTATGAGATTCTTTAAGAGATTTTAGAGGATCTGAAACATGATGCAATGTTCCCATAAATAGAACCAAATCAAATGTTGCTTTTTTAAATGGCAAATTATTTGCATCAGCCATTAAAAAAGAAGTGCCTTTGTTTTTTTTAAACGCCTGGACAAGCATTTTATGCGAAATATCAACACCAATTGAATTAATATTGGTTTTTACTAAATGTTCTGTTGATCTTCCCGTGCCACATCCGACATCTAGAGCAAATTTACTCTTGGTTTTTTTAATTAAAATTTGGATTAAATCTTGATCAATTATATTCCAAAAATTATCGGATAACATTTCTTCATCATATTTAGAAGAATAATTATTAAAAAATTCAGCTTGAACTAAATCCCAAGATTCTTTATTAATATTATATCTTGATTTTATTTTATATTTTTTATAAAATCTAGAAGTTATTCTATAATCATCAATTAAAGGATCAACTAAATGAGGTATAGAATCAATTATTGGAAAAATAGTTTTACATGAATCACATTTAATTAAACCATCAATTATAAAATATTTATTTCTTTTAAAGGAAGTAATATTTAATCTATCATTCTTACATAAAGGACATATAATAATTTTTATTATGTCTTTTTTCATTGTTTTTTATTAATTTCCGTTTTGATATATAAAACATTATATTTTCTATTAGTCGTAATAATATAATTTATCATAGAAATATTTAAAAACCTTTCTTCATTTTTGAGTAGTATGAAAATTCTTCAGGTTGGTTTGGGTGGTTTTGGTAAGAATCATTTAAGGGTTTGGCATGAATTAAGACAGGAAGTTTTTATTGCTGATTTAAAAAGAGAGTCTCTTGATATTGGAGATGTTTATGGAATACCTTCTTCAAAAATGTCCACTGATCTGAATGATTTTCTTTATTTGGTTGATGCAGTTGATGTTGTTACGCCAACAGATACTCATCATGATTTATGTGTTGCTGCGCTTAAAGCTGGCAAGGATGTTTTTGTTGAAAAGCCAATAGCCAGAACTTCTGAGGAGGCAAAAGATCTTGTTAATATTGTTCAAGAATCTGGCAGAATCTTGCAAGTTGGTCATTTATTCAGATTTAATCCGGCTGTTGAATACATTAAGAAAATGATTCAAGATGGGGTTCTTGGTGAACTAAGATGTTTAGAAGGTGATTTTTCAGGATTTAAAAGATGTAGAAATGATGTTGGTGTTGTTGCAACTGATGCCATTCACTTTATTGACTTGTTTAATTATTTTTTAAATGGTTTGCCAGATAAGGTTTATGCAGTAACCCGAGATCATTTTGGCAGAGGGATTGAGGATTGGGGTGTTGTTACACTGCATTATGGTTCACGAGCTGCAACTGTTGAAGTTGGAAACATTCAGCCAGGAAAGAAAAGAGATATCTTAATTATCGGCTCAAATGCAACAATTGTTTGTGATGTAGAAGCACAAAGGGTTGAGGTGCATTATAATCATCATGAGAAGAAAGGAAATGTTTGGACTGGTATTGAAGGAAAAGGTGAAAGGCCAAGCATAACAACTAAAGAGCCATTGACTCAGGAATTAAGATATTTTATGGATTGTGTTATGAAAAGAAATCAGCCTATTGCTGATGCAAGAGCAGGATTTAATCTTCTGAGAATTGTTGAAGCATCATATGAGTCAGCACGTTCTGGAAAAGAAGTTAAAGTAGATTACAATGGAAATCAGTGAGAAAGTTTTTATAGGAACAAATTGCAGGATTTCTTCAAATGCAATTGTTGGATTTTTAACAGATGATAGTCAAGTTGGTCTTGAAACAGTTATTGGTGATAATGTTGTAATAGAGCCTTTTGCAGTTATTTATGCCGGTGCTAGAATTGATAATGGTTCTAGAATAATGACTCATGTTGTTGTTTATCCTAATGTAAGTATTGGTGAGTATTGCGTAATTGCAAATGGTGCTCATATAAGAGAAAAAGTGATTGTTGGTAATAATTCAAGTATTGGAAATAGCACTTTAATATTGCCAGAATCTTATTTAGAACAACAAGTAAGAATTCATGCTTTATGCGAGATAGCTGAATACACAAGAATTTTAGAGGGAGCTTGGATTGGTCCTGGAGTTTTAATGTTTAACACAATACATCCTAAAGCTTATGATTGTGGAGGTCATAAAGCACAATGTGACAAGGAGGGTGCTCCAGTTATTGGTAGATTTGCTAGAATTGGAGGTGGAGCAATAATTAATCCTTTTGTAAGGATTGGAGATTATGCTGTTGTTGGCTCTGGGGCTGTTGTTACAAAGTCAGTTGCTGAAGGAATGCTAGCAATGGGATTTCCTGCAAGAGAGGTTGGAAAAGCCAGTGAACTTGGTTGCAGATATGATGATTTTACACATGCTTATGATAGAACAAAATTGGAAGGTGAGAAAAAATGAAAGTAGAATTATCAAAGCCATTTGTTGATCAAGAATGTTTAGATGCAATGGTTAGAGCTGCATCAAGCGGTAAACATATTTTACAAGATGAATGCAAATCTTTTGAAGCAGAATTTGCAGCTTATGTTGGAACAAAACATGCTGTACTTACTAATTCAGGAACCTCTGCGATTTTCTTGGTTTTAAAAGCTTTAGGTGTTAATCAAGGTGATGAAGTTCTTGTGCCTTCATTTACTGCTTTTCCAACAATTGAACCAATATTTCATGTTGGTGCTATTCCTGTATTCTGCGAGGTCGGAGATGATTATACAGTGGATGTTTTTGATCTTGAAAAAAGAGTTACTGAAAAAACAAAAGCAATATTACCAGTTCATCTTTATGGCTATCCTGCAAATATTGGCAGAATACTAGAGGTTGGTTCTCGTTATGGAATTCCAGTTGTTGAAGATGCCTGCCAAGCTCATGGTTCAGAGTTTGATGGTAGAAAGGTTGGCTCTTTTGGCATTGCTGGATGTTTTTCATTCTATCCATCAAAAAACATGACTGTATTTGGCGATGGTGGAATTTTAACAACAAATGATGATCAATTAGCTGAAAGAATCAAAATGTTAAGAAATCATGGAAGAAAAGCAAGATATGATCATGAAATGGTTGGATATAATCTAAGGTTTAATGAAGCACAAGCTGCTGTTGGCAGAGTGCAACTAAGACATCTTAATGAATTTAATGCAGCAAGAAGGCAGCATGCTGAAACATACCAAATTTTATTATCCGATTCCCCTTTGGTTTTACCAGGAGAAGATTCAACACAAAGAAGACATGTTTATCATTTGTTTGTTGTAAGAATTGAAAATCCAGAAGACAAACCAACAGAAACAAGAGACAGACTAAAAGAGTTTTTAAAAGAAAAAGGCATAGGAACAGAGATACATTATCCAATACCTGGACATTTGCAAAGCGGAACAAAAGCTGAATTTGAAAGACTAGGATTACCTGTTCAATCATTGCCAAAAACAGAAAGATATTGCAATGGAATACTTTCACTGCCAATGCATCCTCAATTAAAATCAGACGAAATTAGATATGTTGCTGATAGTGTAAGATTGTTTTTTGAGCGATTATAGATAGATTTTTATAACAAATATTAATTTTATAGGTCATGACATTTATCTCAATAGTTGGTCCTGCAAAGAATGAAGCAAAGGTTTTGCCAATCTTTATAGAAAAGGCATCAAAAGGACTATTAAAAACAAATTCTCAGGGCGAAATAATAATAATTAACGATGGCAGTAGAGATAGTACAGCTCAAGTTCTTCAACAACTACAAAAAAAGTATTCAAATCTAAAAGTTGTAACTAATCTAGTAAGCAAAGGGCTCACTGAGAGTTTTCAAATAGGCATTGATAATTCTAAAGGAGATATTATTGCTTTATTCTGCACAGATATGGAATCAAATCCTGAAGAAGACTTGCCAAAACTAATTACGCCAATTCTAGACCAAGATTATGATTTTGTGATTGGCTGGAGGCAAGGAGAGAAAAGCAGCACAATAAAAGGCATTTTTTCCGAGTCATTTAATAATTTTGCATCTTTACTATTTGGAATTAAGGTTCATGACAGTGGATGGGTTAGAGCTTTTAGAAAAGAAGTAATTCAAGAAATTCCTAAACTAAGAGCTGACTGGCATAGATACATGGTTTTTCTGGCTGCAAATACAGGGTTTAAGGTTAAAGAAGTTAAAATGAATTTTTATCCTCGAGATGTCAAGAAATCAAACTTTGGCAAGATAGGATTAAAAAGAATACCAATAGCATTCTTTAGTCTGATCTCACTAAAACTAATGCAATTATTCTCAAAAAATCCAATGTTACTATTTGGAATAATTGGAAGCACACTTTTATCTCTCTCATTTATTCTTGGAATATATGTTCTTATATTAAATTTCTTCATCCTTGGAAACGTAGCTTCAAGAACACCACTAATTTTATTAACAATCATGCTATTCCTATCAGGAATACAATTTGTAATGTTCGGATTTTTGGCAGATTTGGTGATAAGCAGGAAAAGTTAAATTTTTACATTTCATAATAGGTTATCAGAAAAATGAAGATAAGTTTTGTTTTACCAGCTTTGAATGAAGAAGAAGCAATAGGTCTTGTTATAGATGAGATCCCTGTTCAAGAATTGAAAAATAAAGGATATGATGTTGAGATTATTATAGTTGATGGTGGTAGTACTGACAAAACCGTTGAAATTGCACAATCAAAATCTAGCATAGTTAAAGTAATAAATTCAGAAAGAGGTTATGGGAGACAGTATAAATTAGGTTTTAAAGAAGCAACAGGAGATATTATTATAACTGGCGATAGTGATTTAACATATCCATTTAATGATACTCCTAGATTAATAAAACTATTATTAAATAATAATTTAGATTTTATTTCTACAAATAGATTTAAACATCTAGATATGCGAAATATGGGAATTGTACATTTTATAGGTAATCAAATTCTTAATATTACAACCAGAGTATTATTCTCAATAAATATAAAAGATACACAAAGTGGTATGTGGATATTCAAGAGAAATATACTAAATAAAATAGAATTATACGGAGATGACATGAATTTCAGTCAAGAATTAAAGATTGAAGCTTTTCTTAAACTAAAAACTATAGAGGTTCCAATAACTTACAGATCAAGAACAGGACATAGAAAATTATCAACTTTTAAGCATGGATTCAAAAATCTTTATGCATTATTTAAAAAAAACAGATTAATAAGTAAAAAATAAATGTAAAATGATAATATTTATCAATCTATCTTACTTAATAATATACTTAGGACTTAGAATTGTTGAGTCACTACCTTTCAAAATAGGACTATGTAGCGACAGTCTTGTTAGTTTAGTAAGTTCTAACACGGATATTAATTTTAATAAAACTTGTGAAATAAGCGTTAAATTTAGAGAATTTAGCCCAGATTCATTAAAAAATGGCCAATAGAAAAAAAGAAATAATGTTTTTGTTTTTATTTGCTTTATTTTTAAGATTGTTATTTTTTGTTATAATAAACTTTTTTTCTATAACAAACATGGATTTTACACCAGATCATGATTTTTATCCTTATGATGATGCAGCTCGAGCTATAATAAAAGATGGTTTCTTTACTGATAATATTTTTTTACTAAGAAAGATACTCTTATATCCTTTATTTATCTCCTTATTTTATAGAATGCTTGGTACTGATCCAATACCAGTCCAATTTATTCAACTATTTCAAATAATAATTAGTGGCTTTTCAATAATATTTATTTACTTTATTACAGAGTCATTATTTAAAAATAGAAATATTGCATTTACTGCAGGCATATTATTATCAATATATCCTCATCATATATTTCTTAGTTTATATTTATTAAGCGATAATAATTATGTAACTTTATTAATAATATCAATATATTTAATTATTAAATTTATTAATACTCAATCTTATAAAATAGCAATTTTAACAGGAATTATTTTTGGGCTCACCATACTTCAAAGACCAATTATAACTTTATTTTTATTATTAGCCATTATTTATATTTATATAAATTCTGAATATAGATTTAGAAAAATAGTATTATCTAGAATATTAATCATATTTATATTTTTTATAATAATTTGGATACCTTGGCCGATAAGAAATAAAATCATGTATAACGAGTATTTTTCCTTAGGTACCGGCGGAGGCACTGCTTTATATCAAGGCAATAGTGAAAATTCTACTGGAGGATATGGTGGTGATGTTATTTCAGGTATTGATTATACTGATCCATTTGATAATATATCCGGAAATGAATCATACATAAATAATTTATATAAAACTGAAGCAATAAAAGCAATCAAGAAAGATCCAATAAAGTTTATTAAAAGGATTCCAGTTAAATGGTGGAACATGATCAGACCAAATTACGCAAATGCTTCTTTCATAAATAATTTAATTACCATTCCCATATATTTATTTGTTGTTATATTTTCAATCATTGGTATGATTTATGCTAGAAAATATAAGCATATTAATTTATTATATTTTTATATTATTTATCATTTTATAATTCATGGAATTTATATAGGAAATATAAGATATAGAATTGCTTTTGAACCAATATTAATTATTTTTGCAGCGTATGGACTTATAAAAATAGCAAATAAACTAATTAAGTTATATGAGAAAAATAAAAGTACTAATAATTCATAGAACCTTAAGTATGCTTTTAGGTGGTGGAGAATTATTTTTTGTTAGACTAATTAGAAGTCTTACAAAATCTAACGTTGATATTGACTTTATAACGGCTAAACCATTTTTTAGAAAAATTAATTGTGTCTATAAAGACCTAAACGTAAAATACGTAAAATCGCCTTATTTGTGGTCACTAGCTCAAATACATTTATCAAGATATATTGATCCATTAGATGAGTATTGTTTTAAATTTCAACTATTTAGATTTCTCAGAAAGAATATTAAAAAATATGATATAATATTAGTATATCATTACACTAGAATTGCCAAAGATATAAAAATTACATTTAATAAGCCAGTTATATATGTTAGTTTTGGTTATGCACCCTGCGAGAATAATATAAGATTTCTAGACAAGGTATTAACTAATGGTGCAGGTTTAGATATATTTAAAAAATTTGGAAATGTTGTGAATATACCTATTGGAATAGATAACAATTTAAAAAAGATTAGCTCCAACATTCGTGAAGAATATCAAATTAAGAATGATGATTTTGTTATATTATTTGTTGGTAGAATAACCTACATTAAAAACCTGCCTTTTTTAATACAAGGTTTCAATGAATTCAACAAAATTATTAATAATTCAAGACTTATAATAGTTGGAAGTGGAGAATTATTAAATAAATATAATCATCAAGATAATAGAAATATTATTTTTACTGGATCAGTATCACAAGAAGTATTAAATAAATTCTATTCAACAGCGGATGTTTTTACACTATGCAGTTTTCATGAATGCCTACCATTAACAATTGACGAAGCAAAAGCATATTCTCTGCCAATTGTTGCAACTAGGGTTGGAGGTATGATTAAACAAGTCAAACACGGTAAAGGGGGATTTTTAATTGATCATAATGTAAATGAATTTGTAGATTCTATGTTAAAGCTATATAAGAATAATAATCTTAGAAAGAATATGGGAGACTATAATAAAAAATCAATTAAGAGCCAATCATGGAATAAAAGTGCTAATATATTTGCTAATTTATGTGAATCATTAATAAATCAAAAAAATAAAACTAATTAGAATTAAATTTATACCAATCTATTGTTTTTCTTAATCCCACTTCAAAACTAGTTTCTGGTATAAAATCAATCTCCTTTTTTGCTTTAGAAATATCCATCAAAGAACTACGTCTTCCTTCTGGTTTTGATATATCCCAAATAATCTCACCATTGTAACCAATAATCTCTCTTATATTATTAGCAATAGTCTTTATTTTAATTTCAGATCCACTTCCTATATTTATCGGATCAGGTTTATCATATCTCTCAGCTGCTTTAATTATTGCTTTTGCGCCATCTCCTACATAAAGAAAATCTCTCGAAGCATTTCCACTTCCCCATAAAGTAATACTAGTTAAGCCTTGTTTTTTTGCATCATCAATCTTTTTTATTAATGAAGGTATAACAAAAGAATTTTTAGGATCAAAATTATTGCCCGGACCATATAAATTTACAAGAATAAGATATATTGCATTAAAATTATATTGTTTTCTATAAGCTTGTGTTTGTCCAAGAATTACTCTTTTAGCCAATCCATATGATGCAATTGTTTCTTCAGGATAACCATTCCATAAATCCTCTTCTTTAAATGGTAATGAAACTGATTTAGGATATGCTGCAACAGTACTAACAAATACAAACTTTTTAACTCCATGAATATGAGACTCATGAATTAATTGCAATCCCATTATTAAATTTTCATAATATATTTCTGCAGGTTTCTCTTTATTAAAATACATTCCACCAACTTTTGCTGCAAGATGAATTACTATATCAGGTTTTGTCTTATCTAAATAATTGCGTATATCATCAATATTTAATAAATTACATTCTTCAACTGATGGAACAAAAAGCGATTTAGGATTTAAATTATTAAGCAATCTAACTAAATGTGAACCTAAAAATCCATAACCTCCAGTTACTAAAACTTTTTTATCACTCCAAAAATTAGTCATATTAAGAATCAAGAATTATTTTACTAGCAAGGTTTATAAATATTACTCTTAATTAGTTTTATCTGTTAAAATAACCAACAAAAATGAAAGTTGCATTTTATCTTGATGTCTATACTGGTGGTAGTGGTCGAGTTGTAGAGACTTTTCTAGATAATTTTGACAAGAATATAGATAAATTAATTATTCTTAACAATCCTGTTAAAGAATTTAAGTCAGAAAATACAAAGTTCATAATTCTTAAGAAATTTAGAAATCTATTGATTAATTTAATTTACCGAGTATTTAAAATAAATAATATATTAAGAAAGAATAAAGTTGATGTTTTATGCTCAATGCTCACTGTTCCTAATATTACTTCAATTATGGCAACAAAATTTCTACCTTCAAAAACAAAATGTATAATTAATGAGCATACTTTTCTAAGCGAGGATATTAAACTTAAATATAAAAGTAATTCATTTTTAAACTCAATTGAAAAGTTTTCTTTAAAATCACTTATTAAATTTTTCTATAGGTCGAGTGACAAAATAGTAGTAATATCTAATGGAATGAAATCTGATTTAATCAAAAATTATAATATTGATGATGATAAAGTGGAAGTTATATACACTCCCATACATGTTAATAAAATAAAAGAATATTCTTTAAAACAACCAAAACATGAATGGTTTAAAAAATACAAAATAATACTTGGCGTTGGCAGATTGAGTCCTGAGAAGCGATTTCAAGATCTAATAAGCGCATTTTCAATTGTTAAAAAGAAATTAGGTGATGTAAAACTAATAATCATAGGAAAAGGTGGAGAAAAAGAAAGATTAACTAATCTAATTAACAAGCTTAAACTTAACAAAGATATTGAAATAATAGAATTTGTCGACGAGCCATATTCTTACATGAAACACTCTTCTGTGCTTGTTTTATCATCAGAATATGAGGGATTTGGAATGGTCTTAGCAGAGGCAATGACAACTAATACACCAGTTATATCAACCAATTGTCCTTCAGGTCCAGAAGACATCTTAGGAAAGGACTATGAATTATTTTGTAAAATTGGTGATGTTGATTGCATTGCAAGAAATATAATTAGATTAATTAAAGATAAAACATTAAGAAATAGTATTATTAAACGAAATGAAAAAAGAGTTAGTATGTTTGATGCAAAGATAATTAGTGATAAATATTTGGATTTAATAAAATAATTATTTTCTAATAAATTTATCTATATCTTCTAAATCATTAACGTGTTCCAAAGACACCCAATCATCATCAAATAAATACGACATTACTTTTTTATTTGTTCTTACTGACTCTTGTATTAATATAGGAAAATCAAAGTGTTGATTAAGAGGAATTAAATCCAAACAATTTGGTTCAAGTAAATATATTCCTGCGCTTATTATATAATCGAAAGATGGTTTTTCTTTTATTGAATTAATTTTATTATTATCAATCTCGATTATTCCATATTTGAGCTGTACATTGTGTTTTCTTACTGCAACAGTTAAATCAGAATTATTTTCTTTATGAAACTTAATTAATTGGCTGAAATCAATATTTGTCAATATATCTCCATTTATTACTAAAACTGTCTCATTAATGTTGAACCTTTCTTTTATAGATGATAAAGCTCCAGCAGTTCCCAAAGGCTCTTTTTCCTCAAAGTAAGATATATTAACTCCAAGTTTAGCGCCATTATTAAAATAAGATTTAATTATTTCTGACTGATAACCAACAACAAGGATTATATCATTAAAGCCAAATTTTTTCAGATTATTTATTATTAACTCAAGAATTGGTTTATCTCCAATTGGAAATAAAGGCTTAGGAATTGTAAATGTGTAAGGTCTTAATCTTGTTCCCAAACCCCCACACATGATAATTGCTCTCATTTATATATTATACTCTTTTGTATTAAATAAATCAGTATTTGCCCTAATCCATTCAATTGTTTGTTTTAAACCATCTTCTAAATTGACTTTTGCAGACCAACCAGTTACTTCATTGATTTTTTTGCTATCACCACATAATCTTTCAACTTCGCTAGTCTTTGACCTAACTCGTTGTTCGTCAATCTCCACTTCAACATTCTTATTTAAAAGAGATAAAATAAGATCTTTTAATTCTCCAATTGAGATTTCCTTTCCAGTGGCAAGATTAAAAGCTTGGCCTATTGCTTCTTTTGTTTCAGCTAATTTAATTAAACCTTCAACTGTATCCTTAACAAATAGAAAATCTCTTGTAGGATTAGTATTGCCTATTTTTATTTTACCATTAATTAATGCCTGTGAAATAATTGTCGGAATAATTGCTCTTGCAGTTTGTCTAGGACCATAATTATTAAACGGCCGCGCAATAGTCACAGGAGTATTATAACATCTAAAAAAACTCTCTGCTATTTTTTCTGCAGAAATCTTGCTTGCTGAGTAAGGGGATTGCGCCTGTAATACATGCTTCTCATCAATGGGAGCATACTGTGCAGTGCCATAAACCTCGCTTGATGACATTAGAACAATTTTTTTTACATTATTATCCTTTGCAGCATTTAAAATATTTAAAGTTCCAATAGCGTTTGTATTAAAGACCTCAGCAGGATGAACCATTGAATAAGCAACACTAATATTTGCTGCAAGATGAAAAACCACATCTGCATCTTTAATAGACTCATTAACTGCAGGAAGGTCCAATATATCACCAAAAAAAACATTTAACTTGCTTTTATCATTAACCTTAATAAAATTAAGATTTTCTTTATCTCTTTTAGAACCATATCTTAAAAAAGCAGTTACATTTGATCCAAGTTCTAGTAACTTTTCAGTCAGATGACTGCCGATAAATCCGCCAGCACCAGTAATTAACACGTTTTTATTTGACCAATCCATAATATATATGAAAAATTAATAAGCTTTAAAAAGATTGCTATTGATTCTTATTTTAAACTAAAAAATATGAAAAATAACAAAATACTTTTTTATCTAATGCATTGGAAGAAACAATGAAAAAATTAATTACAAAATATTATTATTTAATTATTGAAAAATTATACAATAAAATATTAAATCAAAAACCTGGTGAAAAAAGCTTTAATTTTATTCTTAATTTAAGATTTATTTATCAAAGTACATTTATATCAGGAATACTTTCATTATTAGGATTTTTAATAACAACTCATTTTTTAGATCCTGCAGAGTATGGAAAATTCTTATTATTATCTGCTTCTGGAGCTATTCTATCAATACCAATGGTGCTTGGATTTCCAGTTGCAACAACAGTTTACATGGCTAAGAAGAATGCAAAGAAAGATATTTTATCATCATCAATTATTTCTGTTACTATATTAATACTTATTTTTAGTATTATATACTACTTTGCTTTTGGGTTATTATCAAAAACATTAAATATATCTCAAGATATGTTTATTTATGCATTATCCATTTCTATACTATTAACTTACTCTAATATATTTGATAGTGCTTTAAGAGGAGCTTACAAAATTAAATTTTTATCAAGAGCAAGAGTAATATCATCATTTTTTATTATAATAATTCTATTAACATTATATTTATCAAAGCAATATAATTTTTTAACCCCTTATTTTGCCATGCAATCTGGATTTATTATCTCAATAGTATTAACAATTATTAAGCTAAGAAGAATAATTTTTATCTTTCCATCAATAAATACCCTAAAAGAATTATTAAATTATGCACTTCCAGCATCTTTGCCACCTATTGCAGGAGTGGTTATATGGAATGTCGATAAATTATTTTTAAACAGTTTTATGTCAACAAAAGATGTTGGAATTTATGGTGCATATACTTCCATCTCAACATCATTTGCAGATAGAGCAATAAACCCATTTATCTCAGTTTTCCTTCCAACATCCGTTAAAGAAACAAATAAGTATAATATAAAATATAAAATTGATTCACTCATAAAAAGACTCAGTATATTCTTATTTTTTTTCTTTATCATATTTATCTATCTAGTTATGAAAATTATTAATAAAGATTATCATTTAAACAATAATTACATAATTTTATTCTCAATAGCTGCAGTTATTACCTTTATGAGTGAAATATATTGGTGGTTTGTTGCAGCCCATGAAATTAAAGGAATAAGATATATTTCATTACATTCTTTAGTAACAATGACATCAAATGTTTTATTAAATTTTATTCTTATTAAATATTTAGGGATTGCTGGTGCAGTTATAAGTTATTCTATAACTCATCTTTATTTATATTTAATGTCAAAAAGATTTACCGAAAAAAATTAGTATTTATCAATAAATTCTCTGAACCATAATTCTAACCATAGCAGACTCCATATTTTATGTTTGTGATCTCTATTTGACTGGTGTTCATCTAACAACTTATTAACTTGGTAATAATCAAATAAATTTCTACTTTTAAATTCATTACTGTTTAATAAATCATAAGAATAGTTTTTTAAGTCATTTCTAAACCAAGAATTAATAGGCACTACAAAGCCTTGTTTTTTTCTATTTAATATTTTTTTAGGTATTATATGTTTAAGTGCTTTTGTTAATATATATTTTTGTTTTAATCTTTTCACTTTAAGATTAAACGGTATTGTTGCTGTGAATTCCATCATTTTATGATCGAGAAATGGACTTCTTGCTTCTAAACTATTAGCCATTGTAGCAATATCTATTTTAATTAACAAATCATCAGACAGATATCTTTTGATTTCAAAATACAATATTTTATTTCCCAAAATATTTGAGCTGCATTTATTAAACTCATCTTTCATTATTTTTGAAGAATCATAATATTTATTTGTTTGTAATAATGCATCTTTTTCTCGATCACTAAACATATTCAAGAATGAATAATATGAATCATTAACATCGTAATTAGATGCATTTGTGAATCTTTTGGCGGACTTAATAATTCTTTTCTCAGGTAATTTCTCAACTGAATAATTTATTATTCTTCTGGCAAATTTTGGCACTTTTTTATATATTTTTAGAACATTCATTGCTTTAATACGATCGTATCCTGCGTAGTTTTCGTCTCCTCCGTCTCCGTTTAGGCTTACTGTTACGTGTTTTTTGGTTAGTTGTGCTAGGTAGTATGATGGTAGTGCTGATGAGTCTGCGTATGGTTCGTTGTAATATCTTACTAGTTGTGGTAATATTTTTATGGCGTCTGGTTTTACTATAAATTCTTTGTGGTCTGTGTTGAATTTCTCAGCTATTATTCTTGCGTGTGGTAGTTCGTTGAATTCTTGTTCTTCAAAACCAATACTAAAAGTCTTAATAGGTTGTTCACTGTTTTTGCTCATCATTGCTACAACAGCACTAGAGTCAACACCTCCTGAAAGGAATGCTCCTAGAGGAACATCACTAAACATCCTTATCTTGGTTGATTCTTCTAAGAGTTCTAAGGTTTTTTTGCAATAATAATCCTCTGAAAAATTTGTTTCTTTAAATTGTAAATTCCAATACTGTTTTATAGTGATATTTCCTTTGTTGTCAATAATCATGTAGTGTCCTGGGAGTAATTTAAAGATGCTTTTGAATATTGTTAAAGGAGCAGGAATATAACCATAACTCAAATAATGTGATAATGCCTCCTGAGAAATCTCCCTATTAATAATTTTATCCTCGATTATTGCCTTGATTTCAGAAGCAAAAACAAACCGGTCATCATCTTTATAATAAACCAAAGGCTTCTTACCAACACAATCACGAGCTAGGAACAATTGTTTTTTGTTAACATCCCAAATAGCAAAAGAGAACATACCCCTCAAAAAACCAACACAATCAACACCATACTCCTCATAAGCATGAATTATAACCTCAGTATCAGAATTACTAACAAACCTATAACCCTTACCTTCTAAATCATTACGTAACTCTTGAAAATTGTATATTTCCCCATTAAAAACAATCCAAACACTACAATCTTGATTACTCATCGGCTGCTTACCAGCATCACTCAAATCAATAATAGCAAGCCTACGATGACCCAAACCAACATTTTTGTCAATGTAGTATCCTTCACCATCAGGACCACGATAAGAAATAGTATCAGTCATTCTTTTAAGTAACAATTTATCAACAACATTATCATTAAAATTCAAAATACCTGTAATACCACACATAAATATTATAAAAACACAAAGACATTTAAGCTTTACTTAACGATTTTAATATTTTTAATAATTTTGGAAAATTAGCACTAACCGAATATTTGTCTTCAACTGTTCTTCTGCCTTCTTTTCCAATTTTATCTCTTAGTTCTTTATCATTAATTAATACTTCAATCTTTTTAATCCAATCTTCTTGTGTTTCTGCCAAGAATCCATTAAATCCGTCTTTTATGATCTCTTTATTAACTCCTATTGGAGATGCTACAACTGGCACGCCACAACTCATGTATTGAATAGCTTTAAAACCACATTTGCCACGAGCCCATAAATCATTTGGTAGAGGATATATTCCTATATCTATTTTCTGAAAATCAATAACTTCATTTTTTAAAGACCATTCTATGTTTTCTACATTAACTTCTGGAATGTTAATATTTCTTCCAGAACCAACTATTCTAAATTTTATATTATATTTGCTTGATAAATATTTTATTGTTTGTTCAACTTCATTTATATACTCACTTGTTGAAAAACTACCCACCCAACCAATAGTAGTTATATTTTCTCTAGCTGTTTTTAATGTAAATTTATCTGTATCTATTGGAGTTGGCAGAAGACTAACATTATTATTTATTGGTCTAACAAAATCATATAAATAATTATTTCCAACTATAACATGATCAGCTAGTTTAATTAAACTTATTGTTCTATCTTTTGGAGTTATTCTTAAAGCAAATCTTGATTTTTTAGCATATGGCAAGAATATTGCATCATCAAAATCAAGAATTATTTTTTTGCCAATTAATTTAAAAATACGCTCAATAACATTTGGTCCAAATGGAAATGCTTCTCTATGAATAAAAACAACATCATAATTAAAACATCTAAAAATGTCAATAATACGATTAATGGAACTTAAAAACAGATAAAAAGAAATCAATAACTTATTCTTTTTATAAATTACATTTTGTAGTTTTGATGAAATAAATGGTCTAACCTTTGTTTTAATATCATTTATTTCTAGTAGATGAAGATATTGATATATTCTGTATCTTGAGCTTGCTCCCTCTATTGGATATGGTGTTATAAAAAGCACTTTCATTTTTTTCCCTTAATAAAAATATTATTAATTCCTTTTGCAATAAATATAATTGCAATAGACGTAAATTGAATCTTATGCCTTGCAAGATTACCAACATTAACCTCAATCAGTGCATAAAATATAGCAACTAAAAACATAAAAATCAAGATACAATATAAAAGCCCATCTTTTGTTTTTAATGCACTATAAATGCCATATATCATAAATGGAAACAATAAATAAAATACTAGAGAATCTATAAAATAAAACATCATCATTGTACTGTTAACATTCCAAGGAAATGGAGCAAATAGAAAATAAATTATTCCCAAGGGAAGATATAATAATAAATCAATAACATCATTTGTTTTGTAATCTTCTAAAAATCTCGATGTGCCCCCTTCACCAGCCACCAAGTTTCTTTCATGTATGATAGAATCAATTATATAATTTGGAGAGTAATCATAAATAATACTGTAATTTATTAATAGAACTACAAATACTAGAAATAATATAACAGATGAATATAACTTCTTTATTTTTATCAAGAATAAAAAAATAACGATTAATACTAATAAGATACCAATATGTTCTCTCATAACATAATAAATATATGAAAAGAATAAGGAGATAATAAAAAAAACAAAATTATTTGTTTTATAAAACTTAATTATAAAAAATAAAGACAACAATAACATCATGATAATCATTGATTCTCTAAGAAAGAATAATGACCAGATATTAATTGAAGGCATTAATAAAAACATAAATAATGATATGATTGCCGTTCTTTTCTCAAATAACAATTCTGTGATTTTATAGACTAAAAATACACTGATGATATGAAATAATAGATTCAATAGCTTGCCAAATATAATATTATTTCCAAATATATAATAAACAAAACCAGACAAGTAAACAAAAGGCGCAATAGAATCATCTATAAAACTTAGATTTATATGTGGTTGGTTTTTCAAGAAATTAGATATCTCTATAGACCAATAATTATAATTAAATAATTCATCTGCAGTGTTAAAGTAGCTAGTTGATATTATTATGTACGCCATTTTAAACATGACAATAACGAAAATAAAACTAATAATCGATTTATCACTAAATCTTTTAGAGAATACACTGAATAAATCATAAAAATATGAATTCTTTATTAAATCTCTAAATCTGTGTTTCATTTTGAACATTGATTATTCTAATTAAATGATTAACATCATTAATTTTTATTGTAAATTCTTTATTTTCTTTAAATGGAAACCATTCAAAAACATAAAATCCTTTATAATTTATTACACTCATATTAGTTTCAACTACAATTTTATTCTCAGAGATGTTTTTAATATTATTAATAAAGAATAATAATCTATCCCCTATAGAATAATTATTCATTGTCTTTAAAACATTTATATCTTCATCTGTTAAATTAGGTATTTCTATCTCCGCAATCCTGAATGTTGAATATGTATTAAAATTCTGTTTTGATTTTTCATCAACCATATTATTTGGCTTTTTGAGAAAAATAATTATTGATAATATAAATAATAAGAACAAAAATACTATAAAACAATCAAATAAGTTAAATCTTTTAATTATCTTAGACATTTTTATTAACTATTATATTATATAAATCATCATGTTCTTTAATCATCTTTTCTTTTGGAAAATCTAAGAATCTTTTTTTACTATTATTTGATATTTCATTAAGCCAGTCTTTATTTTTTAATAAATTTACCATTGCCCAGCCTAACTCAACATAATTCTTTTTTGTAATTATTAATCCACTGTCTTTTAATATTTCTGGAATTGAGCTAACTCTTGTTGCAATAACAGGTTTTCCCTGATTCATTGCCTCTAAAAATACCAAACCAAGACCTTCCCATAATGATGATAAAGCAAAAATATCAGATATTGCCAAGAAATTATTTGCATCTTTTCTGAAGCCTAAAAATAATACATTATTATCTATTTTTAATTCTTTTGCAAATGATTTTAGTTTATCTTCCAAAGGACCTTTACCTATAATTAATAAAATAATATCTTTATCGTAACTCAATGCAAATTTTAATGCCTTTAATAATGTGAAATGATCTTTTTGCTTTGTTAACCTTGCAATATTACAAATTATTTTTTTATTATCAAGATTAAACTCTTTTTTCAAATCATTATTATTATTATTCAAATCGTTATTATCAACACCATAATAAATTCTTTTAATTCTGTTTTCGGGAATAAACGCCCATTTCATAAAAAATCTTTTAAGATTATCACTAATAACAACAGTCTTAGCTGTTAACCTATCTATTGTTGACTCTATAGGAATCATAAACGGATTCATAAACCAACGCTCATCATTATGCTTTGTTGAAACTACTGGAACTCCAGCAATTCTTGCAGCTATAACCCCATGAAAATCAGCCCTAAAAAGATGAGAATGAACAATATCAAAATTTTCTTGATTAAAATATTTAACAAGCTGAAAAATCAATCCAATACCAAACTTGTGTTTTGATTCTATTCTTTTAAGTTTAACTTTTGCATTCAAGAAATCTTGTCTTAACTGATCATCACCACCAAAATAAATAACAGTAACATCATACTTATTTTTATCCAGCCCTGAAGCTAAAGTCAACAATTGCCTTTCTGCACCACCAATATCAATAACAGGCATAATATAAGCTATTTTTATTTTGTTCATAACTTCCTTGCACAAATACCAACATAATTTGAAAACTTAGTTGTTATTCCAAACTTAGCTAATAAATAATTAATCCTTGAAAAATATTTAATATTATATTTTATAAATCCAACTTCTTCCACCTTGAAACCAAGATTATTTAAGTAATTAGCTAAACAAACCGGATGAGGAAATATCTTATGTTCTCTATCACCTCTAAAATAATTTAAGAAATCCTGATTTAATATGTTTTTTTTAATAACATATTTCAAGAATATATTAAGATTTAAAGGATTAGGATAAGTCATAATAAAAATACCTCCAGGCTTAATCAACCTTCTTATTTCATCAAACACATTATAAGGATTATATAAATGTTCAAATACTTCTAGTAAACAAACACAATTAAACTCATCATCTTTAAAATCAGTGCTAAATATACTTTTAAATCTATAACTCACATAATATTTCTTTACTAAGTCCTTTGTTTTTTCATTATTAATAAATAAATCTAATTTTTCTTTATTAGTATCAATTCCAACCAAATGATCGTTTTCATTCAATAAATTAAGTATTTTATAATGCATAAAAGGCTCTTTTTGTCCTAAAAATCCCACATCTAATATTATTTTATTAGTTTCTATTTTTTTAATATTCTTAATAACAAAATCTCCACGTGTTTTATAAATCATATTAGATTTAAAATTCAAAACCTTATTAAATTTAACTATTTTTTTAACATATTATGAAGAAATTATACTATATAACAAACAGTCGCATTCCTACTGAAAAAGCTCATGGAGTTAATATAGTTTACATGTGTGAAGCTTTAAGCAAATATTTTGATGTTACTCTTTTTATTCCATTTAGACATCAATCTGAGACTTTGAAAGATAAAAGTATTCAGGATATATATGATGTTAAACCAAGCTTTAAAGTCAGAGTTATCAATATTATTGATTTAATAAAATTTAATTTGATTCAAAAGGTTACTTATTTTATTCATACAATAATCTTTTCTTTGGTTTGTTTTTTAAAAGTCAAAAAAGAAAAGCCAGATTTAATTTATACAAGACATCCAATTGAAGCATTTTTTATGAGCTTCACAAATATAGATCTTATTTATGAAATGCATTCAAATCAAAGATTATTAAGAATATTACACAAAAGAATATTTAGAAAAGCCAAGTTAATATTGCCAATAAGTAAAGGTTTAAAATTAAAAATACCTAAAGAATATACATATAAAGCGATAGTACTGCCTGATGCAGTGCCAAAAAGTTTTATAATTAAATATAATAAAGAAAGTTTAAGAAGAAGATTAGATTTACCATTAAACAAGAAAATAATATTATATACTGGAAAATTAAGTAAAGAAAAAGGCGTTGATTTTTTAATAAGTCTTGCCAATAAATTAACTGATTATTACTTTGTTATTATTGGAGGAACAGAAGAAGTTATTAAAGAATATAAAAATAAAAATAATTATTCAAATATAAATATTAAAGGATATATTGCCCACAAAGAAATTAAATATTATATTAATGCAGCAGATGTATTAGTGATACCCAATCAATCAAAGGACAAATATTCAAGTGAATACACTTCACCAATAAAATTATATGAATATTTATCAACAAATAAACCAATATTAGCATCTAATGTTGAATCATTAAAGATTTCAGAAAGCATTACCTTTTTTGAACCTGAAAACAAGAAAGATTTTATTAAAAAATTAGAAAGTTTGAAATATAGAAAGCCAGAATTTTATACTTGGGATGATAGAGCAAGACAAGTTAAAGAATTTTTAAAATGAAAACATATAATGTATTATTTATAAGTCTGGATAAAGATTTATTAGATAAAAATTCAAGAGTTTTTGAAAGGCATAAGAATTATTCCAGATACTTTAATAAATTATATGTTAGTGTATTATCAAAAGAAGAAAATATAATTAGACATGAAAATCTAGAAACTTTTTCATTCGGAGGTTCAAATAAATTAGTTATATTTTTAAAATTATTGATTAAATTAAATAAATTTCTTAAAAATAATAAGATAAATGTTATTTCAACACAAGATCCATTCTTTACTGGAATTATTGGAGTTATCTTAGCAAAGAAATATAAAATTCCGTTAAATATACAAGTTCATGCAGAATTTTTCTCAAATAAATATTTTAGAAAAGAAAGTTTAAAGAATTATTTATATTATTTTGCGGGCAAATATATTATTAAACAAGCCAACTCAATAAGATGTGTTAGTCATTATGAAAATGATAACTTGATAAGCAAAGGATTAAATTCTTATTTCTGTCCAATAGGAATAGAAGTCAAAGATTTTAATACTAAACGAAATTATGACTTTAAAAATAATATATTATTTATTGGAAGATTAACAAAGCAGAAAAATATTCATTTATTATTAATTGTTTTTTCAAGATTAGTTCAGGAATATAATAGATTAAAACTTATTATTGTTGGAGATGGTAAAATAAAAGACAAACTAATTTATCATTGTAAAATGTTGAACATATACAATAATATTGAGTTTTTAATTAATAAAAATAAGAAAGAAGTTATTAAGTTAATAACAAATTCAGATTTTGTAGTTCTTCCTAGCTTTTATGAGGGATGGGGTTTAGTATCAGTTGAAGCTATGGCTACAGGAACTCCAGTCATAATGACTAGAACTGGTGCAGGCACTTATTTAATTAGAAATATGCAAAATGGAATTGTAGTTGACATAAATAATGAAGATCAACTTTATAAAGCAATGAAATTATTATTAACAAATCAAGAATTAAGAGAAAGATTAGGCAAGGCAGGACAAAAAACAGTTCTAAAAAAAGAATGGAGTCAAGAATATTTAACAAAAAAATGGATAAATATATTAGAAAAGACCGCAGAAATGAGAACTTATTAATAATATTATAAATATAAACTGAATATTATGAAATTAATTCATTATAAGAATATCAGGAATTATTATACTAGAAATAATACTGAATTCCAAAAAAAGTATTGGGATAATATTTGGAATAAAAAAATAAATAATACAAAATTTAATTTAATTGATTTATCATTATTTCTTCAACTTAAAAGATTTTTAAGAAAATCCAACAAGATTATTGAAGCAGGTTGTGGTGACAGTAGATGGGCTTATAACTTGCATAATCTAGGTTATAATGTAGAAGGAGTAGACTTTGCTGAAAGAACAATTAAACAAATAAAAAATAGATTTCCCTATCTTAAAATATTTTTTAGCGATGTAAGAAACCTTAATAAATATAAAAACGATTCTATTGATATATACTTATCGTTTGGTGTTGTTGAACATTTTCCAGAAGGACCTTTAGAAATACTAGAAGAAGCTTACAGAGTACTAAAGCCGAATGGAATTTTATTTTTAACAATACCTTATCTTAACAAAATTAGATTAATAAAATTAATCCTTGGAAGAAAATATATTGGTTCCGGAAATTTTTATCAATATATCTATTCTTTATTTGAAATATTAGATTATATTTCAAATGTAGGATTTACAATAATAAAAGTTAAGCGCTATGACTTCTTTGGCGGGATTTATAAAGATTTAAAAACTATTTTTAATTTATTTAAACATATTAAAGACTTTATTATTAAATCATTTTATAAAAAGTCACAAAATATAGAATTAGAATTATTTAATATAAATAAATATTATAAGAATAATATTAATATATCATTTAAACAGAAACTTTTTATAATATTAAATTTAATATTCTCCAATATTGAATCACATAGTTTGTTGATTATTGCAAAAAAATAGTTATTTTCTAATTAATAATAAAATACATGAATTAAATATTAAAATACCACTCTAAATAAACTTAATAGCATCTATTAGTCTTATATTAGAATCAACTTTTATTTTATCATGCCTTTTTATATTACTCATAGTATAATTTCTAACTATCGTTCTATATCCTAACTTATTTAATTCACTAACTTCCCAACCAGAACGATGTGTTTGAAATTCATGACCTCCATATCCTAATATATCTATATTTTGAGGTATAAAACCTCTCGGAGTTTCTACTATTACTGCTTTTCTTGCAATTTCTTCACATTGTTTTAAAAGATTTAATGATTCAGCTTTCTCCAAATGTTCTATAATATCCAGCACTAAAACAAGATCAAAACTTTTTGAGATAAATATCTCTCTTAGCTTTCTCACATCCCATTTTATTACAACATAAGGAACATTTGATTCAATATGATTAAAGTAATCTTCAAATATATCAACTCCCACTCTAATTTGAGCTGGAATAAATTTAGATTTAAGTGACAAACCACAAGCCACATCTAATATGGATATTATTTCACCTTTTTTCCAAGGCCAAAGATTTGCTTGTTTGAATATTTTTAAAATTGTATTATTTTTCCAATCTTCTTTAGACATTTTATTAATTATTTAATCAAACTATTTAAACTTTTGTAAAATATATCTATTTGTTTTTTCCAAGTCATGTTTTTAGCAGTATTGAATGATTCTCCTCCTAATTTTTTTCTTAATTTTTTATCTTTTAAATATAACAATGTTTTTTCTAAAATAAATTTATTACCAGGCTCATAAATTACTCCATTAAAATTATTAATTATAACTTTATTTACGTCACTCGTATTGCTTGCTACAACAACTTTACCCATTGCAAGGTATTCTGGTAATTTTGAGGGAAATGAAAAATAATTAACTTTATTTTGAAGACGTGGGATTATAAGAATATCACAGTCAATCAATAATCTCGCTACTTCTTCATGTAGTAAAGGTTTTAAATATTCTATATTTCTATAATAATCAGGTTTATGTTTTCCACTCGAAATTACTACTAATCTAAAATCTTGATATTTTTGTGAAAAATCATTATAAAAATCTATGAACCAATTTAATCCTTGCCATAAACGATCATTACCTACATATGCAATTACAATTTTTTTATCTTTCTTAATATATCTACCAGATTTAATTTGAGGATTAAAAAGTTTTAAATCTACACCCCCATAAACCGTAACTATATTTTTATTATATTTTGATAACCTTTTTTTTGCAGTTTCACTGCAAGTTGTAATAATATCACAAGAATAGTAAGTAATAATACTTATAAATTTATAGAACAAATATTTTATATTGTATTTTCTTGTATAGATTAAATAAGCGTCCTCCATAAATCCATGCATTTCTAGTATTATTTTTATATTTGTAAAAAGCTTTATGGGAATTAAATAACAGTATGAGTTTATTGTATGTACAATTATAATATTAATATTACTTTCTTTTATATATTTAATTAATTTATAATTATCGTTGAGAAAATTATTAGATAAATGAATATGTTTGAAATTATTATATTTTTTATCAAATGAACAAACAGTTATATCTAAATTTTTATATTTATCTAAATATTCTAAAATACTTCTTATTCTTATAGAAGTTCCACTATTGGTTGTTAAATAGTCTCTATAAATTGAAAGAATCTTGATTTTTTTCATTATTACATAACTATCTTTTTAAATATGTATTTTTAAATTTTACTTAATCATAATAGTTATTGGAGAGATTAAATAACAATATAAATTGTAGTTGATTTATAATCCTAACTGATTTTAATGATTCTAAATCATAATATTTTTAAAGTGAAATAAATCTAGTAATAAAATGGCTAAGATTTTAATAACTGGCAGTGAAGGAGTTATAGGTAATTGTTTAAGAAAAATATTATTTGATAGAGGATACGAAGTTTTTGGTGTTGATTTATATCATAAACATGGAGAACTTGGTTGGGAACAAGAAATGTCTAAAGTTCAACCAATTTATTCTCGTTGTGATATAGTTAATTTTAGACAAATAATACGTGTTTTTGAGAAGTTTGGACCTTTTGATTTTGTTTATAATACTGCTGCTGAATTTGGTCGATGGAATGGCGAAGATTTTTATGAACAATTATGGATTTCTAATGTTATAGGTACTAAAAATATAATAAGATTACAAGAAAAGTATGGTTTTAAATTAATACATTTTTCCTCATCTGAAGTTTATGGAGATTATGAAGGTATTATGAAAGAAGATGTTATGGATAAAGTTGAAATTAAACAAATGAATGATTATGCTATGACAAAATGGGTTAATGAGATGCAAATTAGAAATTCAAGATTAAAGCATGGAACTCAAACTGTTATAGTTAGATTATTTAATACATATGGTCCTGGTGAATGGTATCATCCTTATAGAAGTGTTAATTGTAAGTTTTGCTATCATGCTTTAAATAATTTACCAATTGTAGTATATAAAGGTCATAAAAGAACTTCAACTTTTTTAATAGATGCTTGTAATGCTTTAGCTAATATAATAGTAAACTTTAAACCTGGTGAGATTTATAATATTGGTGGTTTGGAAGAACACGATATAGAAACTTTAGCTAATATCATATGGAATTATACCAATGCAGATAGAAACTTGATAACTTATAAAGAATCAGAATTCTTAACAACTAAAAATAAAAGAATTGATGTAACTAAAGCAGTAAAAGATTTAGGTCTAAAACCAACAATTTCTTTAAAAGAAGGTATTAAAAAAACGATTAATTGGATGAAAGAGTATTATGGTCTTAAATAAAAATAATATTGCTATTGTTTTAGGTACAAGACCAAATTTTATTAAGGCAGCGTCATTTCTAAAAGAGGCACAAAAATATCCTGAGTTTAATTTTACTATTATTCATACTGGACAACATTTTGATTATAATATGTCAGAAATATTTTTTGAACAAATGCATATACAAAGACCACATATTAATCTTAATATTAAGTCAGAATTTCATACTGAAAAGATTGGTAAAATGCTTAGTTCTCTTGATAAAGTTTTCAAAAATAATTGTTTTGATGTATTAGTTGTATTTGGTGATGTTAATTCAACTTTAGCAGGAGCTATTATTGGTTTAAAAAATAGATGTAAAATAATCCACGTAGAAGCAGGATTAAGAAGTCATGATCGACGTATGCCTGAAGAAATAAATCGAACAGTTATTGATCATATCTCAGATTTATTATTCACTACAGAACCTTCCGCTAACCAAAATTTAATAAAAGAAGGTATTGATGAATCAAAAATTAAATACGTTGGTAATCTAATGATAGAATCAATGGAATTATTCTTAAATGAAATAAATAATTCAAAAATAATTGATAAGCTTAAAATTAATAAAAAAGAATATGTTGTTGCAACAATTCATAGAGAGGAAAATATAGATAACAAATTTTTATTAAATAAGATTCTAGTTATATTAAATGAAATTAATACTACAATAAAAGTTATTTTTCCAATACATCCTGGCACTAAGAACAAAATTAAATCTTATGGTTTTGATTATTTATTAAATAATTTAACAGTAATAGAACCATTAGGATATCTTGATTTTATGAAATTAATAATTAATAGTAAAGGAGTAATTACTGATTCTGGAGGAATACAGGAGGAAACAAGTCATTTAGGAATACCTTGTTGTACTTTGAGAGATAATACCGAAAGATTAATAACTGTTGAACTCGGATCTAATAAAATTTTTCATCTAGCTGAAGTTCAAACTAACGCAATATTAAATCACTTAAATAATAACTTTCCTTCAAAAATTATTCCACTCTGGGATAAAGAAGTTTCTAGTCGTATTTTTAATATTCTAAAAGAAAAAATTAATTTGTAAAAATGAAATGTAAAAATTTATTAATTATTACACAATCAGTTGATGAAAATGATTTTATTTTAGCCCCATTTCTATATTGGTTTAAGGAATTATCGAAATATTATGATAATGTTTTTATAATTTGTCAAAGAAAAGGCAAATATAAATTACCACATAATATAAAAGTTTTTTCTTTAGGTAAAGAAAAAAATTATTCAAAACTTAGAAGATTAATAATATTTTACAAACTTATTTGGCAACTACATCATAAATACGATAAATTATTTGTTCACATGATTCCAGCCTATGTTTTATTAGGAATGCCATTATGGAAACTACTAAATAAAAAAATCTATTTATGGTATGCTCATGGACACGTAAATTCTGTGCTTAAAATGGCAGTTCTATTATGTAATAAAGTATTTACTTCAACTAAAGGAGGATGTAATATTAAATTTAAAAATATAGAAATTATTGGACAAGGTTTAGATACTTCTCTATTTAAATTTAATGAAAAAGTATTTAAAAAAGATAGATTGAATATTATAACCCTAGGTAGAATAACAAAAATAAAGAATATTGATGTTATTATAGATGCCATAAATATAATTAATAGATATAATATAAATATTAAGCTGACAATTGTTGGCGGTGTTTATATAGAAGAGGATAAAACATATCTAAGTTATCTGAGGAAAAAAGTAGAAACTTACAATATTAATAGATTGGTTAATTTTGTTGGATCCGTAAATCATAAAAAAATACCACTATTATTAAAGGAACATAATTTAATGATAAATGCTTGTAGTACCACTAGCTTTGATAAAGTAATACTAGAAGCAATGGCTTGTGGGGTGCCAGTAATAACATCAAATAATTCATTCAAAGGAATAATATCAAACAACTTAATATTTAAAGAAAAAAATGTTGAAGATTTAGCAATAAAAATAAAGAATTTTATTGAAATGCCAAAAAATACTAAAAGAAATATAAGTAATAAATTAAGCAAATATGTTGAGCATAATCATAATTTAAAAAAACTAATTGAAGTTATAGTGAAATCTATTAATTAACAATATTTATAAAACCGTATTATTAATGCCTAATATTATGAAAGATGAAATATTCACGGATTATAAATATAATCTTGAATTGTTTAATAGAATAAATAAATTAATTTATTCTAATGAATACTTTTTAGAACATTTCTTTTATAAAGATTATAATTTATGGCATTCTTATCAAGCACAAATATTTGAGAGAATCAAATTATTTAGCAATAATATATCTTATAATAAAACAAATACAAGTATTTTAAAAATTATTAATTCATTTTGTATTGGACTTTTTTCCAGCATAATATCAATCATAGCTTTTCTAATAATTATTTTAAATCGTAGAAAAGTATTAGTTTATTCTATTGATAAAACAAGTTCAAAATACAAAAGTGACTTTAGAATTGAAGAGATATATAATACATTAATAAATAATAAGGTTGGTTTTTTAGAAATTTTTCATACACTATTAGATAAAAATTTTATTCTTAATTTCTTTGCAAGAAGAAGATTTGCAATATATATAGAATCAATGGACTTTATTTTCTCATTATTATATAAATTAAATTTTATTAGAATACATAATACTACAATAATTAATGATTTAAACTTTAACAACTTTAAAGAAAATGAGATTAAGTTTATTAGAAATTTATTTTTAGAATACTTAATAAAATTTGAGTTATCCAAGTTTAGAATAAAACTATTAAGTTTATTTTTAAGATTTACTAATATTAAAATACTACTATCAATTGATGATGTAAGACATTATAATGACTTAATTTTAGCGTGTAAAATAAATAACATAGAAACATATGCATTTCAACATGGACATTATACTAAATATCATGTAGGTTGGTTATCTTGCACAATCAAAAATTACAAAATCATAACTCCAGATAAATTAATTGTTTGGAGTGATTATTGGAAGAATGAACTTATAAGATTAGGAACTTATTTTGATAAAGCTCAAATTATTGTTGGTGGTTATAAAGATATTATAGATGTAAATATAAAAAATAGGAGAAAAACTTCTCAAGTAAATATTTTAATGTGTTATGTAAAAGATGCACCAAAAGTTGAGATATTTAAGTTTATCAGGAGATTATTAATGTTTAATAATATTAGAATATATTTTAAGTTAAGATCTGATATAGATACAAATTTGCAGCTTAATAATTACAATATTAAAGATAATTTTCATGAAAGATTTATATTAATAAATAATATCAATGAAATAATAAATGAAGTAGATTTAGTTACTGGACCATTATCAACCTTATTTTATGATATGATTATGTATCATAAACCAATAGCAGTATTAAAGATTGGAGCTTATTATGGTGAAGAACTTGTTTTGAATAGTCTTGCAGATGAAATTGACCCAGATAATAAAAATATCATCGACGAATTAATAAGAATTAAGAATACACCAAAAAAAATTCTTGAACATAGAAAACAAAGACTATTAGGAAAAAAGAGGACTTTTCTTGGAAAATATATTAAAAATGTATTAATAAAAGAAGAATTAATCAAATAATAAGCTTATATTAATAAACTAATTTTTACTCCAATAATCTATGATATTATTAATAGCTAGATCTAGTTTGCCTTGTAATCTCAGAATATGCTCAATTATTTCTCTAACAGCTCCATCACCACCAGATTTTCGTGATATATAACATACTTCTTTTTTTATAATATCTGGAGCATTAGCAACAGTTGCAGAAAAATTGACTTTTCTAAATATCGAAATATCAATTATATCATCTCCAACATAACAAACATTCTCAAATCCTAATTTTTCTTTATCTAAAATACCTATTAATTCTTTCAATTTATTTTTACTTCCCTGTATTACATAATCTATTCCAAGTTCTTTTCCTCTTCTCTCAACTGCATAACTTTCTCTACCCGTTATAATACCAACTTTAAGTTTACTTGTTTTTGCAAGCGTAATTCCCATACCATCATATACATTAAAAAATTTCAATTCTTCTTTATGTCCTAATACAATTGTTCCATCAGTAAGAACACCATCCACATCAAGAATAATTATTTTAATTTTATTAATGTCTTTTTTCATTCTATTTTGAATATTGTTGTTTAAGAATATCATGGATATGTATTAAACCAAAAGGTTCATCATTAATACCTAAAATTATCAATTGAGTAATACCAAATTTTCTCATATTTTTAAGTGCTTCAGAAACGAGAACATCTTTTGATATTGTCTTAGGATTTACATTCATAAGATTTCTTGCTTGAATTTCATATATATTAGGATTGTTTTGTATTGCGCGTCTAATATCTCCATCAGTGATTATCCCTGACAATTTTTCTTCTTTATTAATAACTGTAGTTAAACCAAGGTTCTTTTTTGTTATCTCTATTATAACATCTTTAATACTTGTATCTTCATTTACTTTTGGAACAATTGAACCAGTATGCATTAAATCTCTAACAAATTTATTCATTATATTATCTTGTTCAAATATTTCTATGCCTTTACTTGTTAATGGATGATTAAACATAAGCTCTATCACATAGTCAGGTATAGTTATAGCGTCTGCACCGAGCATTATTGCAATTTTAACATGTTCAGGTGTTCGAACACTAGATACCATAATTTTGGATTTTATTTCAGGATAATTTCTAAATCCCATAATTATCTCTTTAATCAGACCTAAACCATCATGACCTATATCATAGAGTCTTCCGACTAAAGGACAAACATAAGTAGCACCTGCTAAACCTGCCATTAATGCTTGATTCAAAGAAAAAATAAGATGTACATTTGTTTTTATACCTTCCTCTGAAAGTTTAACAACCGCTTTTAAACCTTCTTGACTAATTGGAATTTTAGATACTACGTTTGGCGCAATTCTCGCATTTGATCTAGCATTTTCTATTATTTCTTGTGCAGTATTGCCCAATGCCTCAATATGTATCTCACCATTTATAAATTCAGATATTCTTCTAATCTCCTTATTTATATCAGTTATTCCTTCTGCTCTAAAAAAAGTTGGTGTTGTTGTTACTCCAGAAAATATTTTAATTCCCGCATATTTTTCTATTACTTCCCGCTTTACAGTATCAATAAATAATCTCATCTTATATCCTCCAGAAATGATTTGAGGTATTTCAAATCTAACATCCACTTAGAATCACATAATGCTTTATCCATATCATCATGTACTTCAAAAAATAAAACATTAACACCAATGGCCACAGCACCTCTTGCTAAAGGTAATATAAATTTTTTCTGCCATTCAGGATAATTCTCCATTCTTATACTATGTGTTGCATCAAATACAACCGGATAACCAAACTCTTTTAATATTACTAATGATCGCATATCAACAACTAATGTATCATATCCAAAAGAAGTTCCTCTTTCTGTAACTAAAATATTTTTATTTCCTGTACTTTCAATCTTTTTTATAACATCTTTCATCTCGAAAGGATTCATAAATTGTGCTTTTTTCACATTAACAGCTTTACCGTACTTACCTGCGGCAACAAGCATATCGGTTTGTCTACTTAAAAACGCAGGAATTTGAAGAACATCAACTATTTCTCCCCATTTCTTGGCTTGTTCAGGAATATGAATATCAGTTAAAATTGGAACTTTGAGTTGTTTTTTTATTTTTTCAAATGTTTCTACAGCATATTCTTCTGTACCTCTGTAATTCTCAACTTTTGTTCGGTTAGCTTTATCCCATGAACACTTAAATATAAAAGGAATATTAAGTTCACTAGTTATTTCAGTTAATTTCTTGGCGATTCTATATGTATTTTCTTCTTCAATCACACAAGGTCCTGCAATTAATGCAAGAGAATTTTCTTCACCAATATTAATATTATCTACTATAATCATTTCTACTATATAAATTTGTTTAGTTCTTAAATATTACTATAAACTACTTAATCTTAGCAACAATCTTCATTCCAAATTTATTATCTGCTAAATTATCATAATATATTTTAATTATATGAAAACCTGCTTTTTCCAATACTTGTTTAATAGTTTTTCTATCAAAATAATATAAATGACCTATATGAATATTCTTCAGACCAATAGCTCTATTAAAATCTGGAACCTCAATGAATAATAAAGAATCTTTTTTAAGATGATGTTTTAGTTTTGATAACGTTTTAATAGGGTCTAATAAATGTTCCAAAACATGCCATAAGGTTACAATATCAAATTTTTTATTTTTTGGTATATTATAAATATCTTTGTAAATCTCATCTATATATCTCTCACAATGCCCTAAAAAATTATTACTTGGTTCTAATCCATATAATTTTGATAAATTATATTCTCTCTTGAATTCTACTAGAAAGATGCCATCAGAACAACCAAAATCCAAAATATGTATATTTTTTCTTTTTATAAACTTGCGAATAAAAAATACATGTTTTTTAGCTCGATTAAAAGCCTCATTTAAATATAATTTTGGTGGTTTTAAAACTCCCATATATAATCCCCTATACATTCGCGAAGAATAAAATTTATTGACAAATTTACTAGTTGGTGTTGGGCGTATAGTTACTAGATTACACTTATTACAACGCTGTATTTTTATAGGTAAATTATATCTATCATTCTTGAATAACAAACTAAATTCTTTATTATTCTCACATAATATACACGGCTTTATTTCTGTTCTTAAATTTATTAATACTGTAATTTTATAATAACTTTTAATGATATTTATTTTTATTAGTTTCAATCTATTAAATACTTTGTAAAATAATTTATTTAATATAAACTTAAATCTCATTTAGTTAATATAACATTTCACAATATTTAAATAACTATCGTTCTATTATAATAATATGAAAAGAATAATTAATATTGCAGTAATTGGTGCTGGACAAATGTCACAGAAAGTGCATTTATCAGTTATTAAAAAAATAAAAGAAGAAGGTCTTTATAATCTTTTAACATTATGTGATATAAATATTAATATAGCAAAAGAAGCAACAAAGAAATTTGGTTTTGCTAATTATACACATGATGCTAATGATATTTTAAATAGCGACGATATAGATGCAGTTTATATTTTCGGTACAGTTCAGATGCATTATGAATATGCAAGAAAAGCGTTATTAAGCGGCAAGCATGTATTTGTTGAAAAACCGCCAGCACCAGACTCAGAAAAAGCAATTGAATTACATAATATAGCTCAAAATAATAATTTAATTGCTGTCGTAGGACTTAACCGAAGATTTCAAGAAAATATTAATTATGCTAAAAAAGAGATAGAGCAATTTTCCCGGATATATAGTATGGAAGCCACATTTCATAAACCTGTATTGGAAGAAAATGCACCATACGGAACCTCATCATGGATTATTGCAGGAACAATTCATGCCATAGATATTTTATGTTATTTGATGAATGAACTACCTATTGAAATTTCTAGTTATATAAACATAACATCAGGAAATACACCGCAAAATTGTTCTGTAGTCTTAAAGTGGAAAGAGGGTACACATGCTGTTCTTTCATCTAATAATAGTTCTGGAAATAAATCTGAGAATTATAATATTCATTCTTTTAATTCATCATATTATTGTGATACTTCTAATTTAACAATATTTTCAAATAACAAATCTAGAAAGCTAGATTTTAGCAAGAATTTTAATAGTAGAGGTTTTTATGGTGAACATAAAGAATTTGCAGAGGCAATACTAGATATAAAAAAACCAAGACATCAAATTCTAAATGGTGCAATTGCTCAATATTTAGTTGAACTTGTTGAAAAAGGTTATTGTGGTAAAATAGACTGGAATAATATATTAAATAAAAAAGTTGAATTAATTAATATTAATAATAATGTTCCTGATAAATCCATACTTATATTGAATCCAGATACAGTAAGTAATTCATTATATATATTAAAAGAGAAATATAATATTATTTATGATGAAGAATTAAGCAAAATTTCTCAAATAGAAAAAAACAAAGTAGTTGCGATTATAACTGGAATTGGAGGCTTACCAATTCAAGAAAAATACTTAGATGAACTTCCTTCACTTAAAGTAATTGGAATTGTCGGAGCATCAGTAAAGAAATATAATCCAGAAATTATTATTAGAAGAAAAATACCTATAATTAATGTTGCTGATGTTTATGGAGAGTCTGTTGCTGAATTCATCATAATGCAAGCCATTATAGGTATTAGAAAAGCATTGATTTCTCATGAAACAATGCGTTTTGGTGGTTGGGGGGTTAATAATTATTCTTTTAAGAATAACATTAAATCTTATATTTGTAGAATTTTAAATAAAACATCCATGATAAGCATCAAAAATAAGTCACATAATAACTCCAGTAAATTTCATTGTGATATAAAAAATAATCTTCAAGGATCAACTATTGGTATTATTGGTTACGGTGCTATTTCTCGCCAACTAATAACACTTTTAAAACCCTTTAATTGCCAAATAAAAGTCTTTTCTGAATACCTTACTGAAAAAGAGTCTATAAAGCTAGGAATTAAAAAAGTAGACATGATAGAAATATTAAATTGTCAGATAGTCTCAATAAATCGAGGTCTTTCTAGTAGAACAGAAAAAAGTTTTGGTAAATTTGAGATTGATTTGTTGAAACCTGGTACTGTACTAATTAACAACTCTAGGGCGGGAATTATTGATATGAATGCACTAATAGAACGTTTAAAGAAGAACGATATCTTTGCATGTATTGATGTTTATGATAGAGAACCATTAGAAAAAAATAGCATATTAAGAAAGCTACCAAATGTTTTTATAACATCACACATTTCTGGTTCAACAGACCAAATGTATAAAAATGCAGCCAAGTCATTAGTGGATAAAATTGATTTATATCTTAATGGTAAAAAAGTAGATAATATTATTTTATCAGAAACTTTTTTAAATAATATGACTTAATTTAATAATATAATATGGAACACTACTTACAAATATTCGAAAAGAGGATGTACTATCAGATCCTTTTCCGCATATAGTAAATGAAATAAGGGGATACCTCTTATTTCATTCCTGTATTAAAACAATCTTCATCCAAAACAGCTCATTTAGATGGTTTGAATAAGCTTTTTGTGGGATTATTTTATCTTCGCCACCCTGATGATGATTCTCAAGGTGGTGATTTAGAACTCTATAAATATAAAACAAATAATTTTAAGTATTATGGTCAGAGATTTATACAAGATAAATATATAGAAAAAGTTAAGACTATTAAATATGAAAGAAATACACTTGTAATTTTTTTAAATTCTATTAATTCAATTCATGGTGTAAGTAACCGCTCTGTAACAAATCATCCTCGATTATTTGTAAATATTCTTGGCGGACAATTACGTGAACCTCTTTTTTCATTGGATAAATACAAGGAGAATATTATTGATAAGGTATTACGTCATCTTTCTAATTAATACATAACTAAAAACTATGCCTATAAATTTATTTATTATTGTTGCTATAATTACTCCCATAATACCATATAAGTTAATAAAAAGAAAAACAAATGATAGACTTATTATCGGCATCATTATTGAATAAATATAAATTTGTTTTAAAGCAGCTTGACTTTGTAATATTGTAGTATTTATCACTGGTATAAAACCAATTAACGATAAAGAATACACTTGAGAATAAAATATTGAGTTAATATATTCTGGGAAAAATAATTTATAAATAAATGGAGCAATTAATATATAAATTATAATTATCATTAATATTAAAATAAATGACATGAAAATCTTTTTATTTAAATAAATTTTAATATCGTTAATTGATCTTTTAGAAAATCTTGGCAGAATTATTGGCTCTAGTCCTCTTAATATATATCTTGCTTGATTAGGTATATTAACAGCAAAAGAATATATTGCAAAATCAATAGCTCCAAAATAATGAAATATTAATATTTTATCTATATAACTGTATATTATACCTAATACATTAATTAGACTAAGTTTGATTCCATATTTTATTGAATTAGAATCCATATTATTATTTGGTTTATACTTCTTAATAGTATAATAATACAAAAGAATATTCACTATTGTATTTGATAAAAAATAAGCTAGAATTAATAAGATAATATTATTTGTTATAAATAAAGTAATTAGAATCGTTATAAAATAAAATAAATTAGTAATTATATTACAAAATGTTATTTGTTTAAAGAGTTTTCTTCCATTTAAAAAAGGCATATAAAACTTAAAAATATAATTAATTGGTAATATTATTCCAATAATTAACATCGAGAACCCAATTGTATTATTTTTATTGATAAAATAATATATTCCGATTAAAAATGAAACTATTGTTATTAAAAAACTCCATTTAAGTTTTAACATTATTGATTTTCTTAAAATACCTTCGTATCCTTGTGCAACTGCTCTGACGAAGGCAGTTCCCATTTCATTTAAACTAAATACTGCTAAAATTGAAGCAATAGATAATATATATTGATAATTACCATATACATCTTTAGAAATAAAATTAGCAAAAGCAACAGCAACAATAAAATTAAGTATCAAAGAGATTAATTGACTTATAGTTGTCCAAAATCCACCCTTAGCTAAATAAACCATATCAGTTTTAGTATATTTTTCTGAAGCACGTAGAACTAGATAGATTTCTCTTCTTAATTTTGAAATTATTTGCATCTATTAATGATTTTAAGTTATATTTATAAATGTTAAGAAATAATAATTCAATAAATGATAAAAATAGATATTGCTTGCGGCAGTAATCCAATTGAAGAATTTTATGGATTTGATATAAATGAATCATCTAAAGCCAATATAATAGGAACTGCTTTAAAACTACCTTTTAAAAATAGCAGTATCTATATAATAAATAATTCACATTTTCTAGAACATCTCATTCCATCAGAAGCCAATATATTTATTGCTGAAATATTAAGAGTTTTAAAAAAAAATGGAAGATTACAAATGAAGATTGATAAAGATCTAACAAAATACATATTATTAAAGAAGGATAAAACACACAAATACAGATATAGTAAAAAAGAGGTTGTTAAATTATTTAACGATTTTAGAAAATCCAGAGTAGTAAATAAGTATTATATATTTAATTTAAGACTAAAAAATAAGATATTTGTTGAGGCAGTAAAGTAAATGCTTACTAAAAGATTGGAGATTATTAAATTATTATTTTTGTGTTATATTAAATTCTTATTTAGTGGTAAATCTAATAAGAGAATAATTAATCCTAAAAAGATTTTAGTAGTTCAATTAGCTAAACTTGGAGATATGGTATGTACCACACCTATGTTCCGCGCCATTAAAGAGAAATATTCTAAATCTAAGGTTTATGTTATTGGCAATAAAATAAATAAAGAATTACTCGAGCACAATAATGATGTTTATAAATATATAATTTATAATAATATCAATAGTATAATAAATCAATTAAAGAAAGAGAAAATTGACTTTGCTTGTTTAACTTCACCTAATTTTATGAGTTTAGCGACTTTATATCTTTCAAACATTTCTTTAATTTGTGTGCCTGAAATAAAGAATGGTTATAGTCCATACGAAACTAAATCTTATAAAATTCTCAGAAAATTTGTTATAACAAAACTTCACCATATGAGCAGTTATGCTCCAAGAGAATATTTAAGACTTCTAGAACCAATAAACATATTTACAAATAATACAAAAAAATATTTATTTTGTTCTGAAAAAGCAAAAAGTAAAATTAATAATTTCTTAAAAATTAATAAAATTAGAAAGGATGATTTTGTTGTTGGAATTTCTCCATCTGCCGGAAATCAAATCAAATGTTGGGCCGGCAATAAATTTGCCAAATTAGCTGACTATTTATATAAAAAGTATAATGTAAAAATATTAATAATAGGCGGTAAAAATGATCAAACTAAAGTTACAAATATGATAAGATTATTAGATAAAAAAACAGAAGTTATAAATTGTTTTAATATATTTAATATCGATGAATTAAAAGCACTAATATCCAGATTAAATTGTTTTATAAGTGTTGATACTGGACCAATCTATATTGCAGAATCTTTTAATGTACCTACAATTGATATAGTAGGTCCAATTGATTATAGAGAACAACCACCAATAGGTAAATTTTATAAAATAGTAGTTGCTAAAAGAAAAAAGCCAGAACTTTATGTTATGAATGCAAGAATTTATAATAAAAAAGAGGCTCAAAGACAAATAAATGATATAAGTGTTGATATGGTAATCGAAAAGTTTGAAGAATTAATTAAAGATTTAGGTTATAAAAATGTATGATAAATGTATAATTTGTAATAGTAATAAATGGGGTGTTTTTAGAGATAGTAAAAGATTAATAACTTGTAATAATTGTAGTCTTGTTAAACTTAGAAAATTTATTATAAAGCAGGATTATTATAGAAATATAAAGAAATATAAAGATATTTTAATAGATAATAAAATTGATGCACGAAGAAGAAACGTTTTAGATAGATATAAATTAATAAATAATATTATAAAAAATAACAACAAAGTTCTTGACATAGGATGTAATGAAGGATTATTTCTTACTTTATTAAAAAGTAATAATATAGATTGTATTGGAATTGAACCAAATAAATATGCATATAAATTTGCTATTAAAAATGAAATTAATGTTATAAATGACTATTTTGAAAATGTTAAATTTAATCATAAATTTAATGTAATTACTGCATTTCACGTAATTGAACATGTTAATAATCCTGTTGATTTTGTTAGCCAGATTAATAGTCTTCTAAATACTGATGGTTATTTAATAATTGAGACACCTAATATTAATTGTTACAGATCAAAAAAGAAAAAAGATTATTGGGAGATGATTAAAGATGAGCATTTATATTATTTTTCTTCTAAAACACTATTTAATTTACTAGAAAATAATGGGTTCATTGTAGAAAAATTAAATTTGAGAGATTTTGATGCATTATATCAAGGTATGAGAAACCAACTTGCAAAGATAGGTATTAAATTTTATAAAAAAATACAAACAAAAGATAAAAGTTATGATAATATAGAAACCAAAGATCATAATAATATAAATCATTTCAAATTAATGAGGTTAATTCTTTATTATATTATTAAATTATTCAAAAGAGAGGATTACATATTTGTGATTGCTAGAAAAATAAATGCTTAATTAATCCAATATCAACTGTAAACTATTGAGGTTTGCGCTAAGTTATTTAATAAAAAGTAATTGCAAAGAACATTTAGTTATTGATAAATTGCAGATTGTAAAAGAAGTATTACAAGAAGAATGAAATTATTTCTGAACTAAAAAACCAGCATCGTAATAATCTTGAATTCCAGAAACAATATCAAACTCAGGAACAAAATCAATCATTTTTCTAGCTAAACTCATATCACATTCAGTATAATCCTGATATTTGCCAAGATAAGGATTGTCAATATATTCTGGAACTCTATTTGTTTCTAAAACCGAATTTAAAATTTTTATTAATTCATTAAATGTTGTAGCTTTTCCATAACCACAATTAACAATACAACTTTGTTTTGCCTTAGCTGCCAACATGTTTGCTTTAACAACATCTTTAATATAAATATAATCTCTTTTTTGTTCACCATATTTAAATATTCTTGGATTACCATTTAGCATTTGCTGTGCAAGTTGATAAATCATCGTTGCACGCTTACCTTTCTTCTCTTCTCCAGTACCATAAACATTACAATACCTTAATCCAACAATAATAACATCATGATGTTGTTTTGCAAATTTTATTACAAACTCTTCAACTAATTTTTTAGATTCTGCATAAGGATTTAGCGGTTTTATTGGAGTTTTATTTTCTATATATGGTGCTGGCGAATTACCATAAATTGCCGTGGATGATGCATAAATTATTTTTTTACATCCATTTTCTATTGCTTTTTTAAATAATTTATTTGTACCCTCAACATTTACTTTAAACATTAACTCTCTGTCCATTAAAGCAGTATCATTTATTGCTGCTTGATGAAATAAGATATCTAATTTACTGATTTTTTGCCAATCAAGATTTGCAAAATCATAGCCTATAATCTCAACATTTGGAAGCTTTTGTTCAGAATCAATACCTGTTGCAAAAACATGATGACCTTCTTTAAGAAGTTTAGAAACAATATTTGAACCAATAAAACCCGTTCCACCAGTTACTAATACTTTCATTAATAAAAAATTTCTAAAACTATTTATAAATCTTATGAAAACAAGTGCTTCGGTAAGTCTTTATTAGCCTTTATATATGGAACTTTCTTATATTTTAGGATCATTAAATATATATCTATAACGGGAATTGACTGATATTAAAATTCAATATTTGTCTTAATCAAAAAAACGGCAAAGGTTTTGTTAATTTATTTCTTACAAAACAGAAGAATATTTAGTATATTATATAATGTCAAGAACTACCTACTAAAGTAGGTAGCGTGTTTTAACATAGCTACATAATAATATAGTAGTTCTTGATCATGCTCGAAAACTGCTCGTCCTTTATCCACAGACTATAGTAGTTCTTGATCATGCTCGAAAACTGCTCGTCCTTTATCCACAGACTAAAGTATGTAGTGTTAGTCGAGAGCAGTTTTCGACATATAAAAGTATTTAACTAATTTAATTAGTTCTTGATAACTACAATATAATCCATAAGCACAAAAAAATAATAATAATGTTAAAGCTGGAATGAAATGTCTCTCTTCAAATGTATTAGCAATAAATATAAGAAGTAGATAATATAATATTATACTAATCAATAATAAATATATTTCTTTATTGCCTTTAATAAATGTTAATATGATTCCAATAGTTATAAATAAGGTTATAAATAATCCATAATTACTTAAAATACTCAATGGATAGAATGTAATCTTTTCATATAATGAAAGATGTGCATGCACGTTAACTAAATAAGATCTAATATGTAAGCCTCGTTCAAATGCAAAAGGATGAAGAACATATATTAGAACCATAAAAAACATAAGAAGTATATTAACATAAAAGAAATGTTTCTTTTCATTTCTTGTTCGTTTCTTTAAGAAAAAGCATAAAACGGTTATTGGATAAAGTACTATAATTCCGTGATACATAGAACCAAAATTTAATGACATAAATAAAAAAGCTAAATATAAATTTTTAATATTATCAGAGTACAAAAGTTTAAATGAGAAATAGATTGCTAATAAAAAGAATAACATAAAAAAATTCCAAAATCTTATTGTTTTAGCTATTTCTATATGAATTGATGAAAATGATAATAGAATCATTCCTATTAATGCAATTTGTTTATTAGAAATTAACTTTATTAGCTTATAAAAGACAAACAATATTAATGTACTTACTAAAACATTAAAAAATCTTAAAAAAATAATTAATTGTGATAAATTATTAAACAAATCTTCTTTAAAAGTATCTATTATAAATCCAGAAATTAATAGTTTTACTATAAAAAAAGGAATAAATAAAAATGCATAGATAATTGGAACTAAGGGCGCATAATAAAAATTCATTTCATGTCCAGTTTCACTTAATGAATGATAAGGATCCAATAACCATAAGCTTATCATTAAAGTTACTGTTTCATCGCTACCGATGTTATCTATTCCTAATGTAAAATTATTCAATCTTAATAAAAATCCAATTATTAAAATAATTATTAAATATTCATTTTTTAACATAAACAAAATACCCGGAAACTTGATTACTGTGTTTTTTAAATCCATCTAATATTTTACTGGGAAAAAGAAGAATTTTTGATATATAATGAGGAAAGAAATTTATTATTGTTTCAAAAGGTCCTCTAACACTTATCATTTCTAATTTACTGAAATTTCTAAACAAGAAGTTTATTCCGTCTTTAGTAAATCTGAAATAATCATTATAGTATTTTTCTCTTGCGTGATAGGGATATAAAAATGGAAAATAAAACAACCCTTTGCCATTATTTTCAAGTACTCTGCTAATCTCATTAATAACATTGTGTGGTTCTGGAACGTGTTCTAATAATGCTTTACATAAAATTGCTGGTATTGATTGAGATTTAAATGGTAGATTATGAGCATCACCAACTATGGAGGGTTTAAACCTAATGTCAATATCTATTGTAAAATAATTATTATTAAAATAATTTCTATATTTATTCATTTCTTTCTGAAAAGGATGACCGCCACCAATATCTATAACTATCTTCTTTTTACTTAATTCTTTAATACATTGTTTAAAAAATAAATCCCATTTATTAATTTAAATCACATCCACTATCTTTTTAATATCTTTAACCAAAACCACATTATTCTTAGCAAAATTCTTTTTAAATTCTTTATTGCCACCAATATCTTTTGCAATTATTTTACAACCTATTTTAGCAGCTTCTAAAAGTACATGCGAATAGCCTTCATATTCTGAGTTAAGCACAAATAAATCACAAGCTCGATAATATACTGGTAGATTTTTATGATTTATTTTACCAAGTATTTTAACATTATCTACTATATTTAGATCATTTATTAATTTATTAAGCTTTGCTTTATCAGGACCATCGCCAATTATTAATAATTTTGTGTTTTTGTTCTTATTTATTAATTCTGGCATTAATTTTATTAATTCATCAAAGCATTTCCAATTTACTAATCTGCCAACACTGAGAATTATTTTACCTTCTAGATCTAGTTTTTTCTTTGCTTGTTCTTTTGTTAAGCTACACTTAAATGAGTCGTCTATTTTATTATAGATAACTTTTATATTTTTACTATCAATATCCCAATTAGCCACTAAATCTTCCAAATAATTGCTAGGTACAATTATTTGTGATGAGTTTTTAACAATTAATTTATTTAACCATCTTAAAGACGCTATTTTAAAACCATATTTTTTTGTTTGAAATTCATCAATTGAATCTTTTGTCCAATTATTTCTTCTAGCTCGCTCCCAAACATCATCATGAACAATTCTCTGAATAACTTGTCTTCTATATAATAAATTACATAAGAAAACATATGGTTCAAGATTATTCATCATAATAACATCACTATTTTTAATTAAATTCAGAAGCTTCATTATTGTTTTTATTCCCCTAATAAAACCATTTTGACTTAATTTAACATAATATATTTCTTTTTCATTAAATCTCTTATCTGACCAAGTAAATATTTTAATATCATTGCCTTTGTTCTCAAGCTTTTTTTTAAGCTGTTGAAAAAATGTTGCAGGACCTCCAATATTTGGCGGATAAACTCCAGTTACTAGAAGAATTTTCATTTTTGGTGTTCTTGGTAGCAAGGTTTGCAATAATCGCTTAATTGATTGGTTTTTATTGCTTTTCTAATTGATTTGTAACCTAGGCTATTCCATATTTCCTTGAATGTTTTATCTTTTAAGTTTCCAAAATTTAAAACATCAGGATCTGCTCTTAAACAACAAGGAACTACAAAACCATCTGTTGTAATATAAGTTTTAAGCCAAGGCCAAATACACTTGTTATTATAGGATAATTTGTCATCTTTATAAATTCTGAAATCAACATTTAATTCTCTGCTTATTTCTTGAGCAGCTAAAAGTTTCTTTTGAAACTCTTCTAATTCAGTATTCATTTGTTGACCATCTAATTTTTCTTTTAACTCTTTTTTACCCCAGAATGTTAATGAAGTTTGAAGTGTTACATTGTCAACTTTTAATTCATTTGTTAATTGAATTATTTGATTTAACTCATTTATATTTTCATTCATTCCTACAATCCAGAATCTAATAATTGGTGTTTTTTTATTACCTCTTGCTTTAACAAGATTGCCAACATTTCTTTTAAGAATATCAAAGTTTCCTTGAACTCTTATCTTTTCATAAGTTTCTTTGGTACCGCCATCAATACTAACCAATACTTCATCTATTCCACTATTAATCAACTCTTGACATTTACTCTCGGTTAAAAGGCTCGCATTGGTTGTAGTGGAAATAATCAAATTTTTCTTATTAGCATATTGTATAATCTCAATAAGTTCTCGATTAAGAAATGGTTCTCCCATTCCCTGAATCTTTACTTTCATCAAAGTAGGAATTTGATCTAAAACCTTTTTGAAATCTTCAAGAGTTATACTTTGAGGTTTTCTATTCCAATAAGTAACTTGGCACATCTTGCATTTAAAATTGCAAACTGCAGCAGGCTCTATATCGGCAGAAATTGGAAGAAAAGGATTATATATCACTTTAAAATAATTAGCAAAATAAGAGCCAACAACATTTATTAACAAATAAGGATTTTTAACTATTCTTCTTATTAGTTTTTTGTTATTCAAATACTTAAGTTTAGATATCATATACAATCATTAAATAAAAATGTTTTTAAATGTTACGTATAATACATTAATTTACTATTATGAGCTTTATTAAAAGTTATAAAAGATATATATTTCTATTTTTAATATTATACACCATAATTCATTTTATTCATGGTGGAATTTATCAACCACTTATCATAAACAAAACTAAATTCACTCAAATTAATGAAGAATCTTTGCCACTATATGAATTTCTATATAATAATAAAACAATAGAACTAACAAACCCTAGACAATATGGTCCAGTATTCTTCTTTATAATGCTTCCTTTTATGAGTATTTTTAATGAAAAATCATATATGAGCATAATTCTTTTTATTGTAGCACAAATAACAATGTTGTTTTCTTTTTATATAATTTATAATCTATTGTTTAGAAATATAAAAGGAGGATTATTTTATCTATTCTTAATTTGGTTTAATTTTAATCCACTATATTATAATATGGGAACAAAAGCTCCTGAATTCTGGGAAATATTGTTTATTTCAATTGCATTATATTTTATAATTGATAAGCGAGAATATATTAGTGGAACTACAATAACTTTAGCAACATTAATAAAAATATTACCTGTTGTTTATTTTTATTATTTTCTTCTAAGAAAATGGAACGCTTTCTTCTGGGGAACTTTATCAATGATAATAATGCTTTCTATATCTTGGTTTGTTTTTGGTTACAACATGGGTTTATACTATCTATATTTCATCATAACTCGACCTTTGGGCCAAGTTACTTTTGTACAAGCATTTTATGAGAATATAACGATTAAAGCAACTATAACAAAGATATTTGCTGGTTTTAAAATGAAGTACACTCTAGAAGAAGTTATGTCTAGAGAATTAGGATTATTTGAAGGCTATTCATTTGTCTTTAATGAACATAACGCATTCTTAATAAACACAATTTACACACTAATATTAATTTGTGGATTGCTATTTTTTGCATGGGTATGTTTTAAATTAAATCAAAATAAAAAATCTGAATTGATATTATTTGGGTTAATATCAATAACAATGATTTTATTCTCTCCGCATTCATCTTGGGAATACACGGTTTTATTATTGCCGGCTTTTGCAATAGCTTTATACTTCTTAATCACTGATAAACTAAACACAATCTTAAAGTCTTTATTTTGTTTATCATACATATTTTTAGGAGTGCCTATTCCAATGAAAATATTCGTCCATTTATTGCCTTTAAATTATCTAAATAATATATTTTGTAACAACATATTTGATTTATCAGAGAGTTATAAAGCATATGGATTTCCAACAATTGGATTAATAGCAATTTATCTATTCTTTATAATTTTAGCATTAAAAAATATTAAAAGTCAAAAAATATCCAAGAAATAAAATTATAATTCTATACTTTTGTACTCATCATAGACTGGTGTTTTTTTGACTGTTGCTATTAAATTTATAAAAGTATAAACTGAGAAGATTGTTAAAAATGGCAATATATGAACTTGAAATCTTGGTTCTCCCCAAATAAATGAATATACTAAAAATCCAGATATTAATGGTAATGAATAAATCAAAAATGTCTTTTTGTTTTGAAAAAATAATATAATAAACCCAAAAATCCCCGAAAATATTATTATTTCTTGAAATAAAAACAAAAATATTTTCCAGAAAACAACACTATACTGCTCATTATTTAGAGCTTCAAATAAACCAACCTTAACTATATAAGGATTAAGATAATTATGATATCCGAAGAGCCAATATAACGTATTACGCAAAACTCCTTCTGCATAATATTCTGGATGTGTGATTAGTAAATACATAACTTCTTTTTTTGCAAGTGACTTTTTATCGTTTACATTGAGATTAGCAAAATGCAAGTTCTTGAATTCATGAACCGTCATTTTATTGGATTGATAAAAAGAACCGTATATAGTTGCCCATAGATCTAAAGGACCAGATAAAAGATCTGATGGAGCAAATACCCCTATTAAATTATAATTTCTAATAGACAAAGGCAAGACTATTAAAAATGATACAAATACTAAAATGAAAATAGCAAGTATATTATTTTTAGTTCTAGTTTTATTTATATTATTTAGAAGTATAACAAATAAAATCATAAAAATAAGTAATATAGTTTCTATACGAACTAGAATCATTATACCTAAAAAGAATGAACAAAAAATAATAATTAATATTCTTCTTTCTTTTAAATATCTTAAAAAGAGATAATATGCACATAACAGTAGAAATGTATAAAACAAGTGATTAAGAAGATAAGGTATATATAATTTAAATGTAGGAAATAGTGCTGTTATTATTGCTGCTATTAAGGATATTCTTTTAGTCAAAAATATTTTGGCAATTTTATAAACCAAAATAACAAATAGTGCAACTACTATCACATTTATAATTCTTCCAACTTGAATAACATTATTAAATAAAAAATAAAAAATAGACAAAAATAAAGGATAACCTGCAGTATAAGTAGTTTCTGGTGTATTGCCATAGCCATATGTATTTGTATCAATTATGTTTTCAGCTAACTCTTTATACGCAAATTCATCATTAAAGCTTAAATCGCCTTCCAGACCAATTCCTGACCAATACAATAAATAACTAATATTAAGAACTAATGATAATAAAAAAAGAAAAGATAATATCCAGAAAGTTTTATTCTTTTTATTTATAAATTTCATGAATCTTGAAAATTAGACAAACTTTAAAAACATTCCTTTTCAAAACCATAAACTTTAAATATGAACACTACTATTTAGTAATTGAAATTAGGGAGTGAGTGAGGGTAAGATCCTCTAGTTATAATTTAATTGAAATGGTTGATGATCCAGTAAATGTAAGTCCTGAAGATAAACCAAAACCAGCTAGTCCTAGTGCTTTGCCAGAAGAGAAGAAAGATGAACAAATAGTTGCACCTCAAGTTGTTCCACCAGATGCTAATGTTGATTCATTGACTGTATCAGGTGTTGGATCACCCTCATTTCAATCACCTGTTGATAAAGCACCAGCACAAGTTCTTCCTGTTACTGAAATAATTCAACCAGCAGAGCCAGAAAGCCCTAAAGCAGGCATTATAGAAAAGCTTGTGGCCAAACAATTAGAAGAAGTGGCTGCTGTATCTCAGGATAAAAAAAGAATTGTTGTAATAGATGATCATGCACCAACAAGTAAATTAATGAAACAGATTCTTGAAAAAAGTTATGATGTTAAATCATTTACAGATTCAACAATGGCTCTTCAAGATTGCATATCAGAAATTCCTGACCTTGTTATTGTTGATCTAAGAATGCCCGGAATGAATGGAAAGGATTTTATTGCTAAGTTAAAAGCAAGCCTTGAATCTCAAGGTAAAGACTTGCCTCGTGTTATAATAACAACTGCAGGTAAAAATTTAGTGGAAGAAGACTTAAGAGAGATTGCAAAAGATGTTAATGTTTCACTGATAACAAAACCATTTGCATTGCCTGATTTTTCCAGAAAGGTAAATAGAGAAATAAGTAAGGCAGCAGGATTAACAGAAACAGTTCTAGATCTGCTTGACAGCACACATTTTCTAACAGTATCAGGGCTTGATGTTGTTGGAACTACATTCAGGGATGATTATCAGAAATTAGAGTTTGCTTGCAATCATTTAATGACTGATGTTGTTTTGTATCTCGAAAGAATGGATAAATTACAGGATGTTAGATCAGATTCTACATTTCTTCAAACAAGAGCATCACAATCATTTGAGTATCTTAAAACAATTCTTTTAGGATTGCCTCCTGAGAAACTCAGGGATTTTGACATTTTCAAGTACGTGCCCAGAAAAGGTGGAAGCTCTATTTCTGAGAAAGGAGTGAGATTGTTTGTTAAAAAAAGCAATGCTGGATATTGGTTTATAAGAAATATATATGACAGAAAAAGAGTTCCGCATGCAATAATAGACCAGATAAGGGCAGAAGTTTCAAGATATTTCAAAAAATATGATGGAAGATTTAATGTTCCTTATAGACTTCCTTCGCCTCAAAGAGAGCTTTCATGCAGTTGGTCTATTGAAGAGGCAATAATGGGTCCTGATCTTGGCTATGTTTTTGAAAAGATCAAATCAGAACTTGGCCCTTCCCCTAGAAATAATCAAAGAAATACATTGCTTAACAATATAAGAAATGGATTGATTGATAAATGCCTTGATGATCTTAAAGTCTGGCAGGAAAAGGCTCCACAAGTCAATCATAGTTCTGTTAGCAGGGAACCTGATAATATTGAAAAATACTTCAGGCATAATGTTTCCAGAGTTATTCATTTAGAAAGTCATAGAAATGGAATTGAATTTTCAAAAGAAGAAAGAGATTTGTGGGATTTATGCACTGAACTGTTTAATGCACGTAATCTTGAACTAGATGGAAAGACAATTGTTCGCAGCCTTGATGCAACACCAATGAATGTTGTCTTAAAGTTTAAAGAACAAGATGAGAAAGTTGAGAAATTAAATCCATCAATTGATGAGATTATCAATGCGCTTACAGATAAGGATGGAACTTTATCTAAAAAAGAATTAAATTCAAGATTATACCATGTTGATCATGGATTTGTCTACAGCCATTATTTAGAGG
>Ga0209541_10001250_pt1 | contig 51108 bp, 46 predicted proteins | sample RifCSPlowO2_01_FD_184027 | JGI IMG/M metagenome (GOLD analysis project Ga0209541, IMG submission 184027) | Groundwater microbial communities from Rifle, Colorado - Rifle CSP2_plank lowO2_0.1 (SPAdes) (version 2) | ecosystem: Environmental > Aquatic > Deep subsurface > Groundwater | place... | reverse complement strand
ACAGTAAAACAAAGAAGAGATAACAGCAAATTAAGTTTTAAGAAACTTAAGTTTTTGCATAATCATCACTTTGCATTTTTGGTAATATTTTTATTATTAGTTATAATTTCTATTAATAATATTAAGTTTACTGGATATAGTATTATTTATGTTGATGAAGTTGTTGAAGAGCCTGTTAATTTAGTTTTAAATTCTAGCTATAATTATAATTCAATAATAGATATTGAGAATTTTGATCATATTAAAAGCTTAAAATTAACTGGAAGAGTTGCTAAAGAAGGAATTGTTAAAGTTTATTTTAATGATATATTAGTTTTAGACAATAGTGCTTTAGTAAATAGTGAAAATAAAGTTACTGGATTAAGTATATTAAATGAGACTTCTGAAGTAAATATAAGTGAAAATGAAACTGTTGAAGATATTGGAAGTTTAGAAGAAACTCAAGAAGAAAATTTAAATGTTAATGAAACTAATGTAGTTATAAATAATACAGAAGAAAATAATGAAGTTGTAGAAAATATTCAAGATTATATTTTAATTGATTTAGATAATTATTGTTTAGATAGTTGTAATTTATTTGTTAATAATTCTAATGTTAATTTAAATTTTGAAATTGAAAATTCTAGTTTAGAAGTTGATGAAATTAGTTATACTGTTGTTAAAGCAGAAAATGAGTTAGAGTCTGTAACTAATTCTAGTGAAGTTACATTAAATGATGGAATTGTTGTAGAAAAAGATATTGAATGGACTAAAATTGTTGAGTTAGAAGAAATTGGGAGAGTAAATGTTTCCTTGCCTTCTTTAGCTAGAAATATTAGAGTTAAGAAAATTGTTAATGATAATGAAGTTGAAGTTAGTAAAGATAGATATGATATTGATGATTCAAATTTAATATACTTAGTAAATCCTATTGTTGTAAATATTTATGATGATGCTTTAAAGTATAAGATTTATTATGATACACCTGGGCCTGATAAAACAGAAAGTGCTTTAATAAAATACCAATATAAATTATTAAAGAATATTAGTGTAAGCTCGGAATTAGATTTACAGAATATTACTAGTTATGTTGATTTGCCTAATATACTTAAGGAACAGATAAAATTAAGGTGGTATGATGAGAATAGTTCTACTTGGGTAGACATAACTGGTAATGAAACTTATAATTTAACTTATTATGATAGTAATTATGATGGGAAATTTGAAAGAGTTTACTGGAACATACCGCATTTAAGTCAACAACAGTTCAGTATTCAAATAGATTTACTTATATTAAATGTTCAAAGTTATCCTCAAGTCGGTGGAAATTGGTTAGTTTACTTTAATACTACTGGAACTGCAGATTTGGCTATTGAAGCTATTGATGGAACTACATGGAGTAATTCTGATGATAATGAAGATTTAAGATTTTTAGAATTAAAATGTGGGAATAATTTAGTTGATTATCAATGGGTGGATAGTAAAGTATTTGTGAGTAATTATAATTGTGATGGTTCAACTGGAGTTGAGATTAGTAAAGTTATTAGTAGTGGTAGCCATCATTTAAAATTCACATTTGGAAACTTAGTTGCATTTGCAAATAATGAAGCTGGAGGATATGGATATAATTCAACAGACAATAGTTTTACAGATAAAGACGGATTAAATTTTAAAGCAGATAATAATGGTATAATAACAATAAGGAAACAAGGTATTATTTTAGGAAGATTTGGATTTGGAATGACTGCTACATTTCAAGGAAATAATTATAATTATACTTCTGAAAATTTTAATTGGACTTGGTCTTTAAGGCAGAATGTAAATAATTATACATTTATAGCAGCTAATAATTGGAGCAGTTTTAACTGGACACAATATTATGATTTTAGCCCCAACACAACAGTAAAGATAAAACATGTAGTAACAAATAATTTTGGAGCTCCACTAACAAATGGGAAGTTCTGGTATATTCATAGCTTAGATAATGGAACTGTAATAAGATATAATTCAAATTTCTATGTTGTTGGAATTGATGAAGTTCGTTTACAAGGAAATTTTAATAATATAATTCCTAATATTACTATTGGAGATTTTTATGGCTTTAGATATAATGACTTAATCGATAATAACTTTGATATTACTAATATTTATGTTGGAAATGGTTCTTTAATAAATCATCCAAATACTTTAATAATGGCTGTTGGAGTTACTAAAGGAACAGGAACATTGCCAAGTGGAGAATCAGTAACTTTAGACCCAAGTGTTTTTACATATTTTGGTCAATCTATGACAGCTAATTTTATATATACCATAGCAGGAAATGGAACAAGCGGATATTCAGGAGATAATGTATTAGCTAATCAAACAAGAGTAAATGCTCCTCGAGGAGTATTTGCAGATTCAGATGGATTTTATATAGGAGATTCAAATAATTTTAGAATTAGATTTGTCCCAAAAACAACAGGTACTTTCTATGGTCAATCTATGACAGCTAATTTTATATACACTGTTGCAGGAAATGGAACTTTTGGGTTTACAGGAGATAATATTCTTGCAAATCAATCAGGGACTGCTGATATTTATGGAGTATTTGCAGATTCAGATGGACTTTATATGGGAGACCGGAGTAATTTTAGAATTAGATTTGTCCCAAAAACAACAGGTACTTTCTATGGTCAATCTATGACAGCTAATTTTATATATACCATAGCAGGAAATGGAACTAGTGGATATTCAGGAGATAATGTATTAGCTAATCAAACAAGAGTAAATACTCCTCGAGGAGTATTTGCAGATTCAGATGGATTTTATATAGGAGATATAGGTAATTTTAGAATTAGATTTGTCCCAAAAACAACAGGTACTTTCTATGGTCAATCTATGACAGCTAATTTTATATATACCATAGCAGGAAATGGAACTTTTGGGTTTACAGGAGATAATATTCTTGCAAATCAATCAGGATTGTCAGGTCCTATTTTTACATCTGTAGATTCAAATGGTGTATATATTACTGATTCATTTAGAATTAGATTTGTCCCAAAAACAACAGGTACTTTCTATGGTCAATCTATGACAGCTAATTTTATATATACTGTTGCAGGAGATGGAGGTACTGTAATAGTAGAAAATGTATTAGCTAATCAATCAGGGGTTACTAGTGTAAATGCAGTACATGTAGATTCAAATGGGATTTATATAGCAGATTTTAATAGAATTAGATTTGTCCCAAAAACAACAGGTACTTTCTATGGTCAATCTATGACAGCTAATTTTATATATACTGTTGCAGGAAATGGAACAGGCGGATATTTAGTTGATAATGTATTAGCTAATCAGTCATGGATAAATAATGCGGGGGGAGTAGCTACAGATTCGATAGGATTTTATATAGGAGATTCAAGTAATCATAGAATTAGATTTGTTCCTTTTACTATAGATGACCCACCAAACTGGTCTAGTCCAGCTATTAATCAAACAGAAGTAAATCAAAATCAATGGATAAACTTTAGTACAATATGGTCTGATGATGTTGGATTAAGTGGTTTTATTTTTGAGATTAATCAAAGTGGAAATTATGTAAATAGTTCATTTATCTTATTCCCAACAACAGGAGTTCTACAAAATTCTTCTAATGTGAGCTTAATAACATCTCCTGTTGGAACTAATGTTACTTGGAGATTCTATGCTAATGATACAAATAACAATTGGAATGTTACTGCTCTACAAAGCTTCATTGTTACTGATACAATCTTTCCAGATATTAATTTCATAAATCCAACATTTGCTAATGCAACTACAACAGGAAATACTTCAATTGTAATTAATGTTTCTATATTTGAAGCTAATCTTGATGAAGTTAAATTCAACTGGAATGGATCTAATTTTACTATAATGAATAATAGTTTAGTATTGATGATGAACTTCAATAATGTGTCTGCATTAGGAGAGAACGCAACTTATATTGTTGATGTGAGTGGAAATGGAAATAATGGGACTGCAACGAATGGAGCTTTTTTTAATAGCACAGGAAAGTATGATGGTGCTTATTCTTTTGATGGATTGAATGATTACATCTCTATTTCAGGTGGAGGCGGTTTGAACAACTTGCAAACTGGCTCAATTGGAATGTGGGTTAAATGGATTGGAACACAGGATGTAGCATTTCAGAGTTCAAGTTATGGCAATGTTTTATCAAGGCAAAAAAATGGCGCCTTTAGCCAAGATATAGTTGGTTTAAATGGAAACAATCCAGATACCGCTAAGATTATCTGGAATCCTTATACATATAATGGTGTGGCAGTAACAAGCGCTACTTCTCCTGGAAGTGGTACTTGGAGGCACATTGTAATTACTTTTTCTTCTGGTAGTCATACACTTTATATGGATGGAAGGAATGATGGAACTGGCGCGACTACAGGGACGATAAATAATGATGCTACTGTTCCATTATCTATAGGGGCTTGGATTGGCGATGGCGATGGCTATTCTACTAGTGAAATCGACGAAGTCCGCGTCTGGAACAGAACATTTTCTGCTTCTGAAGTTTACGAATTATATGTTTCTAATTTGCAGAAGTATAATTCTACACAATGGTATTTGTATGTAAATCAAAGTTTTAATTCTACTCAAGGATTATCTGATGGAACTTATAATTATTTTGCAAGTGCTAAAGATAGTAGTAGTAAGGAAAACATGACTGATATAAGATATGTTACAATTTCTACAGATACCCCTCCAAATTGGAGTACTCCTGCAATTAATCAAACTACAGTCAATAAGTATGATTGGATTAACTTTACAACAATTTGGAGTGATGGCACTGGTTTAAGTGCTTATATTCTTGAAATAAATCAGACTGGAAATTACATAAATAGTACTCCTAGAGCATTTCCAACAACAGGAACACTTCAAAATTCAAGTAACGTAACAAGAATCATAGCAGGATTTAATGCTAACATAACTTGGAGATTCTATGCTAATGATACAAATAACAATTGGAATGTAACTGCTTTACAGAGCTTTATTGTTAATGATACAATCAAGCCAAATTGGAGTACACCTGCAATTAATCAAACTACAGTCAATAAGTATGATTGGATTAACTTTACAACAATTTGGAGTGATGGCACTGGTTTAAGTGCTTATATTCTTGAAATAAATCAGACTGGAAATTACATAAATAGTACTCCTAGAGCATTTCCAACAACAGGAACACTTCAAAATTCAAGTAACGTAACAAGAATCATAGCAGGATTTAATGCTAACATAACTTGGAGATTCTATGCTAATGATACAAATAACAATTGGAATGTAACTGCTTTACAGAGCTTTATTGTTAATGATACAATCTTTCCAGATATTAATTTCATAAATCCAACACTTGCTAATGCAACTACAACAGGAAATACTTCAATTGTAATAAATGTTTCTATAGTTGAGGCTGATTTAGATGAAGTTAAGTTCAACTGGAATGGAACTAATTATACTATTATGAATGATAGTTTAGTTGCTATGTGGAATTTAAATAATGTTTCTAGTTTAGGAGAAAATAATACTTATATTGTTGATATGAATAAGTTTGGAAGACATAATCTGACAGTACAGGCTGCTGCTGTGTCTACGGTTGCTGGTAAATATGATGGGGCTTTCAAGTTTGATGGAACAGCAAATGCATATGCTAGCAAAAATGGTGCGGTACTATCAACTTTTCCTATGACTTATACAGCATGGGTTAATCCGGCAAGAATAGGCACGGATATGCAATGGTTATGGCAAGGAGATTCAAACACAGGGCCTAAAACACAGGGTTATGTTTTGTCTAATGGTACTTTATTATGTGAGTCAAGTACAGATGCTATATCTACTGTTGGCTCTGGAGTAGGAGTTCTTACAGCAGATAATTGGTATTTTGTTGCTTGTGTTTTTAACTCTACTAGTTCTAGGATTGCTTATTTAAATGGGCAAGCTGGCAATTGGCATACAGTGACTGCCAGTCCAAATATGGATCAAGTATCAATTGGTAAGGCACTTAATGGAGATTTTGGAAGAAGAGTTCCATTTAATGGAACTATTGATGAAGTTAGAATATACAATAAATCATTAACTCAAGAAGAAATACAGCAATTATATTTCATGAATCTACAGAAGTATAATTCTACACAGTGGTATTTGTATGTAAATCAAAGTTTTAATTCTACTCAAGGATTATCTGATGGAACATATAATTACTTTGCTAGTGCTAAAGATACAATGGGAAATGAAAACATGACAGATATTAGATATGCCACAATAGATGCAACACCCCCAGGAATTAACTTTACTCTACCAACTCCTGCAGATGGGAGTGTTCAACTACAAACTAGTGTATATTTGAATACAACAATAACTGACATTAGTAATGTCTCTGCATTCTTTGATTGGAATTATACATTAGTTGGTTATTGGGCTATGGATTGGTATAATGCGAGTGGGATATATGATAATTCTAGTTACAATAGCTTTGCGACATTTAATGGTGGTCAAAGTACTAATAACATATCTGCTGGTAAATATGGGCAAGGCTTGAATTTTAATGCTAGTAATTATTATCTTGATGTGCCTAATCGTGCTTCGCTTAATCCATCTGCATTTACTATAGATATTTGGGTATATTCAAGAGAAGCAGGAAGGACTCAGTGGATTGTAACCAAAGATCCTGACTGTGCTATGTGTGATCACTCATTCGCTTTGGGTAAATTGAATACCAACAAGGTATATTTTTTCGTTGACCCATCTGCGGATTGCGATGATGTAGCAAATATTCAATCAGATAGTACAATTGGAACTGATACATGGATACATTTGGTGGCTGTTTATAATTCCACAAATATCTCACTTTATGTAAATACGGCGCTCCAAAGTCAACAACCTCCAGCAACTTTGTCTAACACAAATGCAAATCTTCGAATTGGAGGAGTACAGGGAACCGATCAAATTTGCACTGGTAGATCCTTTAACGGAGCAATTGATGAAGTTAGAATATATTCACGTGCATTAAGTCCAGAAGAAGTTAATGCGAGCTTTAATAATGGGGCATGGAGATTATATCATAATTTTACAAATCTTAACACAGGAACTTATAACTATTCTGCTTATGCTATTGATTTAGTTGGTAATATAAATATAACAACAGCTAGGAGTGTTACGATTTTATCAACTGTACCTAATGTAACTACAGGACCTACTTTGACCCCAGCAAATCCGACTACAATTCATGATTTAAATTGTAGTTTCACTGTGACTGATTTTGACTACTCTAATAAATTATATGCAAATGTGAGCTGGATTAGAAATAGTACTTTAATGTTTGCATTCAATCTTAGTGTTCCAAATGGCACAGCTGCAAGTAGTGTATTGCATAATGCTAATACTACTAAATTTGATACGTGGAATTGCACTGTGACTCCTTTTGATGGAACAAGTTATGGGACTAACATTAGTGCAGCCTTAGGTATTTTAAATAATTTCCCAGATAATGTCACAATGATTTACCCAGCAAATGGGAGCAATGTTCAAGATAGAAGACCGTTATTTAACTGGACAAATTCAACTGATCCTGATAATGATAGGTTTAACTTTACTGTATTAATTGATGATGATATTAATTTTGGAAGTCCTGAAGTTAATATAAGTACATATGGAACTAACTTTACTCCAACTAATCCGCTGCCTTTGACAGGTGGGGCAAATACAAGGTATTTCTGGACAGTCACGGCTTATGATGACACTAATAGAACTGCATTTAATGGAACAGTTACATATACTTTCTTAGTGCAGTCAGTTGTCCAAATAGCAATAAGAAATAATACTGTTGGTTTTGCTGGCCTTAATCCTATGCAGACAGATAATACAGAAGACAATAGCCCTTATCCATTTACAGTTGAGAATGATGGGACTGTTATGGTGGATGTTAATATTTCTCAGATAAATTCTGACTTGTGGAGAACTCAATCAAGTCCAAGTGGCTATTTCACGTATAAAATTGCTAACTTTACAGGAGAAGAAGGAGCTTTTAATTGGGCAGGTTCTGTAACTTCATTTACTAATGTTCCAATTGTAAATGTAACTGCAATTGATCAATTGAATTTCACAAATTCTACTGATATCGCTAGAATTGAAATTAATGTTACTGTGCCATCTGCTGAACCTGCTGGAGATAGAAGCTCTAATTTATCTTTTACTGCTGTGATTGCCGAATGAAAAAGACGAAAAAAATTAGGAAAGTGAAAAAGGAGAGATTAACTAAGAAGGTTAGTTTTAAGTCGATTGTTATTAAGGATTTGAAGATTCTTGGACTAATCTTATTCATAATAATGGTGCTTTATTTAATTAGCTTGATAAATTCTATAATTCTGGTTTTCCCAAAACAAAGTGAAATTAGTTTTGATAGGAATCCAGAGTTTCAATGGATTGGAAGATATAACTATTATGAATTTTATTTAAGTAGAGATGAGGAATCTTCTAATTTGATAATAAAAGATCAAGTTTATGGTACAAAATATAAAATAAAAGAACAATTAGGGTTTGGTGAATATTATTGGAAAGTTGTTGCTGTTGAGAATGAAAGGAAAATTTCAAGCAATGTTCAAAGATTTAAAGTAGAATCTTTAGTTGCAACTGAAATAAATAATACTTTGAAAAATGTTGGTAACACCATTGTTGATGTTGAGAGTTTTGATAATGGCGTAATAACTGGCTCTGCTGTTCTTGATGTAAATGAAGAAATGACAGTGAATAATAATTCTGTTCAAAAGGTGAGACAGAATGAATAATAAATTATTTATTTGGATTTTTGTATTTGTTGTTTCTATTAATTTAGTTAATGCAATTGGAGTCTCACCAGGTAGAACCACAATAAACTTTGAATCTGGATTACAAAAAGATGTTGAGTTTACTGTATTCAATAATGAGAAAAAGGATATGAATGTTGTATTTTATGTTGAAGGAGAATTTAATGAAACTGTAAAACTTTATGATTCAATAACTAGATTTGGATCTAATGAAGATTCTAAAACCTTTAAGTATAATGTGAAGTTGCCTAATGAAATTAAGAAACCTGGTGCTTATGATATTAATATTGTTGCAAGGGAAGTTCCCATAAGCTCTTCTGGAGGAGCAATTTCTGTTGGAGCTACAGCAGCAGTAATTACACAATTAAGAGTAATGGTTCCATATCCTGGAAAATATTTAGATGCTAATATCAGAGTTTCTGAAACTGATTTAGGAAAACCAGTTACATTTATTATCCCATTAAATCATTTAGGAACTGAAACTATAGTCAGAGCAGAAGGTATTGTAGATATTATTGGACCCACAAATGAGAAAATTGACAGTATAATAACTGAAGTTGTTAGCATAGAACCAGGAGAATCTATTCAACTAAAAGCTGTTTGGGATTCTTCAGAGGTAAAGGCTGGAAAATTCTTAGCTAGATTAAGTGTAACTTATGATGGTGATGTGGCAAATGCAGAAACTGTATTTAGTTTAGGGGATATTTTGATTGATGTACTAGATATTTATGTTAAGGATTTTAAGTTAGGACAAATAGCAAGATTTAATATTTTGGTTGAAAATAAGTATAGTGAAGAAATAAAAGATGTTTTTGCTTCATTAGATATAATAAATGAAAAAGGCGATTTAGTTACATCTGTGAAAAGTGCAAGTGAGCCAATTTTATCTGGTGCTAAAGAAGAATTAACAATTTTCTGGGATACTGCAGGAGTTAAAGAAGGAACTTATGATGCTACTTTAAAGATTCATTATTTAGATAAAGTTACAGAAAGGCAATTAAAAGCTATTGTTGGATTAAACTCAATTAAAATTGATTTTGTAGGAGCTACTGCAAGAGCTATATCTGTAGAATCTGGATTAAAGAATAATAGCTTAATGATGTTTGTTATATTTATTTTAGTTGTTGTAAATATTGCTTGGTTTGTGTACTTTAAGAGAAGAGAAAAGAAGAAAGGTTAAAACTCAGTCTTATTAAATAGTTCATACTAATATAGTTATTTTAGTTTCCGTATAGAAACGAAATATTTAAATATTAGTTTCCATTAGGGAACTTATGGAAGAAATTCAAGAAATACTAAAATTGCTTAATCCTTGGTGGAAAGATAACCTAATTAGTCAAGAGCTAGCAAGACCCTATAAAAGAGAGATTTTTCCTAAAATTAGTGGGCTAATTAATTATAGACAAATAGTTCTTCTATCTGGCTTAAGAAGGGTAGGAAAAACAACCTTACTCTATCAAATAATAGACTTATTAATAAAAAAAATTAACTCTAAAAAAATCTTGTATTTTAATTTTGACAAAAAAGTTGAAGAAATAATAGAAATTTTAGAAAGCTATCAAAAACTTGTAAATATAAATTGGAAAAATGAAAAGATATTTGTTTTTCTTGATGAAATTACGAGACTTAATGAATGGGCGACTAAGTTAAAGATGCTTTATGATGCTTTTCCTAACTTAAAATTTTTCATTTCATCTTCTGGAAGCTTAAGCTTAGAAGAAGAAGCAATAAAAAATCTTGGTGGTAGGTATTTTATCTTTAATATTAAACCATTATCTTTCAAAGAATATTTGGAATTAAAGAATAAAAAAAATATGCTAAAAGAAGCAAGCTTATTTGAAAAAGAGATTAAGGAGGAAATTGAGAGTTATTTATTAAGAAGTTTTCCAGAAATAGTTAATTGGGAAGATGAACTTTTAATAAAAGATTATCTAAGATCTACTATAATTGACAGAATAGTTAAATCGGACCTGCTAGATAGATTCAAAAATTTAAATAAAGACCTTCTTGAAAATCTCCTAAAACTTTTTTATAGCGAGCCCGGAATATACCTAGATTATGATGGCTTATCAAAAAATATGAAAATAAGCAAAAAAACATTAATTAAACATATTTATTATTTGGAATTTTCATATCTTATAAAAAGAATAAGAAATTTTAGAGTCTCGACATTATCTTCACTCAGAAAATTGCAAAGAGTTTATGCTTATTGGTGGCCAGTTGCTTATTGTTATGGTTCTAATTTTGATAAGATAATGGAGAATATTGTGATAAGTTACGCAGATGGCAAGAATTATTGGAGGAAGGACGGAAAGGAGATTGATCTTGTGTTAGTAAATAATAAAGGCGTTATTCCAATAGAAATAAAAAATAAGACTAATTTAAGCAAGGAAGATCTTAAAAATATGATTTATTTTTTGAAAAAAAATAAACTTAGATTAGGATATTTTATCTATAATGGTGAGGAAAAGGAGATGACATTGAATAATAAAGCTAAGATTATATTTATCCCACTTTGGAAATGGCTAATGAAGAATTGAAATTAAGTGGGTTTGAACCATAGAAAAAACAAGGAGAAGATGAAGATTATAAAAATTAATTTAAGTAAGACAAAACTGGTGTTGTGCTAATTTAGGTAAAAGTTAAAATTCTATTTTATCAAGATCATTAATGCAAATCCAAAAATGATCTTGCCAAATATGAGGAGATTCAAACAGTCCAATAGTTATATAAAATTGGACTATGGATAAGACACTACATAAAACCATATCATTAAAGGAATATTTGAACATGAAAGTAAATAAAGTAACTATTTTTATATGATTTAGAAGAGTTAGGAAAAGAAAATAAAAGCACTTTAAATATGAAGATTAGTTAAAGTATGGTAAGAGATGATATTTGGGATGATGGGCAAAAACTTAGAACTCTATTTTATCTAAGTCATTTACACATTTTGTATTCTTAAAAACCTTTTTTGCTTCTTTTAATATTATGTCTGTTGTTTTATATCTTTGACTAAAATGTAATAATATTAATTGTTTTGATTTTGATTTTTTTGCAATAAAAGCTGCTTGTTGGGATGTTAAATGTTTAAATTCATCAGCTTTGCCTTTATGTTCATCTGCATATGTACTTTCAGATATTAATAAATCTGAATTTTTAGAAATTGAAATTGCAGAATTGCATAGTTTTGTGTCTAAAATAAAAGTTATTTTTTTTCCTTTTTTAATAAATGTAGCTTGCTTTGGTGTAATTTTATGACCTTTGAAATTAATTGTTTTTCCTTTTTGAAGATCTCCTAATAATGGACTTTTAGTTAAATTAAATTTCTTCATAAATTTAAGATTAATTTTTCTTTTGTCTTTTTCTATTAAAGAATATGCCAGGCAATCTATGGAATGATTTAGTTTTTCTGCTTGTAATTGAAAGTCATTATTTTCAAAGAACTTGCCGTTATTAATTTCTATAATTTTAATGTTTTTTAAATTAGGAATAAATAAACTTAATAAAGAAGTCATGAATTTTTTAGTGTTTTTAGGCCCATATATTGTAATTTCTTTATTTATATTAGATGTTCTTATTGTTTGAATTAATCCAGGAATTCCTAATATATGGTCGCCATGCAAATGACTTATTAAAATCTTAGTGATTTTTGAAGGAGATATATCAATTTTTCTTAATTGGATTTGAGTTGCTTCTCCACAGTCTATTAAAATATTTTCACCATAATATCTAAGTAAAGCTGAAAAAGTATTTCTTTCCTTTGTTGGAATTCCACAAGACGTGCCTAAAAATGTTATTTCTTTCATTTTATTATTAACTTATTTATTAATATTTAAACTTTAGTAATAAAATAGTGCATTGTTAACTTAAAGGGTCTTAAACTGAATAAAAAGAGATTTTGTTCTCATGATACCTTTGGTATCGGTATTTTTTTTGATGAAATGTTATATAGTCTTTATAACATGTTTTTTATGTTATAATAAGGGTATAACATATTAATATACTTTTCTATATTATAACATATAATAAGTATTATAACAGTATTTATATATTATAATAGCCTAGTAACATAATGTCAGAATTTGATATTATTTGGCATAGATATAATTTAAAGCAAAATCCATATTTCACAGAACCATTAACAATTGAAGGTTCTATAGTACCTATTGAAACACTAGTAGGTAGAGACAAAGAAAAAGAGGATATCACAACAAACATTAGTTTAGGTGGGGGGACAAGATTTCTTGTAATTGGAGAAGCAGGTGTAGGTAAAACTAGTTTAGTAAACTTTGTAAGAGCAAGAGCTAGGAAAAATCTATTCTTTTCTCCAATTAATGAAATTAAGGTACAGGATGATTGGACGCCCACTCTACTAGTCATTGACGTATTACAAAATATTTATAGTGAAACAAAGTCACATGGGATTAAAATTCAAAATAACAATCTTCTAAAAACTTTAGAAGATCTTTTTGAACTCTCTAGAATTGTAGAAGCTGATGATATCAACCCAGAAGCAGTGCTTTCAATAAGTTTAAGTCAAGCCACCAGATTATATGAAGACCTAGTTAGAGAAATCATAAATGCTGGTGGTTATAAAGCTATAATTATCCATTTTAATAACCTTGATAACTTAGATGAAGCAGAAAATTATGATAAGCTTTTTAATAATCTAAGAGACTTCTTCCAAAATAAACATTCTATCTTTATTTTTGTTGGCTCAGAGTTTATTTATAATATTATAAATTATCGTCCGAAAGTTAGACAAATATTTGTAAATGTTCCAATAGAAATAGGAAAGTTATCAATTAATGAAATGAAAATGTTAATCAAGAAAAGAATATCCTATATGCGAATAGGTAACAGAGACTATATAGAACCTCATTCAGAAGAAGCCCTAAAATTACTATATACACTATATGATGGAAATGCTAGAGATATTCTTAATAGCCTTTCAACATCTGTTCAACATTTAAAAGATAGGAACACTCCTACATTTATAGAAGAGGTTAAATTGAAAGAAATTCTTTTCAATGTTGCTAATGAGATGCTTCTAAAGAAGATTTCCCCTAATGAACAGAAGGTATTAAACGAGATTATAAGACTTAAAAAAACTACAAACAGTGAACTTGCAAATACATTACAAAAGCAAAGACAACATATTTCAAGTTATTTAAGTAAATTGTTAGATATTAGGGCGGTAAAAGTAGATTTCATTGAAGGAACAAAGAAATACTACTCCCCCACTGCAGAAGCTTTATGGCTTAAGTTTAAAGTAACGGAAAAAGAAATCAAAGAAAGAAGAACAAAAGAACTCAATAAAATTGAACAAGTGCAACAAAGTTTAAAGAAATATCTTGGATAATTTTATAATAAAGCCCCTTTAAGTTAACAATACAATAAAATAGAAAGGTATTTATAAGAATATTTAAGGTTAGTAATATGCCAAAAAAGCAAAGTAAATCTAAGGAAGAGGCTATAACAAATAAAGCCGGAGAAGAAGGAAAAATTACTGAGAAGTTTGATGCTATACTTACAGGACAAAGAGTAGTTTCTGATGAAACTGATATATCTAGAAATCTCTATGATCAAAGTAGATTTGGAGAAATTAAAGATGGAAAAATACAATATTCTTTAGTTGAAGCTTTATTTTTGTATGAAAAAGGTAAAGTTAATATTAAAAATGACAAAGGAAAAGAATTAAATTCAGATAGTTTTGTTAAATTAGCTACTAAATTTGAGCCTAATTTTTGGAAAAGATATTGCGTTTATAAGGATTTAAGAACTAGAGGTTATATTGTAAAAACAGCATTAAAATTTGGGGCAGATTTTAGAGTTTATGATAGGGGCGTAAAACCAGGAGAAGATCATGCTAAATGGATAGTTTACCCTGTACATGAGACAGAAACTCTTACTTGGTATGAATTTAGCGCTAAAAATAGAGTTGCACATAGTACTAGAAAAAAGCTAATGCTTGGAATTGTTGATGATGAAAACGATGTCACGTACTACTGTGTCAGCTGGATACGCCCCTAAAGCAAATACCATTCTTTTTTATTTTTGTATCCGTAGTCTATTATTTTCTTAGAGTTTTTTAAATAATTTAGATGGTGATAAATTCCTGGAAAAGTAAGTAAAAGCTTATTTGACATTTCTGTTGTTGTCATAGACCCCCTTTTTAATAGGCTCAATATTCTACTTCTAGTCCAATTCAATGGTCTTGTTCTAGTGATATTATTTCTTTCTTTGATTTTAAGTTTGTAATTCAATCTTTTAATTTTCTTTGGATGAATAACTCCAATTTTCTCTTTAAAACTTATAATATCTTTCTCAGAAACGGAAAAAGAATAATAAAACTTATGATCTTTTCTCTTGGTAATCTTGCTTGTTTTTATGTCTAAACTCTCGGTTAAGTTCTTTATACTGTTCACTAAATTAAAATTATTCATTGCTATGACGATATTACTTGAGATACATCCTTCATCATCAAATAATGCTTGTAAAAATGCCCCTTTACATTTGTCAGAAGCTGAAAAAATTTCTTTTGGGAGCTTTGTCGGTCTAATAAACTCAATTTTGAATATATGTCTTAGTATATCGCTAATAGGTTTTGGGAACATTAAACACGTTACTGTTTTTGTTTTCCTTTCATAAGTCGGAATTTTTCCAAATATTTGTAGGTCTTTTTTGAATTGATATCTGAGTTCTTTACAATTATTACTATAATATGGCACATGTGTTTTCCCGGCAAAACCGTCACCTATTAGATGGGCCACAATTCTATATAATTCTAGTGATTCTTCAATTCTTAATTTTGGATTTGTTATGGCTTTTCCTGCTCTTACTCTTATTTTTACTATGCTTTGTTCTATTACTTTTTTGAGTTTTCTAGAAGTACAGGATTTTTTTAGAATCTTCTCTAACTTCCTCAAAAGTAACGATGTCAGGATTATATTTTTTAATTAATTTGACTATTTTGGGTTTTCTTTGATCAAAGTTATTGTAGTTCCATAGATTAAGATTTAGTACCTTAACTATCATATTAATGATCAAGATTCGCCCTCTATAAATCTTTTGCTTTCGAATTATTTATAGTTTTTAATAACAAAACTTATTAATATCTATTCAATCCTTTTTCTTGCATGGAAGATATTAGAACTAGAGCATTAAGTTGTGTTGAAAGATTTGGACCATTGATTCCTATTCAAATTTCTAAAGAATTAAGTACTAATTTGATTTTTGCAGGAGCTATTTTAAGTGAGTTAGTTTCTAGGAAGTCTATATTAATTACAAATGTAAAAAAAGGTGGAAGCCCTTTTTATTATGTTAGGGGACAAGAAGAAAAACTCCAGAATTTATCTATAAATTTAGGAGCTAGAGAAAAAGAAATTTATAATTCAATTAAGGATAATTTAGTGTTAATGGATAATGATTTAGAACCTTGGCAAAGAGTAGCTATAAGAGAAATTAAAGATTATGCAGTAAAAATAGATTATAGTTTAAATGAAATAAATTATGTTTTTTGGAGATGGTATTTGTTAAATGAGCAGAATGCGATAGAGCTTATAAAAGAAGGACTTCCATTAGAAGTTGAACCTAAAGTTGAGAATAAAGAAGAAATCTTAAATGAAGTTTTAGTTAATGATGATAAAGAAAAAATTGTTGAGGAAGTAAAAATAGAAGAGCCTAAAATTGAAGAAGTAGTTGAAGAAAAAATTGAAGAAAATTTAAATCAAAAAATTCTAAATTATTTTAAGGATAGTAATATTAAATTATTAGGATCTCATATTGTAAGAAAAAATAGTGAAACAAATTATGAGATTGAAATTTCAAGTGATATTGGGGCTTTAAAATATTTAGCTAAATTAAAAATAAAAAAATTAATTAATGATAAAGACTTAAATAATGCTTTAAATGAAGGCATTAATTTAGGAATGCCTGTAATATTATTTAGTAATGGTATGCTAAATAAAAAAGGGAGAGAATTTTTAGCTAAAAAATCTACATATATAATGTTCAAACAGTTTTAGATTTAAATAAACATACATTTTCTTTTTTGTCTATTAATGATATGTTACATTTGTTTAGAAACTCGCAGGCATTATCATAAGCTAGCATGTAATTTAATTTAAGTTTATTAGCATTTATTTCTAGATCTTGGCAGTTTTCTTCACTAACAGCTTTATTAAGAGCTTGTAAAGTATAAAGATGATTTATGTTTGCTGAGTTTGGATTAAATCCTTGAGGCGTTGTTAAATTAAGGAAAATTGGGGCATAAGAGTGATATGCTGGGGGATAAGATGTGGGAAAATGACCATTAAGAACTATAAAATTATTATTTATTTTATTTAATAATTCTATACTAGACATTTCTGTTTTTGTGTATTCTCTATAATAAGGGGTTTCTAAATGACTTACTATTATTCCTGTAAATGGCAGAATTATTAGAATTAATACAATAATTAATCTTATTAAATTATTTAATTTCTTAAAGTTAATTTTTACAAAAAAGAATGATGCAAATAATATTAAAAATATCATATATGTATTTGGAGCAACTTGATTAAAGAATTTAATAAATGGAATAATTCTAAAAAGAACTAGTAAGCTTAATATTAATATTGGTGAGAAAAAATAAATTATTTTCTTATTTTTTTCTTGTCTATAATATATTATGAAAGAAATTAATAGGAATAAAATCACTAAAGTTATTGAGATATTTCTTAATAATGATTCTTTTGTAAAAATTAAAAATTGAAGCGCTATTGGCTTAAGAGTATTTAAATTTCCTTCAAGAAGATTGTATTTTATGTAATTTATTAGCCAAAATGATGATAATATAAGACCTATAATTGAGGCAAATATTACTTTAATTCTGTCTTTATTATTTTTTATTATTAAAAAACCCAAAATAAGAAGATGGCCTAGTAAAGTCATTTGCTGATGTGATAATATTAAAAGTAAATAAGAAGGAATAAAAACAATAAAGAATTTCTTGTCTAATTTTTTATTAAAATAATTAAGGAAAATTATAAAAATTAAAAGTATACTTATTAATCCAAGAAATTCTGGAAGTCTTCCACTTTTTATGTAACTGCTTATTGCAAATGGATTGGCAAATACTAATGAAAAGAAAAGGATTTTTTTATTAAATGACAGGTTTTCATTTTTTCCAATAATTAATGAAAGTATGAAAGCTATTAGGAATAATAAAATCATAGAAATAAAAACAGATAATAAAATATTTTTTGTTAAGTAGTATATAGGAAATGTTAATATAAAATATGCCGGGGAATAATGATAAAATGGAAAAAATCCATTGTACCAATAATTACATAAATTATTCCAGCCACATTTTAATAGAAAAAATATATACGCAATATAAGAGCTTAAATCATTATCATAATCTAGTGGAAATTTTACTGCTATTGAAGATATATTAATTAATCTATAAATTAGATAAATTATCCAGGTAATTGGAAGTAAATATATTAATTTATCAATAGATATTTTTTTCATGATTTATCAAATTTTATTTTAATTACTTTTATGCAATATTTGTAACCTAATTTTAATAAACTAAAAAGACTTTCTCCTGTTTTTGAATTTCCAACATTTCTGTCTTCCATTGTAAATGGAACTTCTGCAATTTTATATCCTTGTTTTTGACATTTATAAACAAATTCAATAAAATATTCTCCATAGCCTTTTGGATTTATATTAACTTTGTTAAAGACTTCTTTTTTCACTGCTATAAAGCCACTATCTGTGTCTTTTATTTTTAATCCTAGAATTATTTTAGCATATAAATTGAAAATATAACTTGTTATAATTCTTACAAATCTTCTTTTGTCTTTGCCTCCATAATTATACCTAGAAGCCACTGCTATATCATATTCAGTTAAAGCTTCTAAGAGTTTAGGAATTAAACTTGGAGGATGACTTAAATCACAATCCATCCATATTATAGCTTCTCCTGTTGTATTTGCTATTCCTTCATAAATAGAAGCAGCAAGACCTTTATTTTGAGTTCTTCTTATAACCTTTACATTTTTTATATTTAAATCTTGAGCTATTTTCCAAGTTAAATCTGGAGAATCATCATCTACTAATATTATTTCAGAATTTTTAGTATAATTATTTATCTCATTAATTAAATTTGCAATATTGTCTTTTTCATTATAAGTTGGAAGGACTATAGATGATTTATTTATCATAAAATGTTGACTTTAGGAAGTTATATAAACTTTTTTAGCTTTATTTAATAATAGTAATAACGAAACATTTATAATTATAGATGAATCATTTATAAAATATAAGGGAATATGTTAAATTCATCAAAATTGAGGAATAAATCTGAATTTAAGGTAACTTTAATAGATTTACCTTTAACTGCTGAAGAACAAGCAGGAAGCTTAAAAAGTGTTGAGAATTTAATGCCTTCTTTAGGAATAGGTTATATTGCAGCTGTTCTTGAAAAAAATGGATATACTGTAAGGATTATAGATTGTAGAGTTTTAAATATTAATGTTAATGAGCTTATTGAAGAACTAAAAGCAGATAAGCCTAATGTTATTGGTTATACTGGTACTGTTTTACATATTTATAAGGGATTTGAGACTGCAAAAAGACTAAAAGATGAATTACCAGGAACTATTTCTGTTATTGGTGGGCCTCATATTACTTCAATTCCAGAAGATACTTTAAAGACTAAATTATTTGATGTTGGTGTAATTGGAGAAGCAGAATATACATTTTTAGAATTAATAAATAAACTTTATGAAGTTGATAATGATATTAGTAAAGTTGATTTAGATAGCATTTTGGGAATTGCTTATATTAAGAATGATAAAATTGTATTTACTGGGAAAAGACCTTTTATAGATCCTTTAGATCAGCTTCCACATCCGGCTAGACATTTATATCCACCTTTAACATTATATAGGCCTGTGCCTGCTTCTTATAAGAAATTGCCTATGGCACATGTAATGACATCTAGAGGATGTCCTAATACTTGTACTTTTTGCGATAGATCTGTTTTTGGGATGAGATTTAGATATAGAACTCCTATGAATGTTGTTGATGAAATTGAACAATTAATTAATGTTTATGGTGCAAAAGAAATAAAGTTTTTCGATGATGTTTTTACTTTGGATAAAAAAAGAGTTTATGACATTTTAGATGAATGTGATAGAAGAGGTTTAAATTTTGTGTGGAGTTGTTTAACCAGAACTGATTTGATTGATTTACCTTTACTTAAAAGAATGAAAAAGAGTGGATGCTGGCAAGTAGCATTTGGAATTGAATCTGGAAGCCAGAAAATATTAGATGAAATGAAGAAAAGAAGTAAAGTAGAAGTTAATGCTCAAGCTGTTAAATGGGCTAATGAAGCAGGAATTAGTGTTAGAGCATTCTTTATATTTGGAATGCCAAGTGAAACTAAGGATACTATACAAGAAACAATTGATTTTGCTACAAGTGTTCCTATTGATGTTGCAACATTTTATACTTTAACTTTATATCCTGGAAATGATTTGTATGAAGAAATTAAATCTCAAGGAAAATTATTACATGAAGATTATACTCAGTATAATCCAATAATAGATAAGGATAAGACAATGTTTGCTTATATACCTGATGCTTTAACAGCTCAAGATTTAAAGAATGCTGTTTCAATAGCTTATAGAAAATTTTATTTTAGGCCAGATTATGTTTTTAAACAATTATTAAAGATGAATTCTCTGGAAGATGTTAAAAGAAATGTTAGGGGAGTAATGGCAATTTTATCTACTTAATTTTTTTATGCAATATTTTAGTTTATCTACTACAAATTCTATTTCTTGATTTGTTAAAGAACTGCTTGATGGCAAGTATAATCCATTATAGCCTAGTTTTTCAGAAACTGGAAATTCTCCATTTATATCTGGAAATCTAGAATCATTTTTTTTAAATAGTGGCTGATGATGCATCGGAATAAAAAAAGGTCTTGTTTCAACTCCTTCTTGATACATTAATTTCATTAATTCATCTCTATTAATATTTAATTTTGAGTCTAGAATAATACCATACATCCAATAAACATTTTTAGCCCATGAAGCTTTTGGTGGGGTAGTAATTCCTTCTATTTCTCTAATAAGTTTGGTGTATTTTGAGGCATTATTTATTCTTGCACTGACATATTCTTCTATATTTTCTAGTTGAGCTACTCCTAGAGCTGCTTGTAAATTTGTTAATCTATAATTAAAGCCTATTTCGTGGTGCACAAATCTAGGAGTTGTAAATGCAACATTTCTTAGAAGTTTAGCTTTTTCTGCTACTTTATCATTATTTGTTAAAACCATACCGCCCTCACCCGTGGTTAAAATTTTATTAGAATAAAAGCTAAAAGCAGCTACATCACTTAAATTTCCTACTTTTTTGTCTTTATATTCTGCACCATGTGCTTCAGCAGCATCTTCTATAACATATAAATTATTATTTTTTGCTATTTTTAAAATAGGGTCCATGTCAACTGGATGTCCATATGTATGCATAACCATTATTGCTTTTGTTTTATCTGTTATTTTTTCTTCTATTTTATTAACATCAATATTCCATGTATTTTCTTCTGAGTCTACTAAAACTGGCTTAGCTCCAGTGTAAATTATAGAAAATGCTGTTGATATCATTGTAAAATTAGGCATAATAACTTCATTATTTTTTGTAATTCCTAAAGATTCTAGAGCTAAATGTAAGGCAACTGTTCCGTTTGAACAAGCAATTCCATGTTTAACATTGCAATAATTACTAAAACCTTGTTCAAATAAGTCTACATATTTTCCAGATGAAGAAATCCAATTTGTATTAATACAATCTGTTACATATTTTAATTCATTTCCTTTTATTGTTGGAATGCATACAGGTATCATTTTACTCTAAAAACTTTTTATCTTTTTCTTGGCCTCTGTAAGGGCCTTGTTTTATTTCTATTATTTTACTTTTGTCCAGGATATCTAGGCCGTGACCTCCATTAACAAATAGTATAAGGTCTCCTTTATTTAAATTTACATAATTTATTTTCTTTTCGTTATTATTATATAAGTCAACTCCAATCTTTCCACCTACAACAAAATATATTTTATTGGCATTTAGTTGTTCCAAATTCTTAAATGGTTTTGTTATATGTGCTTTATATCTTGTCCCTTTTTTTACATTGTGAACTCCTACTTGAAATGAACTGTCTTCAGTTGTAATGAATTTTAATCCTTCTTCTTTAAAGCTATTCCTAAGTATTATAGCCAATAATACATTTCCATCTTTAACATATTCAATCACTAAAAATCACCTTTTGTGTTAATTGGTCTTTCTATTAATCCATGGCCATGTTTTGCCATTTGAGTTAAACCAATCTACTGTTTCTTTTAAGCCATCTTTAATACTTACGGTAGGTACCCATTTTGTCAATTGATGGCATTTAAAGAAGTTTGCCTTTAAAACATGAACATCTAAAGGTCTTAGTCTACTCTGATCTATATTGATTTTTAGGTTATCAACACCCATAATTTCTGCTGTTAATTCTGCTAATTCTTTTATAGAATAATCGTCTCCTGAGCCACAGTTAAAAACTTCTCCAACTGCTTGTTTATGTTTAATTAAGGCTACTGATGCCTTTGCTGCATCTGAAACATAGACAAAGTCTCTTCTGGCATTTAGGTTTCCTAAGTTAATCTGATTTGATTTTGATAATTGCGATATAATTTCTGGAATTACATATGGATGAGTTCCTCTAGGACCATAACTATTAAATTGCCTTAAAATTATTATGGGTATTTGTTGTTCATGGTACATTGTATAGGCCACTCTTTCTGCTGCTAATTTTGCTGCTGCATAAGAAGACTGTGGAAGTGTTGGATGGTGTTCATCCATTGGTGTATTTATTGCAGTTCCATATACTTCTGATGTTGAATATTGAATCATTCTTTCTACTCCTGCTTCTTTTACAGATAAAAATACATTTAATGCACCCATTGTATTTACATCAAGAAAATCAAAAGGTTTTTCATAGCAATCTGGGATGTACGGAAGAGCTGCTAAATTAAATAGAAATTGAATCTCATTTTTTCTTAGAATATTTGGTAAATTTTTATCTCTTATATCTCCTTCTATAATTGTAATTTTATCTTCAACTTCTGAGATGTTCTTTAAACTACCGCTTGAAAAATTATCATAAACAAGGACTTCTGCTTGTTCTTTTATGAGTTCTCTAACTAATGAAGAACCAATAAAACCAGCTCCACCAGTCACCATAATTTTTTTATTTTGAAGAGTCATAGGCAACAAGTTTAATTTATTAGAAAAGGTATTTAAAGGTTACTATTAAGATTAATTTGTGTAACTTTGAGTAGTAAATACTAAGCTATTTTTTTATAGAAAACTAAGACTAGTCTAGTAAGTTTTTTAAATTGTAGATTTAATATTTATTTGTTATCTTTTGGTTAAAGATAATGAAATACTTTGTAAAATAATTTGTCATAACCTTTGCTGTGTAATTATGGAAATGAACGAGTTAGGAATAGAAAGTGAATTTTGCACAATAAGTCATACTTTTTGTTTACTTTTTATGCAAAGTCCCCAAATTAGAAAGCTTTTTAAATATAATATTATTACTCCTAACTTCATGGTAAAAGAGGTTTCTGATAAACTTGTAATATTTTTAGTTGTTGTGGCAGTATTAGTTTCATTTTTAGGAACTTATTTAGTTTATATAAATGCAGATAATGCTCCTGTGGAAAGAACTATAGTAATTAATAGAGAACCTAATAGAGACACTGTAAATGGTATGATTGCTCTTTATGTAATTAATCCTGAAGAACAAAATGTAAATAAAGGTGATACTTAATTGGTTAATAAAACTTCAAAGGAAAAAAATGTTAATAATCAAGTTTCAAATAATTTCTTAATTGTATTAATTTTAGCAACAATAATTTTTTCTACAATAGGTACTTGGATTAGTTTAAGTAAATTATCTCCTTTAACAGGATTAGTTCCTGCTCCAGGAATTGGACTTGTAAATGTCACTGTAAATGCGTCTCTTGCATTTAGTATAACCCCACAATCTGTAAATTTTACACCAGCAATGAATCCTGGTGATATTGATGGTACAACAGATCTTACTCCACTTCCATTTAATGTTACAAATGATGGGACTGTTGTAATAAATGTAACAGTAAAGGAAGCTGCTTCAATGTTTACTGGATGTTCTCAAAATACAAGTTGTTTACAGTATGCTTGTGGTAATACTACAATTAATGGGAATTGTAGTGGTAACCATTGTACTACTGGTAAAAATGTACCTTGCCTTCCTAACCTTTGGAATGTGTCTACTACAGCTCAACAAGCTATATCTTTCCTTGATTTCGCTAGTGCTAATGATACTGTATATGTTCATATTAATGTAACAGTACCTTTGAATGAACCTTCGGGAGCTAAGACAGCAACTTTAACATTCCAAGCTTCGCAAGCCTCCTAATTTTATCTGTGATTAAAAATGAAAGTAGTATTGCTGATAAGTTTTTTGTTATTAATTAATATAAATTTTGTTTTGGGATCTGTAGCGATTACTCCCCCTAAAACTAATTTGTATTTTGAACCTAACCTTAATAAGGCATTATCTTTTGGCGTGATAAACAGAATTGATCAATCATTAAATATTGATGTACTAGTTGAAGGAGATATTAGTAACTATGTAACAATTAAAACTCCAAATATAACTATTGGGCCTAGAGAGTCTAAGGGTGTTGAATTTGAATTAAGTTTGCCAAATGACTTAAAGCCAGGCACACATATTGAATATATAATTGTAAGAGAATTGCCAAATAAACCTTTAACTGGCACAATTTCTACTTATCAGGAAACTGCATTTACCTTAAATGTAATAGTACCTTACCCAGGAGATTATTTGGAAATTGAATTAGATAGTGATGAAGGAGTTCAACAAGGAAACGATGTTAGTGTTACTTTATTGTATAATAATTTGGGGATTAATGACTTATTAGGAATTAAAACTAATGTAGAATTTTTTGAATTGAATGGAAGTAAAAAAATAGGTTTTTTGAACTTTAAAGATTTTGACTTAAAAAGCTTAGAGCAATCTAGAATAATGGAATATCAATCTACTAAAGATTGGAATTTAGGTTTTTATCAGGCTATAGCAAAAGTAAATTATGCGGGAAAATCAATTAATGCTACTAAGAACTTTAAAGTTGGAGATATTAAAGTTGAAATTGTTGGATTAAATAAGACTAGATATGAAAGCGGCAAGATAAATAGAATTGAGGTTATTGCAGCTAGTAAGTGGAACCAACTAATAGGAAATATTTATGTTACTGTATCTTTAGTTGATAATAATGGAAGAAAATTAGAGGCAAGAAGTGCAACTACTGAAATTGGCCCATGGGACAAAGTTCCTATACCTGTATTTTTAGATATGACTGGCTTAAAAGAGGGAACTTATGATTTAACTGTAGATTTGTCTTATATGGATAAATCAGATACTAAGGTATTTAAAATAGAAATATTTAAAAGTTTATTTTCTTCTATTTTTAGGTTAGAAACAATATTAATTATTGTTATAGTAATATTAGCTATCTTATTAGTTTTTAACTATGTAAAATCAAGAAGGAATAAAAAAAGAGATAAAAAGCAAAAATGAGGAAAATATTCATAGTGTTGGCTGCAATAATAATAGTTTCACTTATACCATTTTTTATAGATTATATGCTTTATGATGTTAAAGATTTACAGACTAGTGTAGGTGTTGGAGGTTATCTAGGCTTTAATATAGACACTGATAAATTGTATTTTGGTACACTAATACAAGATGGATCTGCGACAAGAGATTTTTATGTAGAGAATTATGTATGTGATAAGTGTTTAGTTGAGATTAAACCATATGGGCCTATATCTAAAATTATTTCTTTATCAAATTATAGGTTTTTAATGAAAAAAGGTGAAAAAAAGACAATAACAGCAACTGTTAAGATTCCTTCAAATGCCCAAGAACGATTTTATAACGGTACTTTAAAAATATACTTTTGGAAAACTATTTAAATTTAGTAAGTTTAATTTATTATAATGAAAAGAGTGTCAAATAATTCTATTGCATTGTTAATGATTTTTCTAATGTTATCTTCATTAATTGGAACTACTTTAATCTCTTATATGCTTGATAAAAGAGCTACTGTTTCTGGAGAAGTACCTATACAACAAACAGGAACTGTTGGGGTAACTGTAGCAGGCACTACTCCTGGGGGAAGTACTTCTACTGGCGGAGGGGGCGGTGGAGGTGGTGGCGGTGCACCAAAAACCCACATAGTTGATTTCAGAATTAAGGAGACCTACAACTATTTTGTTGATAAAGGTGATACTGTTATTGTTATTTTTTCAGATACTGATAAATATATACTTAAAGTTGAAGAACATATATTGAAACAAACTGTTAGTTTTAATATTGATGGCACTAAATTTGAGGTTAAAAGTGATGAGGTAACTTCTGTAGATTTTGATAGAGATAATTTAGTAGATATGACTATAAAGTTTGATGATGATGGAAAAATAGTGTTTAGTTTATTCCATAAACCAAAAACTCCAGAAATTGTAAATCCTATTATATCATCTCAAAAAATTAGTAAGGAGGAAGCTGAGAAACCAATAATACCTGAGGAAAAAGCTAGTTATTTGTGGTTACTTATAATTTTAATTATTCTTATCATTTGTATATTGGTATACCAACATTATAAAATAAGAAATGTTGAAAAATATCAAAAAAGAAGAACTACTAAAATGAGTAGTAACACCAAAACAACTAATGTTCAAAGTAAGGATTTGGTTAATGAAAAACTTAAGAGGCAATTAGAATTACTTGATAAAGGTTATAATTCTGGATTTATTAGTAAAGAAGCATATTTCAAGGGTAAAAAAAGAATTAATGATAGCATGAATAAGCTTTAAAAGGGTAAGCTTTATAAATATCAAGAAGTTATTTTTTCAAAAGAGGATTAATAAATGCCTGCAAAGAAATTCAAAGAACAAAAAACTCTTCTTACTGAAGCTTTAAGAGAATTAGATACAGAATTAAAAAGACTAAAGAAAGAAAAGATCTCTTTAACCCAAATGTTAGGTGAAGTTAATTCTTCTATGATGACTGCTGAAAAAAAAGAAGCAGATTTAAGGGATAAGATTTCTGGGCTTATAGCTGATGAAAATAAACTTAATAAAATTAAAAGTCAACTTCAATCTAAGCTATTGAAGCTTAATGAGAAATTAAATAAGGTTTCTAGTATTAGGGAAGATTTGAAAGAAATTAATTAAGAACTTTCTATATGTTTTAGAATTATTTTAAAATTAGTATTTTTATTTGCCTTATATTTCTTTAATAAATTTATTAGAATACTTCTTTTAATTTTTATTTTTTTACTTTTTAAAATATCTTGAACTTTTTTAGATATTAAATATTGACAAAATTGTGTGAGATTTTTTGGATTATCTGTAAAATAACATCTTTCAAAATCTATTAAAATTGGTTTATTGTTTTCAATTAAAATATGTTTTTTCGGATTATGAAGTTCTAGTTTATTAATTCCTAGTTTGTCTATTTTATAGCATACATCTAGGATTTTAGAAATCATTTTAAGTGTTGATTTTTTATCTGATTGATTTAACCAATCTATAAATCTTGGGCCTTCTATTAGTTTATAAACTATATAATTATTTTCTTGAAAGATAAGCTTTGGTCCTATATTTTCTTTATTTAAAATTAATATAAAATTTGCCTCTTTTTTTGCTCTTTTTTTCGAGTCTTGAGTTTTAAACAGCTTTATAGCTACTTTTTGGTTTTTATATAGTGCTTTATACACTTCTGATCGCTTACCTTTAGCTAAGAATTCTATACTTTTAAAAGCTTTAATTTTCATAAAGTTTTATTAATAGAAAGATTTTTAAATTAACTTTACCCTTGATAAGTTAAAAGAGGTAGTCTTTATGGGTTTTAGTACAAAAATAATTACCATTACAATATTTTTAATTCTGTTTTTAGAATTTACTGATGCAGCTAATGATGTTAATTTGAATGCTGGACTTAAATGGATTAATAAAAGTTCTGTTGAAAGAAATTGGGATTTAAGCATTGATGAATTAACTTATTCTATTTTAGCTTTAAGTAGTAATGGATATAATGTTAAAAATGGAATTGATAAATTAAAATCTAAACAAAGTGGAGATGGTTCTTGGAATAATAGAGTTTATGACACAAGCTTAGCTATAATTGCTTTACATGAAAATAATGAAAATGTTGATAGTTCTGTAAACTGGTTATTAAGTCAAGAAATTAAAGCAGAGAATCAAGGTAGTTGGTTAGTAGAAATAAAAACTGATCAAGTTGGAAGTTGTACTGTTTCTTCAAGAAATGGAAATCCTGTTAACTTTGAAGTAAATAAATCTAGAGTAAGTTGCGATGTTGATAATAATGGAGATGGGTATGGAAATTGGATAGACTTAGAGGGGTGTGCAGGATTAACATTAAATAAAAAAGAAGAAATTATAGTTAATTGTAATAATTTAGGAAATGCAGATATTTATTTAATTTATAATTTAGGAAATAGCTATTATTTATTGGATGAAAAATTTAATACAAATTTTGCAACTTTAGTTTTACAGAATGCTTATTTTGGTGATTTTGATAGTACTGCTTATGCATCATGGGCACTTAAGATTATAGGAAAAAGTAATGAAATAAATACTATCTCCTATTTAAGTAGTAATTTAAGACAAAATAAAGTTTTAGATAGAGTTTTCTTGTATATGTTGACTAATGATAATGTTTATAGTGATTGGTTATTAAAAAGGCAAAATAATTTTACAGGAAGCTGGGAAGCAAATGTTTTTAATACAGCTTTTAGTATAACTGCTTTAGGAGAAGGATCACAAGCAGGAAGTAAAGGTATTAATTGGCTAAAAAACGAACAGAACTTAAACAATGCTTCTGCTAGATATGGTTCTTGGAATAATGATTTAAGAGATACATCTTTTGTTATTTGGGGCATTTTTTCAGAAGGTGGGATTAACATACCTAGCCCCGGTAGTAATATAAGTTCTAATAATACTGGTTTTAATTTTACTTCTGGGGGTGTTTGTGGCAATAAGATTCTGGATCTAAATGAAGATTGCGATGCTAAATATGCAACTAATGGGGAATTAATAGAAGGTGATGCTAATAGATGTAGTCTTGGAGAAAGATGTGTTAAACCTGGAGAAGTAGATGAATGTCAATGTAGAAGTATATCTCAAATACAAGAGATACCTTGTACTACTGATGAGAATTGTGGATCTAAACAATATTGTGATAGAAACACTTTAACTTGCATGGATAAAGAATGTACTAGAGATGACGAATGTGATATTGGGGAAGAATGTGATTTAGAGAAATTTGAATGTATTAAATCTGTTATAGATGAAGGCTGCCCAGAGGGGTGTGATAATGGTTATAAATGTCAAGATAATAGATGTGTTGCAATCCTTGGTTATTGTACAACTAAAGATGAGTGTGATAAAAATGAAGAATGTGATACTTCAATAAACAGATGTGTTCCTAAAAAAAGCGGATTTCCATGGTGGATCATAACAATAATAGTTTTAGCTGTTGCAGGTATAGTATTATTCTTTGCATTTAAGAAAAAACCTGCTAAAACTAAACCACAAATAATACTTGATAAAGGACAAAAGCCTATGATGAGACCAGCTTTTAGAATGGAACAAACAGGACCTAATCAAGGACAAGAACAAAGAAGAGATGTTTATGATGAAAGAATAGAATCTGAGTTAGATAAATCAATAAAAAGAGCTAAAGAATTATTGGGTAAGAAGTAATGAGATTAGTAACATTTTTGTTAATATTTATTTTTGCAGTTAATAATGTTAAAGCTATAGAACTTATAGAAATTTCTAATTATAGAAATAATTTTGCAGCTGGTGAAACTGTACAATTTGATATAAACTTTGATGGAGAATTAGATAATGATTTAAGTTATTCAAATTTAAAATTAAAGAATATTTATAATGTAAATTTTGATGTTTCTTATACAATAGAAAAAATTAGTGATTATAGATATTATGTATATTTTAACTTACCTAATAATTTAATTAATAATACGTATAAATTTATTATCAATAATGTAGACATTTATAATGGAGATGATTTTGTTAGAGTTAATAAAGAGGTGTATTTTAATGTTAGTAACTCTAATTATAGCCTTTCTATTTATCCAGGAATATTTATTTTAAATGACGAAAGTAGTTCAATAAATTTTAAAAATAATTTGAATTTTCCTTTAGATATTTTAGTTTCTGGAAATGGTTTAATTTTAGAATATAATAATATAAATTTAGGTAAAAAGGCTCAGAAAAATGTACAATTTAGAAGAGATGGGGATATTAATAATGCAGAAATTAAAATTGATTACGGAAATAAATATTACTTAATTCCTATTTATTTTAGTGATAATGAAGATATTATTCTACCTGAGGTAAATATCACTAATATTACCGTAAATAAGAAAAGCGTTGTTTTTGTAGAAAGTAGCCATATAATAAATAAAAACTTGTTTACTAATGAATCTATTTCCGCACCTATTAGATTTTATAATAATGGAGATGCTGATTTAAAAAACTTAAATATAGAAGTTAGTAAAGAGTTAAGCAATATATTAAAAATAAATCAGTCTAGTTTTAGTTTATTAAAAATAGGAGAAATAAAATTTTTTTTAGTTACAATAAATAAAGATTTTAGAGTAAAACAAGGATATTATAATGGTACCATAAAATTAATATCTGATAAGGTTTATGATAATATATATGTTTATTTAAATTTTAGTGAGCCTATGAAAGTAATTATACCTAAAGAGAATATAACTAAGAAAGAAAATATAACTAATGGCACTTTAATAATAAAACCAAAAGAAAAAAGTAGTAATGTAAAAACAATATTAATATCAATAATTGTAGCTATATTAATTATTGTAGTATTTATCTTACTAAGGAAAAAAGGTAAACCTAAGACTCAGGGGAAGGGGTTTTCTTATTATTTGAGACGCTAGAGTTTTCAAGTTTCATTTTTATTACTTTATTTTCTGCTTGCAAATTTCTTATTACCATGTTGTATTCATGTAATTTAAGCATTAAGTCATTAAGAAAACCTGCTAATTCTGTGGATTTTTCATTGATATTTTCTGGTTCTATTATCTCTACAGATGATGGCAGGTAATCAAAACAAAATTCTAATACATCTTGGAGTTTTTGAGATTCTATTTCTATTTCTGCAAATGTAGAAAACATCTTATCTAGTTTTTTAGTTTCTTCTATATATAAATAAAGAATTTTATAATATTCTTTTTGTTTAATATTTTCTATTATTTTATTAATTGCTTCTTTTATATAGTCTTCTGGATAACCTACAACTTCTATTATTGTCCTAAATTTTATCATTTTTATATACTAAGGCTATTACAATAACAACTAAGGCTATTATAAATAAATATAGAGCATAATCCCTGCTTTTTAATCTTTTTGATTTGTATATTTGGTTAGAATTTTCAGTATTAAAATCTTTTGAGGTTGTTTGCGCCACTTCTTTTAGATAAATCTTACTATCTTCTTCTTCACTTACTGTTTTTTCATTAAGAAGATTATTATTTTCTTTGAGAGTTATTTCTAAGGAATCTTTTGTGTCTAAGCCTTCAGCAATAATTTTTATGATATTGTCTTTAATATTTTCTTTTAGTATTAATGGGACATTTAATGTTAAATTAGTGTTTTTTGATGGGACATTAACTTTTGCAGTATTTGAAACTTTTTTATCTTCACTTTCCGCATATATTTCTATTACTTCTTTATTTGTGTTTGATTTGGAAATTTCTAATGTTATGTCTAGGAAATTTCCGTTTTCCTTAATATCTAGTATTTTAATATAAGATTTTACTAATTCATCAATCGGTTGGATTTCTTCTGATGATACTTCAGAATTTGGTTGATTTGGTGTTGGTTCTGTTGGAATCATTTTATTTTGTATTCTAGAAAATGAGATTCCTTCTTTTGCATTTTCATAGCTTACTGAGTCTATCTTTGTGTCATTTTTGTAAAGAGAAATTTCTGTTTCTTTGTCGTTATTAAGGAAGCCTATTTTACTTCCTGTATATACTACTAAGTAAGAATTCTTGCCAATTATTGTTGATTGTGTTGTTTCTGAATTAATTTCTATAGTTTTACTAGAAGAATCTTTTAAAGTAAGTCCATTAACATTTAATGAATCTCCTTGATTATAGAGTTCTATCCATTCTCCATTTGGAATTCCTGAGTCATCCCCTATTGGATTAGGAAGTATTTCATTTATTATTATTTTAGGAATTTCTATTATTGGTTGATTATTTGACTGATTTGTTTCATTGTTTAATTCATTATTTGACTGATTTTGTTGGTTGTTTTGTTCTTCTATTTCTTGATTTATTAAACCTGGAGTAGGATTACATTCAAACCATTCTGTTGAATTAGGAATTTTACAAAGAGATTTTCCGTTGTTATTTGCACCCATATTTGAGTTATAAGCAAATGTGTCAATAATGGTTCCATTTTCATCCTTTAAAATAATTTGATCATTATCATTATTTAGATTATTACCTATTGCAGGCCCGGCAGAATAAATATTAGCATCAATTAATGAATAGTCAAAACCTTCTTCAACAATTAAATAGTAATTAGAATTTGAGGATTTTAATAATGTTAAAGTATCTGAGGAAGATAAATCTTCTATAGTATAATTGCTTAAGTTTATAGATTCCTGTGAAAAAAGTTCTGCATACTCTTTATTATTGTCATTGCCAATAGGATTATAATTTACCTCATTAAATGTTATTGCATTTACTATATTAATTAAAAATACAAATGTAATAAGATAAATTGATGCTTTTAACATGTCCCATGAGCATCACCCCTAGTTATTTGATAATTAGAAAGTAATTTAAATCTTTTTACATATTTGTTAGTTGTTCAAATTTTAGACCTATTTCTTTTGCTTCATTTAAGGATATTGAAGGAGTTCCTTTTTTGCTTAAGATTAAATTATTAGGTTGGATAAAAAACCAACCTACATGGTCAAAACGAACTCCAAGCCAAGCTTCTGCTCCAAATCTTCTGGAAAATTCAATTAAATCTGCTAATTCTTGTTCTTTGAAATATTTTATATTATCTGCAAGTGATTTACATTCTATTGCTAAAACCCTTTTTCCATTACCTACTACAATGTCTGGACAGGGAATTGGCATGCTACCACTTCCAGCTACTCTAATAGCAATCCAAGTATTTGTGTTAAAGAATAAATGGATTAATTCCCTTTCTGCTCTTGTACCTTTCTTTTTTGAACCCATTTTCTTTAATTCTTCTTTAATATATATTAATTTTTTGTTATTCTTTCGAATAATAAACTTTAATAAATACTTGTATGACTAGAATTTTATGGATTTAAATGATATGAATGTAGGTGATGTTGTTTTGGAGTTAGAAAAGCTTTCTCATTTAGGTTCCATTGATGGGAATTTAACTACAAGATGTAGATACGAATGTGCTAGAAGAGACATTTATTCTGAAGAAAATCCTTTAAAAGAGCTTGTTATATCTGCTTTAAAACTTTATTGTAGACCTTTATATAATTTAATAAAGAAAAAAAGAGATTAAAGGTCTCTACTTTGTACTGTCTTTCTTCCGTTGTCTTCGGCTCTTTTACAAGCTTTAGCAATAAGATCTTCACAGACCTTGCTTAAAGCATCAGCAAAATCTCCGGAAACATTCATGTCTTTTACATAGTCTTTTACTTTGCTTCTTACTATTAAAGAATCTCCCATTTAAGACGCCTCCAAGTTATGTTTTTAATTATATCTGGTTTTTATAACCAAATTGAAAGAAAAATTACATATATATAAAGCTTATGACAAGGTTTTTTCTGTCTTTTAATGATAAGTTTAAGTATTTTACTCTGGTTTCATGAATGGGAAGAATATTACATCTTTAATAGATGAAGAATTTGTTAGTAACATAACAAATCTATCTATTCCTAGACCTATTCCTCCTGTTGGGGGCATTCCATAATTTAGGGCTTCTAGAAATTCTAGGTCATTAGGATGAGCTTCTTCATCACCTTGTTTTAATCTTTTTTCTTGTTCTTTAAATAGTTCTTTTTGAATAAATGGGTCATTTAATTCTGAGTAAGCATTTCCTAATTCTGTACCCATACAAAATGGTTCAAATCTTTCTATTAATCTTGAGTCTTTTCTATGTACTTTACAAAGAGGAGTAGTCTCTTTTGGATGATCTATAATAAAAGTAGGCTGAATTAGTTCTTTTTCACAATAATTCTCAAAGATAGATTGTACTAATAAACCCCAACTTTCATTTTTATATTTGATTTGATTTGATTTTACAAATTTTAATAGTTCTTTATCTGTCATTTTTAAAACATCAATTTTTGCATATTTTTTAATTGCTTCTGCCATAGTTATTCTTTTCCAAGGTTTTTTGAAATCTATTAATTGGCCTTGGTATTCTATTTTTGTTGTTCCATGAATTTTTTTACATGTAAATTCACAAATTTCTTCAAATAATTCCATCATGTCATTATAATCAGAATAAGCTTGATAAATTTCCATCATTGTGAATTCAGGATTATGCCATTTATCAATTCCTTCATTTCTAAAGTTTCTAGCTATGGTAAATACTTTGTCCATACCCCCAATAATTAATCTTTTAAGATATAATTCTGGAGAAATTGATAAATAAAGTTTAATGTTTAATGCATTTAAATGTGTTGTAAAAGGCCGAGCTTCTGCTCCACCATAAACGCTTTGAAGATAAGGAGTATCTACTTCAATAAAAGATTTTGATTTAAGAAATTCTCTTATTAAATCAAGAATTTTTTCTCTTTTTAGAAATACGTCTTTAACTTCAGGATTTATAATTAAATCAAGATATCTTTTCCTATATCTTTCTTCTTTGTCTTTTAAACCATGCCATTTTTCAGGAAGTGGTTTTATTGATTTTGATAGTAACTGGAGATCTTTTACTAAAATTGAGATTTCACCTCTTTTAGTTCTAAAAATTGTTCCTGTAATTCCTATATAATCCCCTATATCAATAAATTTTTTTATAAAATCTATTTTATCTTTAGGAGTTTCATTTTCTTGTAAAACAATTTGTATTTTTCTAGAGGAATCTTGTAAATCTATAAAAATAATTTTTCCTATATCTCTTATAATTATAATTCTACCTGCAACTTTAAATGTATCTTTAGTTTTTTCTTCATTTTTTAATTTTGAATATTTTTCTTGTAAATATTTTGCTTCTGCTGTAGTTTTAAAGGAATAAGGATAAGGGTTAATTCCAGCTTTTTTAAGTAACTCTAGCTTTTTTTCTCTTTCTTTTATTAAGACTTCTTCAGGTTGCATTTTAGTTTTAAAATTTCATAATTTAAATTGCCTATTAAAACCTTTCTTTTTTCTTGAGCAATAAAACTATATTCTTGAGCAATATTAATTATAGCTTCTGGATTTGTTGTTATTAGTGTTATATTGCCTTTTTTACTTAATATGTAAGATGCTTGGTAAAACAGTTGTTTGTATAAATTAACAATATCTTTTTCATTTCTTTTAGTAATTATTGGTGGATTTGTAACAATTAAATCTATGGAATTTTGCTTGAATTTTGTATCTATCCATTCTAGGTCATAATTTTGGAAATCTATTAAATTTGAAATTTGTGCAACTTTAGAATTTATTCTTGAATTTTTTACATTTATATACTTAGAATCAAGGCCAAAAATATTTATTGTTTTAATTTTCTTTATTGTTTTATTTAATTGAGTTATAATATTTTTAGGTATTTTATTATTATTATGTAAATTTGGGGTTCTAGATGATAAAAGAGCTGCTTCTATTACAATAGATGAATTACCACAAAATGGGTCTAGGAGCTTTTTTTTATTATTAAATTCTGCAATTTTTAATAAAGAAAATGCTAGACAACTGTTTATGTCTAAGTAAGAAGTTTTAACTTTGTATTTTCTTTTATTTAATTCAATATTTAAAAGGTCTATTGAAATATAGCACTTATCATTTATTATATTTATAACTATTGTTGTATTTGGATTTTTATAATTTGCTTGTATATTATATTTATTGCTTATGATTTTAACAGTACTATCAAAAACAGGTTTTGAATTGAAATCATGATTTCCTGTTCTTTTACAACTAACTGAAAAAGTTTCACTAACATATTTTTTAAAATTAATAAGACTAATTTTATTAGTAATATCTTGTAAAGTTTTAAAGTTAAAGCTGTCAATTAAAATCGTTGCTTTATTAATAGATCTAGAACAATAAATTATTTTAAATAAGTCTAATTGAGTTGAATTTTTTAATATTAAAATTGATGGAGAATCTATTTTTGCTTGTTTTTTTGTTATTTCTTTAATTTCTTTTATTGAAATGTCTTCTAGGCCTTGGTATGTTGAAATTAGAATGTTCATTTTATTTCAAAGGAAGTGAATTCTTCTTTATAGTTTTCTATTTCTACTTTAATTTCTTTTATTAATGATATGTCTGAGCCTTTTTTACAAATTTCTATCATTTTATCTATTGAATCTTTAGGACCTTCTATAAATAGTTTTACTTTGTTTTTTGATAAATTTTTAGCATAGCCTTTAATATCGAGTTTTAGAGCATTATCTTTAAGAAATTTTCTAAATCCTATCTTTTGAACTAGACCTTTAATTATGATTTTTGCTCTTGAATACATAAAAAGAAAAATAAAAAAGAATACTTAAACTTTACTTAGATTTTGCTAAGGCAAAAACTGATTTTAAGGCTACTATAATTGTTGCAGGCACAAATAATGTTAACATATTTTCTAGAATAGTGCCTAAAGTAGGTATAGAGCCTAAAACTCCGCCACCTAAACTGCTAGTAATTACAAGAATTACACTAGCCATAAGAAATGGTGTTACTTCTTTATCTGTAATATTTAACAAACCTATAATAATCCCTAGTAATACTAGAACCCAGGTAACCCAGGCAGCTTGTGGTAGAAATCCGAACAATACAGCTAGGATCACACCAATAAGGAATGCCCAGCTTCCCATTGCAAATGCCATTTTTTCAACCCTCCCCAATATATTAATTTTTTATTAAAGCCTTTAACCCAAAATTTATTTATAAATATTTTGTTATTATTAATAAGTAATTAATTAGGTAGCTTATTAATACTTTTTATTATATAAATAGTTAAAAGTTAAAAGAAAAAAATAAAGGTGTGATTTTTGGCAATATTATAGGAAAAGGAACAACTAAGGAATTTAAGTTTTTAGTTACTGGAGATGCTAAGAAATTTGATTTTGTTCAAGTTTTAAATAAAGAGAAGTATGTTTTAGCTAATATCTTGGAAATTGAAAGAGATGAAAATCAAACAATTGCCTTTTGTGGAATTATTGGATTTATTGATAATGGCCTTTTAAGCATACTTAGAAGTCCTTTAGAGCCAGGATCAGAAGTTCTTTACGCAAGCGATGATTTAGTGATGGAAATTCTAGGATTAACTGATAATAAAAACGGAGCATTTATTGGGCACTTATACGGAAGAAGTAACATTAAAGTTTTCTTAGACATAAACAAATTATTATCCAAGCATATATCTATTATTGCTAAATCTGGATTTGGAAAAAGTTATACTGTAAGTGTTTTAATTGAAGAATTATTAGAAAAAAAAGTACCTATTGTAATTATTGATCCGCATGGAGAATATTCTACTTTAAAATATCCAAATGATAATCTAAAAGATTTAGAAAAACTAAGTAAATTTGGATTAGAGAAAAGAGGTTTTATTGAAAATATTAAAGAATATAGTCCTAATATTGAAGTAAATACTGATGCAATACCATTAAAATTAAGTTCTAGCAATGTCTATGGAAAGGAATTAATTAATTTATTACCAACTAAATTATCTAATAATCAATTATCAATTCTCTATTCTTGTTTAAAAGACTTAAATAGTAATTCTAGTATTGATGATCTTTTAATTAGATTAGAATTAGAAGAAAATAGCGCAAAATGGACTTTAATAAATATAATAGAATATTTGAGAAATCAAAATATATTAAGTGACAGCTTTACTCCATTTAATGAATTAGTGAAACAAGGAACTTGTAGTATTATAAATTTAAGAGGTGTAAAGCCAGAATTACAAGAAGTTGTTGTATTTAAATTATTAAATGATTTATTTAATGAAAGGAAGAAACAGAACATTGCTCCTTTCTTCCTAGTATTAGAAGAAGCGCATAATTTCTTGCCTGAAAGAAGTTTTGGAGAAGCTAAAAGTCTTCCCATAATAAGACAAATATTTTCTGAAGGAAGAAAATTTGGTTTAGGGGCATGCCTCATATCCCAACGGCCAAGTAGGGTTGACAAGTCGTGTATAAGTCAATGCACAACTCAAATTGTATTAAAAGTAACTAACCCTAATGATGTCAAGGCAGTAAGTAATTATGTTGAAGGATTAACTTTAGAAATGGAAAAGGAATTAAGCAATTTGCCTGCTGGAACTGCTGTAATAACAGGAGTAGTTGATCTGCCATTAGTAGTAGAAATTAGACCTAGAAAAAGCAAACATGGTGGAGTAGCTGTAGATTTATTTAATGAAGAAAAAGTGGAAAACAAAAAACCACTTGACGAAATTGAAAAATATAATAATAAAGATTTAATACCTATTATTGTTCCAAGAACTACAATTAATGATTTTAGAATTATGAGTGGTAAAAAGAATGTTAAAGTTAAGTTAATTCCTTGTGCTATTTTTAGTTGTCTTGGTCAAGATGAATTTAATATTATTGTTAACTTGGCAAATGGTGATGCAGTTATGGATTTTGAAACTGGAAAAGGCGAGAGATTTTTATTTGATATTAAAGATATTAGCACGCAACAAAGAAATATATTAAACATTGCTTTAAAATTTAAAGAAAGTTTTACAGCAGCAGAATTATTTTCTAGAAGCAATGTACAATTTTCTGAGATATATGATATTATAAATATACTAACTGCTAAAGGATATTTAAAAAAAGAAGGAAATTTTTATAGTGTTAATAGACCTTATTCGAATATATTAAGACTGCCTTCATTTAAATGTCATGAAAAAATTGAATATACTTCTATAGAATTTAATGAATTAATGGAAGATAGAGTTAAAATTGATTTTGTGAAAGATTTTTTAAGCAATTATTTTAAAATTAAAAATTGCAAAGAATGTTTCTTAGTTAGTTATTACTAGAAACATGTATTAAGGACTTCAATGGTCTTCTTCAATTGGAACATATATATCATCAGTAATCCTAAATGGCTTTCCTACTTGAACCAGCCAAGGCACACTAGCCTCCATGCTACCTGTATTTACCTTTAAATGACCTGCGTCTGCGAGCTTAGAGAATATTTGTCGTGCTCGCATGGCAGCCACTGGTTTTATCCATCTAGATGCAAGAGGTATTCCCCCATAATTAAAGCCGCCTACAGGTTTATCAGTTTCGCCTTGAACGAAATCAAAATTTTCTGCGACCATATAATGGTAATAATCTTTGCCATCTACGTTTTCAATTCTTCTTCTAATTGTAGTTGTTGGGCCTAGTATATTGTGCATTTCATCAAATTCATTATACATACCCAATTCTCGTTTAATTTGCATATGCTCCCACCCTTCAGTTGCAGGAAATTCTGGATTAGTATTGGGTGTCCATGTTTTATCAAATATGCTAACCTGACCATAAAGAGTACTGAGTAAAATCCCCCATTCTCCTTCATTTAGCCCAGTTCTGTAAGGTTCTCCTTCACCAATAAGATAATGAATTACAGTTAAAGCAGACCGTCCTTGGCCTTCCATCAAGTTATCAAATTCTTCTGGGTTATTCTTACCAAATTCCATTACTTTCATCAGTTGTTCTCTTTGCTCAGCAGAAATACCTTCTGCAAGTGGTTCCATCCCACTAGGATCTATATACTTTAAGGGATTATTATTTGCATACATATAAGGAGATTCTTGTAATTTAAAGATAGGATCTACTTGAGTAAATCTACCTATAGAAGGATCATAATATCTAGCTCCAAAGTAATATAGATTAGATGAATCTAATTCTTTATTACTATATTTATATGATTCTTCTCCTGTTTCTTTGAATATTTCTCCATATGGTTGATAATTAGCCTTATATTGTATATTTCCATTATTATTAGTAGTAATTCTATTACTACTTATATGGTCTTTAGTAAAGTATATTATGTTTTTATTATCATCTAACTTAGAATAAGAAGAATATGATATGTAAGAAGGTCTTTGATTAAATTGCTGTTGTATTTGTTGGTTTTCTTGGATTGTTATTTGTTCTGGTTGATTTACTATATTTTCTTCATTACCTGTAAAAGTATATACTATATTATCATTATTACTTATTAGTTTATGATTATAGTTATAGTAAGAATTTATTATTAGTTTAGAAGGTTTATCAGTTTTTGAATAAAAGGATATTAATTTAGATTCATATCGGTTTATTCTTATTTGGATATTAATAATTTCATTATCTATATTAATTACTAGACCTTCTATTATCTTATTATTGTTATTAGATAAAAGTAATTGTATTTGATTATCTGTTACTTTTATATCTTCTAATTCTATATTAAATAGAAATTCATCATTAGAAAATAAGCTTAAACTATATACTGATGGATTAATATTATTAAGAATATTAATAATAGCCTCTTTTGCATAAAAATATACTTTAAAACTGTTATTTATAAGTTCCTATTGGCATAAAAACTTTTTCTAGTTTAATTGCAATATCTCTTTGTGATTTAAGCATTAAATCAGAATCCATTGATGATAATCCTAAAGCAATTAATTCGTTCTTTAATGTAAGAATTGCTACTAATTCATTTTTTTGAATATTATCCGATAATTTTGAAATTCCAGGAGAATAAAGCGGAGAACCATGACATAAATGGTCTATAGCAGAATCATGGACCCACACTTTTTTTACATTAATTATAGCAAATTCTACTGGGACTATTATTTTTCTTAATGGTAATTCATTTCCTTCTTTAAATTCTTCATAAGCATCTTTTAAATCATGCAATGAATACCAATTTTTATCATTAAACGGTCCTGTTTTTATTCGAACTAATTGCTGCATATGGGCCCCTGTATTTAACTTTAGACCAAAATCGTGGATGTATTTCCTCACATAAGTTCCAGCTTCGCATTCCATCCTAAATAAAACGTCTTTCTCTTCAATTTCTAAAATATCTATTGAGTAGATTCTTCTAAATCTCTCTTGTCTTTTTACAGCAGATCTTATTGGTGGTAATTGTTTTATTGTTCCTGTAAACTCTTCAAATATTTTTTTTATTTCTTCATTTGAAACTTCTTTATGAAGATGCATTAATGCAACATATTCTTTTCTTTCTTTTAGGAAGATTTGGATTATCCTAGTTGCATTTTCTAGGGCTATTGGTAAAACTCCGGTGACATTTGGATCGAGGGTTCCTCCATGTCCGGCTTTCTTGACATTAAGTATTTGTTTAACATAATCTGAAATTTGATGACTTGTTGGACCTTGTGGTTTGTTAATATTAACCATACCATATTTTATTAGAAAATCTATTGGGCTATTAAAAGGATCATGGCCTAGGTTTGGGTCTGTAGTTGATTCTTTTTTAACTAAAATATTTGTTTCATCTAGAAAGTTCATATCAAAATTATTTTTTAGATTTAGATTCTTTATTTGTTCTAGTTCCTGTGTGTGCTACTTTGGATTCTTTAACTTGTGGGTTTGTTTCCTTTTTGGTTTCATCAGTTTTAACTTCATCAACTTTGGGGGTTTCTGATGCACTTTCAGCTTGTGCTTCTTCTTTTGTTTCGGTGTGTTTATGTTCGTGTTTATCTTCTTTAGCTTTAGTTTCCTTTTTCTTTTCTTTCTTTTCAACTTTAAATTCAAATGGAAATTCTGGAAGTTCAACTTTAACTATATTTTCTTCTTTTAGAACTTTAACTTTTATTCTTGGTGGAGGATGTTTTCTTCCTCTTTCGAAAATTTTTAAATTGAGATTTTTTCCAATTTTAACATTATCTGTTTTCATGTGTCTTTCTATAAATTCACGAATAGCTTTTATTGCCTTTTCTGATCTTTTATAACTTGGTACTTTTTGGAATACTCTTCTTAGTGGAATTGTGAATTGTTTTTCTTCTGCCATCTTTATACTTTAATTCTTGCTCCTCTAGTTTTCCAATTTCTTTTTACATGAGTATGCTTACTTGGATGAACTCTTCTCCCTTTAGAATAAATTTTTGGAATAATCCAAATAGGGGCCCATCTAGTTTGGGCTTTTCTTTTTGCCATCCTTAGTTTTTTTGCTAAATTTTTAAATCTGGCCATTTTATTTTCTTATTATTTTAAAATCTCTTTTATGAGATTGAATTTCTTTTAATATTTCCTTTAATTTTTCATCATCAATTTTTTCTGTTATATGGCCTTGTTGTATTGCTTGAACAATACTTACTAGTAATTTCGTTGCTGTTTCTGGATGTGCAACTTTAATATTACTAAACCTTGAAATTGCTTCTTTTGTTAGATAATTTTTTGCAATTTCCCAAAGTTGAGTTATTTGTTGTTGCAGTTCTACTTGTTCATTAACTTCATTATTTTGTTGCTGTTGAAATTGTTGTTTCAACTTTTCTAGTTTCTTCCTTTTTATTTCCTCTATGTCCATTTTGAGATATTTTTGATAATAATGATTTTCCTTTTGGAGTTATCATCCTTCCTTTATGAGTTCCTTTGGCTTGTTGTTTTAATAAACCTGCTTTTTCTAGTTGCTGGAGTAACTTTCTTAATAGATTTCCAGAAGCTTTGGCAAAACGTGCTGGTTTGTGACCTCTTCTTTTTTTACCACCATATTTCATTCTTAACTTATTAACTCCAATAGGACCTAATCTTTCTGCTTTTTTTAATATTGAAGCAGCTCTTATATACCACCAATCTTCTTCAACTGGGGGCCTAGCTCTATTTGTGCTTGTTTTGACGAATTTTGCCCATTCTGGAGCCTTAATTTCTTCAAATTTTTTTAGTTCCTCTGATGTTTTAATTATTTGTTCTTGAACTTTCATTTTTGTTATTTGTAGAATACTTTTTAGGCCAGGAATAATTTAAAAAGCTTTCTATACGGCTTAGAATCATAATTTTTTAAATTTATAACTTGTTTCAGTATCTTCTATTAGAAATCCTTTGGTTTTTATTAATTCTCTAAGTTTGTCTGCCTCTTTCCAATTTTTTTCATTTCTTGCATTTAATCTTTTTTCTGCTAATTCTATTATTTCTTTTGATATTTGTAGGGTATCTTCATCAAGTATACCTAAGAAAACATTAAGTTCTTTTAATAGTTTATAGGAATTTTTACCATATCCTAATTTATTTGCTTCTCTGACTAACATATATAACTCTGCTAATGCTTTTGGAGACAATTGGAGGACTTTCAATCATAATATCTTTGACTTTTTTAGTAGTTATGTTAGGTCCACTTGATATTATTGATGATTCAGTAACAAGTCCTAATAGATTGCCATTTTCAATTACAGGTAATTGTGAAATTTTATTGTTTATCAGCAATTTTACAGCTTCTTCTATAGTTGTATCTTTGGTTACGCTGATTATTTTCTTAGTTAAAATATCTATAGCTTTTAATTCGTCTTTTTTAGAGAGTGTGTTTAGGGCAAGTTCTATTTTTTTAACGTAGGAGTAGGTAGGGTCTAATTTTCCTGCTTCAATCTTTGCAACCATTGACTGACTAATTCCTGCTTTTAATGCAAATTGCTGCTGAGTCATATTTAATTGATTCCTAATTTTCTTTAAATGCGAAAGGTCAAATATCATGATTTTAATTTATATTATTTATTAATAAATATTCCTATTGGAATAATTTTATCAATAAATTATTTAATCTTGATTATATTTTTATGAGCATGATTAAGGAGATTAGTCTGGATGAGATAATTGGAATTAGAGATTTAGAAAAAAGAGAATATATTGTTGCATCTTTTAGGCGTGGAGATAATTTTAATGCTGGAGCTTTAATTAAATTTAGGGCTTCATGGGAAGATATAATATATGTAGGTAGCCAAAGACTTGGGATGAAACTTTCTTCACTTGATTATATATATGTAGAGAACTCAAGAAAAATCCATCTTGATTTAATGGGTATCCCTTATTTTGAGAAAAAAATTGATAATTTTAGATTTCCTATTTACAAAGAGATTTTTCTTGGGAACACAGATTTAGGTTCTGGCTTAGCTAATTTGAATCGGACTCTGTTACTGAATATTTATAACTATGTGAGAAAAAATAAGCATTTCATTTATGAGAAATTTTCTAATTGTTTGAAAGATTTTAAATATAAAGTTCCGAAGATTGAAGAGAATTACATTATTAAAAGGTATTTTTGTAGTTCTGATGATACATCTAGAATCTCAAAAATTGATAGAATATTTTTTCGAATTTTCCAAGGAGATAAATTACTGAATGATTCCAAGGCAAGAGAAGAAGCATTTATTGAATGGTATCGTGACTTTTTGATTTGCAATGGTTATGAAAAGAAGATTGAAGAGGACTCATATGAATATCGGCAAAAAATTGATTCTTTTTATCATAAGGAAAATCAGCGTTTTTTAAAATCACTTAATGATTTGGAGAATAAACTAAAAAATTATGGTTTTAGTAAAGTAGAAAAGTTATCATATAAGGAGAAATGATTTAGTTGTCATATTCGCTTAATATTGTAGGATTTTTCTGCATCTTCTATTATAAATCCCCTTTCCTTTATTTCTTCTCTTAATTTATCTGATTCTTGCCAATTTTTTTCTTTTCTTGCCTTTAATCTCTTTTCTGCTAACTCTATTACTTCTTTAGGTATTTGCAAAGTATCTTCATCAAGTATCCCTAGAAAAACATTAAATTCTTTTAATAGTTTATAAGAATTCTTACCATATCCTAGTTTGTTTGCTTCTCTGAGGAACATATATAATTCTGCTAAGGCTTTTGGAGTATTAAAATCATCATCCATGTATTTTAGAAAATTCTCTTTAGTTTTTTTTATTAATTTTCCGTCAATATTTTTTTTTGATTCTTTCGCCTTATTATAAAATTCTTGTAATCTTGATAAGGAAGATTCTGCTTGTTTTATTATTTCATTAGAAAAGTCTAAGGGTTCTCTATAATGAGAGGAGACAAACATGAATCTTATTACATTTGGAGAAAATTCTTTTAGAGCATCGTTTAAGCTTAAGATGTTCCCTAAAGACTTTGACATTTTTTCTGTCTTGAATTTTAGATGGCCAGAATGAATCCAATACTTTACATATGGCTTTTTTTTGGTAATAGATTCCATCTGAGCTATTTCTGCTTCATGATGTGGAAAAATTAAATCTACTGCTCCACCATGAAGATCATATTGAATTCCTAATTCTCTTTCTGCTATGGCTGTGTCTTCAATATGCCAACCCGGACGCCCATTCAAAAATGGTGCATCCCAATAATTTTCACCTTTTTGGGAAAATTTCCATAGGCAAAAATCGCCTTTATTTCTTTTGTTAATGGATTCATCAATTCTTGAAACTGAGTCTTCTGCTTCTAAATATTTTCTTCCTGATAATTTTCCATATTCTTTATTTTTACTAAGGTCATAATAAATACCATCATTTTCAATAATGTATGCGTATCCTTTATCAAGAAGTCTTTGAACTTGTGAAATTATTTCTTTTATATAATCTGTTGCTCTTGCATATTTATCTACAGAATTAATTCCTAATTTTTGAATGTCGTCTAAGAAATGTTTTTCATATTTATTAGAAATATCTTTCCAAGAAACTTTTTCTTCTTTTGCTTTATTTATTATTCTATCATCTATGTCGGTAATATTCATAATATACTTTACCTTAAATTTTTTATATCTTAAATATTTTACAATTAAATCATAATTAGTAAATGTTCTTGCATTTCCTATATGTATGTAAGAATAAACTGTTGGACCACAAACAAATATATTTACTTTTTTATCTTCTAAAGGTTTAAAGGTTTCTTTCTTCTTTGTTAAAGTATTATATAATTTAAGCATGAAAATAAGTTAAATAAGAAGCTTTTAAATTTTGTTAATTAGAAAACGCCTGATGATTTTATTACATTTACAGTAAAAGAAATAGGTTTTGGGTTTTCCCATTGATCACTTGAAATTTCTATTGGAACTCCAACAGGACCAAGTATTGCTTTTGATGTTGCCATTATAATTATTTGTACTTTCATTTCTTCTCCTATTCCTACTTCTCCATATGTATATTCTTTTGCTCTTTCTTCTCCTGTTTGTGCTATTGCAGCGTCTAATCCAGAAGGAGGCATAACTTTAATTGTAAATGTTGCAGGTTCATTTTCTAAATTTGCTATGTATAATTCTACTATTCTATAATCCTTTTTTTCTAGATCAAATTCTTCTGGGTTTAAGGTAATTTCTTCATTATGACTAATTTTGTTTAATTCAGTGTTTGCATTGTCAAAAGCTTTAGTTTTAAGATCACCAATGCTTTTAAATGTGTCTCTTACAAATAAAAGACCTAATGAAAGTAAAGTAATTCCTATAACAACAACAACAATTGTAGTAACAGAAAGTTCAATAGCTCCTCTTTTTATATTAAGCATAATTGAGTTAAAGAGTTTTATTATATAAACTTTACTGAAAAGAATGGGGCGAGGGGGATTTGAACCCCCGATATTCCGCATCAGTTTTAGCTGATTCCACGGTGTCTATTAGCACCTTCAGCCGTGTCTAAGATTGCCTTTTTAAGCAATGCTCTCCCAGGCTAAGCTACCGCCCCTTATAATTGGAAGTTTATAGAATTCTATTTAAATATTACCTTTTTTATTTTAAAGAAACTTTTATAAACTATAAATTAGACTTTTATATTTATGAAAAGAGGTATATCTCCTTTACTATCATTTATTTTAATTTTACTTTTTATAATGGCGATTTTCGCTTTTCTATTTCCATGGTTTACTGCTTTTACAAGACAATTAGGAAAGCAAGGTGAGGAAACTGGAAATAGGCCACTTTATTGTGATGGAATTTCTTTAAGTATTAATAATTGGACAAGAAATAGAGATTCTTTATATGCAAATTTGACAATTGAAAATAAAGGAAGATTTGAAATTGAGAGATTTACAATAACAAGAGAAACTAGTTATCAATCAATTGCTTCCTGTTTATTATTAAATACAAATCTAGAACCTAATAACAATAAAGAGATTTCAATTCCAATTTTTGCTCAATTTGATTTACAATCTTCTTTATGCCCAATTGAAAATATAGTAAGTGAAGTTCCTTGTGTATTCATTAAGAAAATAGATTTAGTTCCATGGATTAATGTTAATGGAATAGACATATCATGTGTAGACAAAATTTTGGAAGTTGATGTGTCTAAATTAAATATTGCTTGTGGTCCAATTCCCGTAACTCCTCCAACTTGCAGTGATAATGATGGTGATGGATATGGGGTTGGAGATTGCGATCCTGATTGTGATGACAATGATATTAATGTTCATGAAGAAATAAGTTGTACAGTTTTTAATGGACTGCAATGTAATAATCAAATGTTTTGTGCGTTGCTATGCCCAAATAATGCCCTTGAATGTAATCCGGATATTGAAGGTGGAAATGGATTAGATGAAGACTGTGATGGTGTTCCCGATGATGGATGTTTAATTTGGCAATCAAGTAATTTGCAGTTTGAAGATAGTATTAATGATTATAATTACCCACCTACTTGCGGAGATACAAACAATCCCATATGTGTTCCAGAATGTGATTGTGGTTCTCAAGGTGGTTATGGTGGTAGTTTTCCAAGATGCGGTTGGTTATTAAACACAAACTATTGTAGTAGATATTCTCCATCAATTACCGATTTTGGTTCTTGTAAAGAAGAGTTTATTGGAAGTCCATATGTTCCTGGTCAATGTGTATTCTTAAAAAATGCAAACGATCCAAATTTAATAGGAAAAGATAGATGGTTTTCATTTAACTTACCAATTAGTATATCAAATCCATCAATTGACTTGGATTTATTAGAATGTGATGTTAAAGTTAGAGTAGAGGGAGCAAACGATCAAAATAGAGAAGATTTATTTATTATGGTAAATAGTCAAAGCATAATATATTTAGATGACTTAAATAATCCAGTTGACACGTGGGAAGAAAGAATAATTGGAAGATTTGATCGGGGTAGAGTAAGGAAAGGACAAAATACAATAAGATTTGGAAATCCTGCTGATCCTCCTGAAGATGCACCATTTGGATTAATTAGTAGTACACATGGAGATTGGTTTAAATTTTATTGTTATAATCCAATTGTGAATCTATAAACAAATAGGGTCTGTCCTAAATAGTTCATTGTGTTACAATTGATGTTGACTTTAAATAAACATACCGAGAGACTACCTAATTACGTTGTTGGTAGGGTATTGTATTTGAATACGATTTAGGACAGACCCAAACAAATAAAAACATTTATAAATTAAACAAAATAAGTGATAATCTAATGAAAAAGGGGTTAATTATATATTTATTATTTAGTATCTTAATCTTTCAAATTTTAGTATTAAATTCTGTTGATGCACAAGTTTACCCAGGAACTACATGGCAAACTAAAACTACATCTGAAATGGGTATGGATGTTAATAGATTAAATGAATTAAGAGATTATGTTGGGGGTAATGGTGTTGTTATTAGGGATGGTTATTTAGTTTACAGTTGGGGTAGTCAGTCACAAAGAAATGATATTGCTTCTGCTGTAAAGCCTGTTTATTCTCATTTTTTATTTGAAGCTGTGGATAGCGGTTTATTAACTTCAATAGACCAAAGAATTAATACATTTGAAACGTGTGTAAATAATATCAATTCAAATTTGAATTACAAAGATAGATCTATTACTTTTAAACAATTAGCTAATCAGATTTCTTGTTATGGTGTCAGAGAAAATCCAGGTACATGTTTTGATTATAATGATTATAATATGGCTTTATTTTTTGATACTTTGCTTTTGAGAGTTTACGGAGCAACTTATTCAAATGTAGATAGTAATGTATTAAGTCAAAGATTAGGGGGTATCTTGCAATTTCAGGATAACCCTACATTTTTAGGAACTGGACAAAATTTTCAAATGGGCCGAATGAATATTTCAGTTAGAGATTTTGCGAGGTTTGGGTTATTATATATGAGAAATGGTATGTGGAATACCCAACAGTTAATAAGACAACAAGATGCTGTTATGGCTGTTACAAGTCCTTTGCCTTTATCTATACCAAGAACTACTGCTGTTGTAGCTCAAATGTGTCCTGGACAAAGATCAATTGGTTCAACAGCAATACCTGATGATCAAACTGATCATAATGGTGGTTATAGTTTTGCATGGTGGGTAAATGGTGTTGATAGGAGCGGATCAAGAAATTGGCCAAGGGCTCCATTAGATACTTATGCTGCTTTAGGTTTAGGTGCAACAAGATCATTAGTTGTTATGCCTGACTTAGATATTGTTGTTGCTTGGAATAATCCTTATAGAAGTTCTAATGTATTTGTTGATAGGGCCTTTGATTATATTAATAGAAGCGCTGTTGTTAGAGATGTTAGTACTCCTCAAGATAATAGTCATTATTTAAAAGATAAGGATGGAAATTATCAATTCTTTATTGGGGGATATCCTTTTTATCCAGCTAGTCCATTTTCCCCAGGCGGGCCTGCTGGAGATATTAATTGGATAGAAAATCTAGAGTATTCTCGATTACGTGGGTACAATATGGTGCGCGGGCTTGGAAGCGGAGACGGCTGGGTGGAACCCCCAATTGATAATAACTATCCGTTTAGAAGAAGTAATGTCTGTTGTGCTTTTGATGGTGGGAATAAGTTTGACTTAAGTCAGTTGAATGAAGCATTTTTTCAAGATATGGACTTGGCATTGACTGCTGCAGAAAGTAAAGGACTAACTGTTATTAGTGAGTTCTTTGGCGTTTCGGGTCCTTTTGGATGTAATCCTGGTTCTCAATGTTTTACTAATTTTAGCAATAATTTTTGGCATTCTAGGAATAGTGTTGGTGGAGCTAATTGGATTGATAAGACTCAAGCTAGACAAGACTTTTTTAATCCAAGCGGCTCTTTACACACAATCCAAGAAAGAGCTTTAAATAGGTACTTAGAAATTATTTGCGATCATCCTAATGTAATTCATCAACCAGTAAATGAAATTCATCAGTATACTGGAATGGAAAATGCAGATGAATTTGAGAACTGGATTAGGGATAAAATCAGAAATCCTACTTACTGTGGTGCAAACGCAGTTGTTCTTCTTAATAATGAAGTTTCATCTAATTTTGGTATTGATAGAAGTGGCTATCAAGGAATAACAATTCATGCACCACATAGAGGTAATGGTGCTTTTCCAAGTGGTTTTAGTGTTAACGATATGATTAATACTATGAATAATTTGAATAATAGGAATAAATTCATTGGATTTGATGTGGATGTTGGAAGCATTCCATTAATTGATGATTACAGGAAAGGTGCGTGGACTGCACTTACAACAGGAAGCGGTGGATTCATTGTTTTATATTATCAACATAGAGACCCTAGTAAGTCACCAAGGCGTGGAGTTGTAGATGCAGATCTACCACATGTAGTTAATTTCATACAAACAAAACAGATTAAGCCATGGGAAATGGATCCAACTAGGACTTCTTTGGTTAGAAGCGGAACTGCAACTCTTTTGATTAAAGAAAGCAGCAAAACTATTCTTGCTTATTTAAGAAATGGTGGAACAGCACAACTTGACTTAGGACAATTCCAAGGGACCTTAAATGTCGAATGGTATAATCCTAGGGAAGGTACAATAGATAGGACTACATCAGTTTCTGGTGGAAATATTATCTCTTTTACACCTCCGGCACAGACCAGTAGTGACTGGGTTTTGTATATATCTTCTACTCAACAAACTTGTAGTGATAATACTCCATATAATCAGTGTAGTAATACTCAACCATTATTTTGTTATAATAATGGTACCTTAGGAAATAGATGTCAACAATGTAGATGTCCACAACAACAAATATGTCAAG
>Ga0209541_10001241_pt1 | contig 51282 bp, 47 predicted proteins | sample RifCSPlowO2_01_FD_184027 | JGI IMG/M metagenome (GOLD analysis project Ga0209541, IMG submission 184027) | Groundwater microbial communities from Rifle, Colorado - Rifle CSP2_plank lowO2_0.1 (SPAdes) (version 2) | ecosystem: Environmental > Aquatic > Deep subsurface > Groundwater | place... | reverse complement strand
TCTATAAACTTATCAAGCTTACGGATCTACAAAAGTAGAAATTGACTATCAGTAGTAAAGTTTTTATATATGGCAGGACAGATTGATAAATCTACAAAAGTAGAAATTGACTATCAGTAGTAAAGAGCCATTTTCTTGCTCTGACAATCCATCGATACAACCGAAAATGGTATTTTCGGGACGACAGTATCAGAGCAAGAGGTAGTAATATAGCTTGTTATAGTAGGCAATATCCTTCTAACTACTACTAATTATAAAAAAAATAAAGACTGAGGTTTTAAAAAACATTCTTTATCTATACAGATAGTATAACTTCAACTTTTGAATAAAACGAATTGTAAAAGAGCTTTTTTCAGTTTAAATATACCACATGTTCTTCTGCATGTGTAGCACTTCCATATCTTACTATCTTTTCAGTACATCCATTACACATATTAAAAACATAAACACTATCCGTTTTTTTAATTTTATTCTTAAATTTAAGTTCAATTTCAATAAGCATATTTCTGAGGACTCGTGGGCTATTTTTTACTACAAAAACAGAATATTGTATACGTTCACCATACTTCAGAATAGTCTTGGCAAACTTAGTCCTTGTTTTATCGTTATGAAAATCGTAGGATACAATAATCATGGCAGTATATATGTCGGAAACTTATATTTTGTTGGATTCATAAGATGCAGATAAAAAAATCTTAAATAAGTATAAATTTCTTCCTTATGTTCCGTAATGACATCAAAAAAGATTTTACTGTATTTATTTCGGATTTTGCCTTCAAATTTTAAACTATATGTGCCATTTTTAAATGTAAAATCCTTCGCGTCTATAACTTTTAAATTATATGCCTTTAAGATAGTCATATCTATTAAAGGTCTAAAAACCTCCATCACGTCACAGCTTAATGATTTCCTTTGAAAAAAAAGCTGGTGATAAAAACCTTTATATGTATCAAAGCCAAACAGTCTTAAAAGTGAATCGACATAATTAAAAAGATATGTATGCCCGATATCCATAAGAAGATTAGTAATATCTTCTTTTGTTTGTGGAGAACGCCGATTCCAATCGTAACTTTGAAATAGAATAGGAAAGTACTTGTTTGCAATATTGCCCTCAATTCCGAGCAGAGTTTGTACATAGTTAGTTTTTTCAATCTGCCTAGAAGCTACTTCAACCTCCTCTTTTAAGTCAATTTTATGTATCTTCTTAATAAGAAGTATCTGATTAGTAATTTTATTCTTTATTATATTTTTAGAATATTCAAGTTCTTTTGCCTTCGACATCGTATATTGAATTTTTCTTAATGTATAATTGCCTTCTGCCACAGAAAGAATCTCTGCGTAAGAGCGGAAAGAATAATTTAAAAGGAATAACGAAATGCCATATTTTTTTGCTTTATGAATTAAAGTACTTGTTATTGTGACGTTCCCGACTATAAAGAGGCTTAAAATAAGATAACAGGATATTTGATCTACAAATACTCCATCTTTGTAAAGTCTAATATTACTATTCCAGAATCGAATTTGATTTTCTATGTCTTTTTCTGCTTGAATAAAGACAATTTTTTTTTCACGAAAATCAGGGAGTGTTAACATAATGCTTTATGACATAATTGACGATAAATGCACATAGCGCATTTTTTAGGATTTATCGGGTGCATAGAGTTTTCGGTAGAATAAGTCTTCATTAGGTCTAGTACAGTTTCAAACATTTGGAATCTATAACCTGCAGGCAAATCAACTCGGTAGCGTTTATTATCAGAAAGTGAATGTATATATAATTTTTTTACGTCATATCCCAATTCTTTTAGTCCGAAGTATTGAGCATAGAGTTGATATAAGTGTCCATCAAATATTTTCTTAATTTTATATTTCCGCTCGATAAGTGCTTTTTCTTTTGTATCATAAATATCTATTTTGCCAACTAAATGATATTTGGAGGAATAAACCGACAAACCTTGAAGATATCTTTTAGCAGAAGAATATGTGCCTGATTCTATAGTTTCGTGAACGATTTTACCTTTTCGTTGTGGATCTTCGTGATATATACTTTCATGAAAAGATTCATAAACTCCATGAAGGTATATAGAATAAGGACAAAAAATGAAATCATTAATTTTGGAGATTTGAATTATCTCTTCCATGAGAAGCTATTATAGCAGATAGTTTGATATATTTTGAATTATTTAGTGATTGTTATAAATTTTTAACAAACTTATCATATTCCTCTTGCGAAACCGTCAAGCTATTAAAATCTATCTTACCTACATCTTTTGCTTTATATATTTTTTTAAGAATTAAGCTTCCTTTTCTGGCTATATTAAATGCGCCATTTGCATCGCCGTTGAATTCAAATTTCCTTTCACCTTTATATTTTTCAAGAAGATTCTTTAAATTCTTTTCTGAATTAAAATAGCAGGTAGGACAGGAAATAAAATCTCTACTGTCTTTTTCGTTAATAGTGCCATCATCATTTTTAACAGTCTTACTATTTCTCAATTGTAAAATTAGAGCAATTTTATATATCAGTGGTTTATAAAAATTTTCATTATCAAATTCCTGATTTTTAATTTGTTCTGAAATATTAGGATTGTCTATAAAGTTTACTCCATTCTGTGCAAAATTTTTTTTTAACTCTTCATTAGGGTATCTAGCTTCTATTTCTCCGCCGCGGTTATTCTGATTTCTCTTATATTTCAATCTCTCCACATCAGAGTAAAAGGTAACGTCATTTTTTAAATCAATATCTGAAAATAACTTCAATTCTGAATTATTTTTATTCTCATTTTCTGCAGTATAAAAATCACTTCTTTTGTAATGGAAACAAAAACGTTCTTTCTTAGAATCATAAGAAATAACAAATTTTTCTATTAACTCTCTATTTTTTTCCAGTTTTTCAACCGGAGTAGATATATTTTTGCGGAATCCGCATACAGGACAAACGGCTGACGTATAACTAGCCGGAATATAGAACATAATTCCACACTGTTTACCAATATCTTGAAAATTATTGACAGGCGCGGTGAGTTGATATGCCTGTAAATGATGACCTGATTCTCCTTCTTGTGCCTCTTTAAAAACCAGATAATTTAATTTTTTTGCTAATGCAAGTTCCAGATTTTGATATACCTGTTTTTCAATTGCAAAGCGTCCACGTTTAAAGCCAATATTCAGGTCTTCAAAGACCACTATTGCATTGTACTGTTTTATTAATTTACAAATCTGATGCACCACCTGAGAAATATAACCCTTTTTCATCTCTTTAATATTTGAAATCTCCTGCCATGATTTCCGCTGCCAGTCTCTATCTTTCTCAATTTTATCTAGCTTCCGCTGATAATCTGTGGCCTCTCTATCTGCTCTCTCTTGAATTTTATTGAATGAACCTATATCAAGAATATCGCCTTGCTGGTTTATAACAGAATAATATGCCAAATGTTTTTCGCCACGGTCAATACCAATGATATTTATATCAGGGTTGTTTTTTAATAAATCTCTTATTTTTATATTTATTTCATAATCATTTTCTGTGAAATTAAGAGTGATGGGACAATGGAAGAATAGTTTATTTTCTGTGTATCTTTTATATTTTGTAACTTTTCTTTTTGTTTTCCGTTCAGTATCAATTTCCGGTTTTAGCGATCCTCTCCGCAGAAATAATTCTGCTTCTCCGTTGAGTTTCAAAATAGTTTTTTCTAAATTTTTATCACCAAATAATGCTTTCCAATAAATTGTATGTAGATTTTTATTGCCTGATTTACCTTTAAAAACATATCCTGCGGGAGCTATACTTTCATCAAGTTCAAAATCTTTGTTGTAGATTTGAAGGAGATAAATTCGCCCCTTTTCAACTAATTTGTGTAACTCAGAAAAATTAGTATTCTCCCATGATATTTCGTAGCATGAGCGAGTAACATCATTATAAAAATCAGAAATATTCTTGTAACGGGTACTATCTTGCCATTTAAAATTGAAATGTTTATATGACTCATGTTGCTTTATTCCTAGTTTAAAATAGTCTATCATTTTGTTTAATGATTCTTGGTAGCTAGGATTATTTTTATTTTCTGTCTTATATAGACCGTTATCATAAATTTCTAAAATCGAATGTATTGGTAAATGATACTTCTCAACAGCAGGCGCAAAATTTTCACCCTTTGAGCGAATAAAAAGTCTAGGAAAATTTTTGAAATCTGGCTTTTGGAAATCATACATCATTCTTTTACAAATATTGTCATCACTAATATTTTTATAAAGTGCCGCTACTTCTTTTTCGCTAAACTTTGTACCATTTATTATTCCGATATAATACTTGCCATTTTTCTCAAAAATAAATGCACCATTACTTTCATAGCTTTGAGACCACCCGCCAAGTAATGAACTGCACTCAAAATTTAGCTTGATTTTATCCACTCTATATGGCTTCTTTGTCAAATAATTTCTGAATTCATTGAAATATTTCCAGGTATTAACATTCTCGTAGTATTTATTGAACTCATCATAAAAACTTCCTATGCTGTCTTCTTCTAGTCCTTCAGGATTCCACTCTCTTTCTTTCCCTTTTTCCAAAGAAAAGTATTTTATCATTTGATAAATATTCAAAACAGATTGTGCATAATCCAAGATTTTTTCATTATGAATAATACCTACCTGTCCGTTTTTGAGTTTCTCCTTCTTGTTTGGAAGATATTGTTTGTCTTCTGATATCATTTGCTCTATTTTTCCTGTTTCAGAATTATAGTCTTTTATATTATCATCAAATTCTCTTTCCCAGATTTTGATAAATATTTGATAAAAGTCTATATCTGATGCAATAATTTCTTTATAATCTTTCCTGAATAGGTCTTTGGCATCAATCTTACTCTTAGCTTTTTTAAGTACAGTTTTTAATGTAGCTACAGGAATAAAATCCGGAAATTTTTTCTGAGCTTTTTTCAGATTTAACTCATCGCGCAGAAGATTGCGAATTGTGTTCCAAGCGGCAAACCATTTATTGGATATTAGGTTTATAAAACGATTTGCGACATAAATCTCATCGATATTATATTCATCTGCTTGTTGTCTTTGACTATTAATGAATTTTTTGAACAGAGTTTCAGCTTCTGGAAAATATGTTTTATTCTCGTTGATAAATTTTTGTAAAACTGGAAAAACATCTTCATCGGTTAGTATCTCAATAAAATTATCCTGTTCTGTATTATGTTTACTTTGCTGTCCTAAAATTTGTTTAAAAAGTCTTTTAAAAAAGGGCAGATCTTTCTTATTGATATCAGGGTTAACTTGACGAAATTTATTAATTTTAGATTTTAATGAAGCTATGGTGTCATTATATTGATCAATCTGTGCTTGAGTAAAACAGTTATTGAAATGCTCTAATTCAAAAATAATTCTTTCATCTTCAGTAAAAATTGACTCATACTTTTGAAAATACTTAATGTCAAAAATTTTCTTATTCTCTAAAAACTTTTCTAAATTAACATTAATAATTCTTGTCGGAATAGCTGTAGAAGTACCATCATCTTTATAAAAATTCTTCCTTGTTTCATGAAATTTTCTAAAATAGCCGCCAAACTTATTAAACGGATTAAATATACTTTCTCCATTAATTTTAGCCTCCAAATATTTTTGTTTTAGATAACCAAAAACCTCAACTTTGAAAAATAAATCCATTCCTTTTAGTTCTTGTGTTTTCTTTTTCTTTTTTTTATCCCCGATTTCTTTTAAGTATTCATCTCTTAACTCTTCAACTTTTCTATTAAAATCTTCCACAATAGCTGTTCTGAGTTTTTTAGCAGAGTACTCTAATTTTGCAATATTGGTTTTGTTTCTCTTTTTTTTACATACAAGATATATTTTTTCAAATTCTTCATAAAGGTTAATTGGTAAAGTTATGTCCTTTAAAGCTTCGTCAATAAATTCTCTGTGTAGAGCATTAAAATATTTCTTTGCTTCCTTATAACTTTCTGCTCTTTTTTCATCTTTTTCAAAAATTTTATTATCATCGAGCAATTTCTGTGTCTTTCCCACAGGTTTCAATTCAAATCGTAGAGTTTTTGAAAGAGAGTAGAGGTTAGTGAGTGAATCGAAGCTAGACATAGTTCTGGCACATTATACACTTTCAATAAAAATAATTTCACGGTAATATCAAACCTCACACTTCTCGCAAAGTAAAAGATCTCGCAATGCTTTACTTAAATATCTGTAAACTCAAACATTTGACACAGCCGCCGCCTTTTAGATATTCTGTCATCTTAAGTCCATGCAAAGTAAAGCCGTAGTTTTCGAGAGTTTTTTTAAGATTATCGGAAATATTTTTATTCACCAGAATATGATTGTCGATTTTTATTACGTTGCAGGCAAAAACATTGGCGTCATTTCGATTTACTGCTATCAAGTCTTCAAAGTATTCGTCGAGCGTTTGCTTGCCTTCGTCGGTAAAAGCGCCCGGATAATAAATCGCAATGTTCTGACTAAGCGGGGCAAAACAGGTATCAAGATGAAAAAAGTTTGGGTTTGTAAGTTGCAAAGTGACCACTTCCTTTTGGAGTGCATGAATGAGAAAATCTTCCGCTTCATATGATGTTCGTTGCCCCCACCCCATAAAATACGTGTGATCTGCTCTTACAAGATCGCCTTGACCTTCGAAACTCACGGTTGGCGGCAGATTATAAACGGCGTAGCCCTTTTTTTCAAAATATGCTGCGGAAACTGCCGACTCGGGTTTTCTCTGACCGTAGCGAAAGTTGGATTTTATAAAAATTTTACCGACAGGAACACCCGTGTCCGTGGTATAAACCTGATCGGGAAGACCATTTGTCGGAGTAAGTTCATCATAAGGTATCTGAAGTTTGTCATAGAGCTTTTTTAATTCCTTATATTCACTTAAAACATCTTTCTTATTAACTTTCTCTTCAATATGCATCCAAGGATTGATAGAATATTCGATATCATAGTAAACAGGAGGACAAAGAAGTATTTTTTTCGCGTTTATCATTTTTTTAAAGTATAAATAATGCATAACAAAAATCAAGTAATTTTTTAACATTTATTGATCATTTTTTAAAATATGAATTCAATATTTCTAAAAAAAATAGTTACGAAAAAAGGAAAAGAAGTAGTCGTCAGGTATCCTACTCTTGATGATGTAATGGAGATGACCGGATACATAAACACACTTTCGCGCGAAGATACATTCATTACATTTTCCGGAGAACAGATAACGCTTGACTCGGAGAGGGAATATGTCATTGATTTACTTAAAAGAATTGAAAAAGGTGACGCGGTGAATATGCTTTGTATTGTTGATGGAAAAATTGTTGGAATCGCCGGAGTTGAGCGCAAAATTTCCTCGAGAAACAGAGGAATGCATATCGGAATTTTTGGGATTTCGGTAGGAAGTGAATTTCGCGGTGAAGGGATAGGACAGGAGTTGTCGGTTGCGGTTATCGATGAAGCAAAGAAAAAGATGCCGGGACTGCGGACCATTACGCTCAGTGTCTATAAACCAAACGAAATCGCCTATGCTTTATATCGCAAACTCGGATTTATAGAATATGGCACTTTGCCGCAAGGAATATTGTTTCATGGAGAGTATGTTGATGAAGTTGAGATGTATTTAAAATTAATGTAATTTTCGCTCGTAAACGAAAATTTACTCGATTCCAAGCAAAGTTGTCATACTACAATCTTTATAGTCGTGAGTGGCATGTTGCGTGTAATCTCGTAAATTTTGATTACTTCGCTCAAATTTAAGCTCGCCACACCTGTTTCGCATTATTATTTCAGTTCTTTCATTTTATTGAAGACTTCGATCAGTTTCGTCGCGTGTTCTTTGAGATCTAGCCCAAGTCCTTCGACTCCGACGAGTATTTCTTGACGATCGATTTTTGCAGCGAAAGATTTATCTTTGAATTTTTTAATTGCCGATTTTGCTTCCATACCGGTAAATTTGGTGGGTCTCATCAGCGAATATGCGTATAAAAGCCCTGCCATTTCATCGCAAGCGATAAGTGCAAAATCAAATTGGGTTTTCGGCGGAGTATCAGTTCTTTTTGAACCAAAAGCATGAGCTGAGATTGTGTCGATTAGCTCTTGCGGATAACCCCATTCCTTAAACCACACCAGTGATTTTTTTGGGTGTTCATCGGGAAATTCGAAATAATCAAGATCGTGAAGTAATCCCGTTATATACCATAAATCGGCATTGGCTCCAAATTGTTTGGCATACATCTCCATCGCAGCGGCCACCATTTTGGCGTGAATGATTTGATACGGTTCCTTAACGTGCTCTTCAAGTTTTTTTAAAGCTTCCTCACGAGTGGGTAGTCCGGTTACGGGTTTGCTGTTATCATTTTTTTGCACTTTTTTTGCGGCTGTGCCAAACTTTACTTTGCCTTCATAGATTTTTTTTGTTAGTTCTTCAACTTCGCTTCGCATTTGTGGAAAAAGAGTGCCTTCGCGGGCGGTTATGCCTTCCAATGCCCAGAAAATGCGTTCACTATGGCCATATCCGCAGGTTGGCGGCATACCGTATTCAAGCATTTCAACATAATCTATATCTAGCATTTGCGCCTCTTCATCACCCGCGTCACGGAGTTTTTGCTGTTCCAGAAATCGTGAAAGCTGGTCGGCCGGGTCATTTAACTCCGAGTATCCGTTACCGAGTTCCGAGCCAGCAATTATTATTTGGAATCTTTGAGTAAGTTCGGGTTTTTCAGGAATAGATTTGGCAAGCGGCGAAATAAACTGCGGTTGATTTATCAGGAATGCCGGTCCGGCGACATTTTTTCGGATCGTTTTCCACAAGTTGTCAATTATTCTATTTTTATTGATTAGTCCAGGAAGCTCAATGCCTTTCTTTTTCAGAATATCAAGCATTTTTTCTTCGGAATCCTTGAAAATATCAATACAGTATTTATCTTTTATTACACTTGTATAATCAATTTCTTCCCAATCTGCGGCTAAATCAAAAGTATGTCCTTTTGCGGTGAATTTAGTTTTTCCATAAACTTTTTGAGCAATTTCGCGGAACATTTCTTTGATTAGCTCCATGCCGTCTCGGTAATTGGCATATGCCCAGTACCATTCAAGCTGGTAAAATTCCTGCAAATGTTCGTCGCTTAAACCTTCATTTCGAAAGTTTGGGCCAAGAGTAAATATTTTTTCAAAACCAGAGCCGATAAGTCGTTTTTGATAAAGTTCTGTCGAAATCCTGAGGAAAAAATCCTGATCTAAAGCATTGTGATGAGTGACAAATGGCCGTGCATCGGCGCCGCCTGTGACATGTTCAAGAACAGGAGTTTCAACCTCAATAAATCCTTTTTTCATCATAAACTCGCGGCTGACCTGCCAGAATTTTGTTTTTCTTTGAAATAATTTTTTTCTTTCAGGATTTACAGTTAAATCAACATATCTTCGTCTGAACTGCTGTTCTTTATCCTCGAATTTGACCGGGTGAGGGCGGAGGCTTTTTGTGAGAAGCTTGAAATGCTTTACAAAAATCGTCACCTCGCCCTGTTGAGTTTTATTTACTGTGCCTGTAACCTGTATAAAATCTCCGGTGTCAATCAGGCTCAATTTATCCCAGCCCAAGAAAGAGTTTTTTAAATCTTCCTGAATTTCGTCTTTTTTAATACCAATCTGTATGCTTCCTGACTGATCCTGGATGTCGCCGAAAATAAGTTTGCCGTGTTCACGTTTGGCAATAAGTCTTCCGGTGAGCGTGACTTCTTTTCCGTTATATTTATCAAAATCGCCTTTGATGACTATATTCTCATGGTCTTTTTTTGCGTATGGAGTATAGGGATCGATGCCAAGTGCACGAAGTTTTTGGGTTGACTCAATGCGGCGAGTGCGCTGGCCGATGAAATCGTCTGAAAGTGTCATAGTCAAATTATACTCGATGACAGTGTAATCGCTTAAGCTTTTTTAATTTCTTTTATTATATATTTGTGTGTACCAACTGGAACGTTGATTTCGACTGTGTCACCGAGTTTTTTCCCAAGAAGTGCGCTACCGATAGGCGAAGTTGCTGAAAGTTTTTTTGCCATTGGATCGGCTTCAAATTCACCGACTATGTAATAGGTTTCGTGGTTTCCGTCTTTTTCGACAGTGACCTCCGATCCGATCTCGATGCCGTCTGTCAATTTGGCGTCAATGACTTGCGCATTTTTCATAAGTTCTTCGACCTCTTTGATTCGACCCTCCACAAATGCAAGGCCTTCTTTTGCAGCCGAATATTCGCTGTTTTCCGATAGATCACCCATAGAACGGGCCTTTGCCAAGCGGGTCACAGCGGCAGGTCGTTTAGTCTTTAAGAGATCGGCATATTCAAGCTCAAGTTTTTTGAATCCATCCGGTGTAAATTGGAACTTTTTCATAAAAAAATATTCCCCCTCTTTGCGACTTATAGCTTGCTTGAAGTGGGGGATGATGATAGAATAATACATCAAAAGGAAAGTGTTGTCAATGCGCGCTGGCCCTATCGTCTAGAGGCCTAGGACGGCAGGTTCTCATCCTGCAAACCGGGATTCGAATTCCCGTAGGGTCACCAATGAAAACAAGGTTCCAATCTAGTGTTTATAAAGTAATTTAGTCTAAAATTATTTACGTTAAATATAGAATTTGATGATTTAATTTAGTTGTTTTATAAGCTATGTCAGAAACGCCACCGATGGAAAATCCATCTGTACCTGAAAGCCCACTTATCTTGAATAATTCAAATCCTTTATTTGCCGCCCTTCCTTCTGAACGGCAGACTTTACTCGCACAATATGACGCAGAAAGAACGGCAGTGCAACGAGAAATAGAAGTTCTCGCAAAAGCGGGAAGGCAACCTGGAGCTCATGGTACAAGTTCAAATTATCTCCCAAGCATACTTGAACATGGCCTTGGCGCAGTTATGCCCGTTGGAGCTCTTGCCCGTTCAAAAAGTACTACAGATGCTACAACTCCTGATGGCATGCTCGGAGCATATCTTTTTGCAAAAGGTCTAAAGGGCGACACACTTGCAATTCGACGAGAAGAAGTCGATCCGGCAGGAGACGCTTTAGCAAGGTACACGCAATTATCTCCAGGAATTCAAGAACCATTACTCAGAAGACAAATAGTGGCGTACTTTACTCGAAGAGCAGAAGCGGTTGGAGGAGAATATGCTTCTGCTTATCCCGTGTTACTAGTAGTAACTGCAGATCCCGAAGAAATGAAAGCAATGAATCCGTATGTCCCTAGTGAACGAGTATTTGAGGGTGTATTTGGAAAAGAAAGAGTGTCGATGATTTTTGTTCCCGAGGCTAAACAAGATCAAGCTCAACAGCTTATTGATCGATTCAACCTTCCGGTTAAAGCTCGAGCAATAGAACCACTGGAGTTATTTTAAATACTACTCTTCTTTATAGAATATTCCCATCAATCTTTGAATCCAAATTAAGAAGTTGAGTTAGAAATAAAGTCCATCGAGGTCATAATTTTTTATAAAAGTATGTCAGGGAGTAGCCTTTTGGAAAATTGTCTAATTTGCCGTACGGCTTGTAACCCATTTTTTTATAAAATTCAGGTGCTTGCCAGGTAAACGTATTTGTATATGCGATAGTACAACCTCTAATTTTTCCTTCTTTTTCGGCAGCTTCCAACAATTTGCGACCCCAACCTTGTCCTCGTAGAGATTCATGCACCCATAGAGAATTTATTTCCATTCCATTCCAAAGAACTGTGACTATGATCGCGCCAAGAACTTTTTTATATTTATCTTTAAGAAAGATGTTTATTACTTCCGATTTTCTCGGATGTCCTTTCTTGGCGTGATAAGACAACATACCGTCAGCCACAACCCTATAATCTTTTGGTTTTGGTCTACCTACCGTTATTTCAAAAGTCAGATTGGGCATATAAAAATTATCTTCGTTATCAAGATATAGTATACTCATTTTAAATGAACAAAAACATTCAAGTAATCGTTTATGTAGTCATAGGCTTTGTAATTGGTTATTTTGTGGGTAAAATTGATCTATCTTCTGTTTCCAACGTTCTTCCCAAAACATGTACATACATGGGGAAAACTTATAAAGAGGGTGAGGGGTTTAAGGATGATTGTAATACGTGTACTTGTCAAAGCGGAGAAGTAATCTGTACTTTAATAGCCTGTGAAGGCAGAAAGTAATTCTTATTTCACTTCACATTATTATGCAGAAAATAAAGAATCTTATCCTGATGCTGATAAAGTAGAAATCCTGTATAAATCAGCAATCCCGGGAAAATAAGAAAATTTTCAATAAATTTTCCTCCAGTTATTCTCAAAAATTTGAAAGGCGGGATGCCAAAGTACCATTTTATCGGCCAAAACAATGGCACGCCAGCTTTTGTCGGCAGATCCGTAATAAGATGTGTGACCACTCCGATCATAAAACAGTACCACACGATATTCATATCAATCAGAATAATATTTGAAAGTAAATCCAATAGTTTAGCCGAGCCAAAACCGATAAGTACTAATCCAAGTAATGAATGAGAAATATGTCGGTGACCTCCAAGAAAAGGCACCACAACCTTGGCGACAAAAGGTCCAAGCCTGAAGTTATCCCAAAAATCACTGGTTGGCTGATCGATGTCGGGAAATAATCCTCCGACAAAATTCGCTCCAAGCGCCGTCACCAATGTCGGCACTGACATTTGCGGTACGTCTTTTGAATAGATAAACACGAGGGTCAAAGCGGTGAAGGCGGCAAGGTCATGAGTTTTTCCGGTCATGTATTTAAGAATAATATAATTTCTAAAAAGATACTAAATAATTAATAACTTCAAATACATTTTGGAGCATATCAGCAATATTTAATGATATAATTAAGGAATGTCTCAAATTGTAGAAGTTGTTCGAAATGCAAGAAATGCAGCTTTTAAAATCGACTCACAAGGACACGAATATGTGACAACCAGGTCCTTGAAGGGCGATGTTATGGGTCTTGATGGATATAATCAATCACTTCCACAATGGAATGGTCAAAATGTTCAAGAAGTAATTCAAACCCTTGTAGATGGTATGCCTGATGATACAAAAGTAAATTTATTAGATTTAGGTTGTGGAAGAGGTGATTTTCTTTTAGACAGCGAATTTGTTTGGGAAGAAAGAGTGAGCTTAGATGGTTTGACAACATATCCGTATGATGAAAACCGTTTATTTACCCAGGAAGGACTATTATCTGATGGAATAAGAAAGCTTGTTGGCGATGTTCAAAATTTACCTAGATTTTTTCCAAAAAATAGCTACGATGTTTTAGTATCATGTGCAATGTTTCCTTATGTTGCCGATCCTTGGTCTGTTTTGAAGAAAATGTACGATGCGCTTAAACCTCAGGGGTATGGTTTTATATCAGGTTTCCCTCAAGTTTTGGAAGGTGACTTGCAAGAGGATAATGAGAGAGTCACACAATTTATGCAAAACAGATACGGATTTGTATGTGAAAGAGATCAGGAATGGGATAAACCGTATTATAAATTTGCGTTTAGAAAATGGCATAAACGACTCAAGCTCCCTCTTGTCTATAGCGGTGGTGTAAGAGATGTTGATTTTTGTATTCCCCATCGAAGACATCCTAGAAAATTTGAGAGTTATTCAATCCAGCGATTAACATATCGAATTGTTGAAGATACTTTTCAATAAAAAAGGATTATTTCAATCATTGACATCTCTTTCCCACAAACTATAATGTTTTAGTATGAAATACCGCAAGCTTGGCACGACCGATATCGATGTTTCTGTCATTTGTCTTGGATCGATGAACTGGGGCGAACAAAATACCGAAAAAGATGCTCATGAACAGCTTAATTACGCGATAAGTCAGGACATCAATTTTATCGACACGGCCGAGTCATACCCCGTTCCTCCAAATGCAAAATCACAAGGAAGAACTGAGAAATATATCGGTAACTGGCTAAAGAAAAGAAAAAATCGCAAGGATCTGATAATCGCTTCAAAAGTCGCAAGCAGATCTGAAACAAATTTTTATATTCGTGGCGGCAAAACGGTCTGTCTTGATAGAAAGAATATTCGCTACGCAATCGATCAGTCGTTAAAAAGACTTCAGACAGATTATATAGATTTATACCAACTTCACTGGCCGGACCGTAAAACCAATTTTTTTGGCGAGCGCGCCTACGAACATGTACGAGAAGACAAACCAATTCCGCTTGAGGAAACACTTTACGCGCTTAAAGAACTCATCAAAGAAGGAAAAATTCGATACATCGGTTTATCAAATGAAACGGCTTGGGGAGCGATGGAATTTTTACGTCTTCATAAACAGAATGGTCTTCCGAGAGTCCAAAGCATCCAAAACCCGTATAGCCTCATCATGCGTGAGTATGAAACCGCGCTTGCCGAGATAAGCATTCGTGAAAAGTTAAGTCTGCTTGTTTATTCGCCGTTGGCACACGGTGTGTTAACAGGGAAGTATCTTGGCGGAAAAATTCCAAAAGGATCAAGATTTGACTATAGCCATGGAAGAAATGTACAACGGTATAATCCACCTCATGCGCAGCCGGCAATCGGGGCTTATGTAAATCTTGCTAAAAAGCATGGACTGGAGCCAGCCCAAATGGCGCTTGCATTTGTTAATTCACGGGAGTTTGTGACTAGTAATATCATCGGTGCCACATCAATGGAACAGCTTAAAACAGATATCGGAAGCATTGATATTAAGTTAAGTAAAGAAGTGATTAAAGAAATAGAAAAAATCCATCTTACTTATCCAAATCCTATAACTTAGTAATACTTTTTTTATCTTTATTCCCATCACCACAAGTCACATCTTTTCCGCAGTTTTTGCAGTTTGCCAAGAGTTTGCCGTAATCACGTTTGTTGTCCCAGTGACAGTGAGGGCAGTCGAAATGCAAGGACCCGTATTTATCCTCTTCGATACCGAATTTCCCAACACTGTTTGACAAAAATTCCTCAATTGGATTTTTCCGAACGAGGCCATCTTTGTACTCGATTTTGAAGCCGCCCGACGGGCCACAAGCTGCAAGAACGGTTTCAATCTCCTGTCTTCCAAACCAGTTAACCGCCTCTTGAATATTTCCGTAAAACATAGGCAACTGAATTTGAGCCGAAGCCAGGCTTCCTGGCTTTTTTCTCGCTTCCAAATTTTGTCTAGCAAGGTCGCTTATCTTGAGAACCGCATTCCAGGCTATAGCTAGTTCGGTTGGTTCAAAATCTTTCTGACACAAAACATTTATGTAATACATGGCCACAGGAGTGAGAGCTTCCCATAATTCCTGAAAGTCCTGTTCGCTCATTGCGCCTTCGCGTTTTACAAAGATTTGCTCAAATATTTCGTCAGTGTTTCTTGAATCAACGCTCGGATCTTTATAAATTGGATGACCTAACAACCAGGCATCGATCGGACCTTTGAGTCCATTAAAATATTCCGGTTGCAGTTGGGGAATGACATTCTCGTAGTCGCCATATGTGAGTTTTGAGGCGTTGCGAGTCATTTTGATATAGCGTTTCCGCGTCACTGCGTCATCAAGCGCTTCATAGATGTCAACAAAATTGTCATGATAATTTGTACCCTCAACAATTCCAGGTCCCGAAATGACTATGGCTTTTGCGTGTGCTGGAGTATCGGGGTGCTTCAGCACTTCACATGCCTGAGCCCAGCCCGCGTATTCATTGTGTTCACGCTCAAGTTCGACAGAACCGTTTTGTTCCTGGTAGGCAATGCCCCTTTGGAGAATCTGATAAAACGGTTCATCCGGAAATAGTTCGTTACGTACGTAACCTGCTTCATCAATGATGTAATTGACCGCACTTTTTGCGGCATGGTTTCTTTCACGTAGGGCCGTTTGCACCTGCCATAACTCGTAGTTTCTGAAATTATTTCTGCGATCATCTGTAGTAAGGCGTTCAAAATTGGCTCTTTCTAAAACAGGATTGTAGTTCAAACGCACCCTACCTGTGATCCCAAGTTCTTTGTTAAACTGGTCTTGAAGGGCGCCAGTATGTGCAAGATCTTGGGAAAATTTTGGGGACAATGATTTGTTTGGGATGTCTCTCGCTACTGCAACGGTAGATTCTATGCTCATAGGTATTTCCCATCGAGCAAGAAGGTTGAAGATTTAAACTTAACAAAAAATCTTTCCTTTGCTCGAAGGGTCAAACAAATTTCAAGTAGTCTGGCTATAACAGTTGCGGCACAGCCGTGGATTTTCACCACGATTCCCTTGAAACCTGTAGCTATACTTTAGCCGAGGATACGTTTTTTGTCAACGAGAAAAAGAAAATCGTGTAAAATACTCACTATGAAACATTATCTTAACGATAGTTGGGTCAGTGAAGAAGATTTGAAAATATCGGCTCTCGACATCGCCATACTTCGCGGCTTTGGGATATTTGATTTTTTGCGGACATACGGTAAAAAACCTTTTCGGCTTGACGAACATATTGATAGGTTTTTCCGTTCTGCAAAAGTTATGGGTATTACACCTGTCAAATCCAAAAAAGAGATCGAAGACCTTGTTAATGAAGGAATAAAACTCAATAATTTTGATAATACACAGATTAAAATCGTTCAAACAGGAGGAGTGAGTCCTGACGGATTTACACCCAGTACGAACCCAAATTTTTTTATACTTTTTCAAAAGGCAGCTTTATATCCGTCGGAGATTTACAATAAAGGAATAAAACTTATTACTTCATCTCTTTTGCGTCAGATTCCACAGGCAAAAACAACAAATTATGCAGCCAGTATAGCCGAAGTTCAGAAGGCACAAAAACAAGGCGCAAAAGACATACTTCATACAGATGAAAAGGGAAATATTTATGAGGCGACAAGAAGCAATTTTTTTGCTGTTAAAGATGGAAAGTTAATTACCGCTCAGGAAGGAATACTTTTTGGGATAACCAGAAATGCGATTTTAGAACTGGCAAAGAAGATGAAGATTCCTGTTGACTTTAGGACGGTCAATAAATCCGAACTTTCAACTATCGATGAAGCTTTTATCAGTAACTCAAGCCAGGAGATTGCGCCGGTTGTTGTCATTGATAATACTACTATCGGAGATGGTAAAGTAGGTCCGCTCACAAAAAAATTCATCAACGAACTTCAGAGAATGGCCATAAGATAAACTTATCCTTGAGATTCAAGCGTAAACAGTCTGTCATGATATTCCCAGAATTTGCCCTGTTCTGCCGCGCACATCGAAGCTTCTGCCGCAGTTTGCGCATGAGGATGAATACTGGTCAATGGGAATTGCTTGTAAACAATTTTTACGTCATTGGGGTATTCTTTTTCGATTTGTTGAACTGTTGGAAAAGCTCGAATACAAAATGGACATTCAAAATCCGAAAACTCAACAATGGTGACTTTCGCATCTGTTTTACCGAGCGCCGGTGCATTGCCTAAAGCAATTTCTTTTGGTTCGGGATTGAAGCCAATATTATTTGGATCACTACAATATTGCTGCATGGACTCAGAATAATCTGTACAGACCGATGTCGCTGTACCATCAAGCTCTTTATCAATGATTTCTTTGAAAGCTTCAAATGGAAATGCTCCGGCCAAAAATCTGCCGTTTATGAAAAATCCCGGTGTACCCTGGACTCCAAGCTCTGCGCCTTGTGCAGCATCCTTACTAACAAACTCTTTTTTACTGCCACTCGTCAGACATTGCTCAAATTTTTTCTTGTCAAGTTTGAGGTCAGAAGCATAAGTTATAAGTTTGTCATTTGTGAGCGGTGATTCTGCCTGTTGCTGTGTACCTGCGGTCACACCTTTTTTTTCTATAGTCTTTACTTTGTAAAAGGTATATGCCTGAAAAAGAAAAAGGGCGATAAGTAGAACCGCAAGAAGGTTGAACTGCTGACTCAAACGCATGGTCATTGCTTCCATAGTCGGTTTTTCAGAAGTTTTTACCGGTTTTATAGTTTTTGCCATGCCTATAACTTTAAAGGACGAACTCGTATTTGTCAATAAAAATTGGTGTTGACAAATAGCAATATTTAAGTGTAAATTTAATCTTGTTACCTATAGAGATTGTTTAAATGGCCATAAAAAGAAAGAGGTTTAAAAACATCGTTCAACTCCTTTTCATAGGACTGATAATTATTGCAGCAATCTTTGTGCTTTTCTTGAATCAAATTCTTCCGGCAATAAAAAATGTATTGACACGCACTCAAGCAGCAGAGAACTCAGCAAACTTAGTAACGATGTATAGTGTTTATAATGACGCGCTGGCTCCAAGTTGGCAGGAATGGTCAAGCGCCGATGTTGATACCAGAGAGCAAAGTCCAGCGTTTGAAGGTTCGCGATCGATCTCCCTAATATCACAAAATACTACCGCGCGACTTTTTTTCCACCCACGCCGTCCATTTGATATTTCTTCTTACGATACAATAACTCTTGCTGTGAGAGCCACCGAGAATGGACAGTCATTTGGAATTCAACTTCTTGATACAGAAGAAAATCCAATTCAACAATTAAAACCATTAACCGAATTTGGTCCGGAGCTTAAAAAGAATCAGTGGATTGTATACGATATACCTCTCCCTGTTCTTTCTGATAATAATTCAGAGATTTCCGGCCTGGTTATAAAGGGTATATCGGGTCATATAAGAAAAAAAATATTCATAGATAATGTTATGTTTGCTCAATACAACGTCTTACCTACAATACCTGGATCGCAGGATAAGCCAACCCCGACTGCAAGACCGACAGTAAACCCGACTACAAAACCAACAAATCCAACCGCAACTCCAATCGTCAAACCAAATACTCCCACGCCTACTAAAACGAGCGGTAATAATAGTTGGTGGAAGCCAACCGCACAATCACCTATTCATTGGCACTGGCAGCTTTCGGAGAACTTTCAATATCCCCGCGATGTCATCCCAAATGTGACTGTGTATGATATTGATGGAGAATACGCAACCAAGGAAATGGTAAGTCAGCTTCATGCACTGGGGCCAGATATTAAGGTCATCTGTTACATTGATGCCGGGGTGTACGAAGACTACCGTTCTGACGCAAGTAATTTTCCGTCATCGGTCATCGGAAAGAAAGATGAAGGTTGGGATGGCTCTTTCTGGCTAGATATTCGTCAACATGATATCCTGCTACCGATTATGCGCACCCGAATACAAAATTGGTGCAAAAACAAAGGTTTTGATGCAGTGGAACCCGATGAGACCGAGAATCAGGATGAAAATGAAGGAAAAAATATTACCGGATTTAACTTAAAGAGGTCCGATAATATAGCTTACAATAAGGAAATCGCAAAGATTGCTCATGAGCTAGGCTTGTCGATCGGATTAAAGGGTAATACTACCGAAGCGGCTGACTTAGTAAGCAGTTTTGACTGGACACTAAACGAAGAGTGTAATCAGTGGAAAGAATGTGGTGAGTTGCTACCATTTATCAATGCAAATAAAGCGGTGTTCAATATTGAATATTCGGTAAATCCCAGCTGTACTCAAATGAATCAATGGCGTATGAATTCCGCCAGACGTGATTTAAATCTCGTTGGCCCGAAGAGTAACGGCTATCGATACAGTCCATGTATCCCAGACACTCAAGATAACTGGTAGAAAAATGGCAACTACAAAACCGGCAATCCCGGAGTCATGATGCCATCAAGTGAGAAAAGAAGAGGCTGGCCCTCTTCATCAACTGCAAGAATCATACCTTGAGACTCCCGACCCATTATTTTTTTGGGTTCCAAATTGGCTACAAAAATAAATGTTTTGCCTTCAAAATCTTGCGGTGTATACCATTTTTGCATGCCTGTAAAAATAGTTACTTGACCGTAATCTTCACCAAAATCAACAGTAAGTTCGATAAGTTTGCTTGAACCTTCAACCAGTGTAGCCTTTGTCACTTTTCCGACACGAAGATCGAGTTTTAAAAGTTCTTCAAATGTGATAGTAGGTTTTTTCATAGATTAAATGGCATATATTCTATACAAATTACTTCCGATTTTTTTAAATTTATCAATTTTCAGTTTTCCGATTTCTTTGGTGTTTTTCACATGTGGTCCGCCGCAGTATTCTTTTGAATAGGCTTTATTCAGATCTTCTCCAATATAATATACTTTCACTTGATCTCCGTACTTATCTTTGAAAAAAGATCTTGCACCGACTTTGTCCGCTTCGGATTTTAGAAGAATTTTAAAATTTACAGGCAATGATTCTTTAATTTTGTTATTAACTATCTCTTCTACCTTTTTAATTTCCTCGTCAGTTGGCTTGGCTGAATTTATAAAATCAAATCTAAGTCTTTCACCCGTGATATTTGACCCTTCCTGCCTTACATTATTTCCAAGAACATCAAACAAAGCTTGATGAAGCAGGTGAGTGGCGGTGTGGTATTTTATGACTTGTTCACTATGATCGGCTAGGCCTCCCTTAAACTTTCCTGCGCTGGCGGTTCTTGAAAGCTCTTTGTGTTTATTGAATGCGTCATAAAATGCTTTTCGATCGACTTTATGCCCTCGTTCTTCTAAGATTTCTTCGGTAAGTTCAAGAGGAAAACCGTAGGTTTGATATAGATCAAAAGCTGCTTCTGCATCAACGGTTTGCATTTTTTCGATTTCTCTTAAGCCTTTATTGATACTTGCGTCAAATTTTTTCATTTCTTCATGAATAATATTTGAAATTTTTTCTTCATCAACTTTTGGATTAAAATAAATATCTTGATAAGTTTCAAGTACAGCAAGTGCAATCAAAGAAACGTCTTTCGGTTGGAAATCGGCTTTCAAAGATCGGAGTTTGAGTAATGCCCGACGAAGTAATCTTCGTAGTACATATCCGTGTTCTTTGTTTGAAGGGAAAACATCATTTTTTATGATAAACACTGCCGTTTTTATGTGGTCGGCAACAATTCGCATCGTTGCTTTATTTTTGTCATTTTCATATTTACTTGAAGTTACTTTTTCAATTTCGTTTATGATAGGCAAGAAAACATCAGTCTTAAAAATATCAGGGTCATCTTGAGTTGCAGCAAGTAGTCTTTCAAGCCCGCCGCCAAAGTCGACATTTTTTTTGGGAAGTTCTTCAAAGGTGCCGTCCGGTATTTTTTTATATTCCATAAAAACGCTGTTTCCTATTTCAAGAAATCTTCCGCAATTACAGTTTGGATGACATTCTTTTCCATATTTCGGATCATGAGGAACATCGAATTGGTAAAACACTTCACTGTCCGGGCCACCCGGTTCGCCTGGCGGCATATTTTCCGGCACTCCGGCTCTTGACCACCAGTTATTTACTGCGCTATATAGAAAAATTCGCTCGCCGATTTTAGCATCAATTCCGACACTCTTAAATATTTCCTGCCAAACTTCGATGCTTTCTTTGTCCTGCGGGATTTGCTTATTGCCTTCAAATGCCGTCACATAAAGCCGTTTTGGGTCAAGTCCCAAACCCTCATCTTCATCTGTCAAAAACTTAAAAAAGAAGTTGAGCTGTTCTTTTTTGAAATAGTCGCCAAGCGACCAGTTGCCCATCATCTCAAAAAACGTATCATGACGGTTGTCGCCGACTTCCTCAATATCCTGAACGCGAATACAATGTTGAATATCAAACAAGCGAGTTCCCATAGGATGAGGTTCGCCAAGAAGATTAGGTACAAACTGCTGCATCCCAGAGCCGGTAAAAAGAGTGGTTGGGTCATTTTGTGGGACTAGAGGTGTCGGCGGTACTTCGCGATGTCCACGTTTTTCCCAGAATGTTTTAAACTTATTTCGTAGGTCTCGATGAGTAAGTGACATAGATGGTACAATTATAACAATACAATATAGATTTCTAAATCTTAATTTATGCGCCTATTCCAGAATACGTCAGCTATCACTCTCGCTCGTTACCAAAATTTGCTTGCCGCCAAGCAATTATCTCATGGTTCACAATAAAGGCGGTAGTGGCAAGTTGCATGTTGCTGCGCAAATTTCGTCAACTTCGCTCGAAATTAATTTCAGCCACTTGCTTGTCTTTATTACCACTATAATTTAAGTATGACTTTAAAGACCGCTAATACTAACGATATACAACAATTTCTTCAAAAACTTTATATTCCCCCGGCGGGTTCGCACAAAGGTCAAAACGGCAAGGTGCTCATAATCGGTGGTTCCAAACTGTTTCATGCCGCCTCGCTTTGGGCGGCAGAGATAGCATCACATTTTGCCGATATGGTGCACTACGCTTCAACTGCTGAAAATGAATCGGTGTTTCTTGCTTTAAAAACAATGTTTCGCAACGGCATTGTCATCGAACAAAGTCAGATTCCCAATTATGTGCGCGAAGATGACGCGATACTCATTGGGCCGGGGATGGTGCGTAATGAAATTAGAAATGAGAAATTAGAAATGAGAAATTTTACAGAAATTTTAAAACTTGAAGATGAGGCGGAGTTTGCGAGGCTGCTGACACATCATTTGCTGAAAAGTTTTCCCGAAAAAAAGTTTGTTATCGATGCCGGAGCTTTGCAGATGATGAGTCCCGAATGGTTGAAATCTAGAAAAAATCCTGTCATTATCACTCCACATCAGGGCGAGTTTGAAAGATTGTTTCAAACAAAAATAGTCGATCTGCCGATTGAGGAAAAACAAAACAAAGTCAAAAAATATGCAAAGGAATACGAGTGTGTGATTTTGATGAAAGCGGTGGTCGATATAATTTCCAATGGAGAGGAAGTTTATGTTATTGAGGGTGGGAATCAAGGACTGACCAAAGGTGGCACAGGAGATATACTTGCGGGCCTGACTTTATCTTTTTATGCAAAAAATGATCCCATAACATCTTGCGTCCTTTCTTCATTTATTGAAAAGAAAGGGGCAGAGGAGCTTGAAAAAGAAATGGGGTATTGGTTCAATAATTACGATCTTATCCGAAAGATACCTGCTATAGTCAAAAATCTCCTAGATGCGATATAATAGTATGATATGAACAAAGAGACGGTTATTGCGATTGTGCTTGGAATTGCGCTCGGCGCAGGCATCGGCGGCTATGTGCTTTTTCGGACTGGCGGCGGCGATGAAACAAAAATTATACCTGTAGCAAGCGATAATGATGGTAAAAAGGTGGTAAAAACGGCGATACCGCAAGGTCAACAGCTTCTTGAAATCACCGCTCCAAAAAATAAAACAGTTGTTTCCAAAAATGAGATAACAATCAGCGGCAAAGCTCAAAAAAATAGCCTGATTGTCATTCAATCACCGGTTGGAAGTGAAGTTTTTAAAAACGAAAAGGATAGTTTTTCAATGGAGTTTTCCCTCGCGCGAGGGGAGAATGTAATCAGCGTGAATGCTTATGCCGACTCAAGCACGCCGCAAGAAGTGATATTAACAATTTATTTTATTGATTCGGAATGAAAAAATTATTGATTTCATCGATATTGATTTCTCTCATGTTGTTTACTATCCCAGTGTGGTCTCAAACCACACCAACGGAAGGAGTTTCGCCGACTGTCACCACTCCTGAGCCGACAGATAATCTTGATAAAGAAGTAGATAAACTGAAAGAAAAAGTAGCGGAAAAAGTGTCCGAGCTTGCGGAAAATTCCGACCAAGTCACTGCCGGTGTAGTAAATAGTATTTCCGACAGTTCACTGACAATAAAATCCGATAATCGTGAAGTTGAAGTTTCGATAGATGACACTCTGACAACATATTACGAAGTTCAAGGTGCAAGCATCCGAGAAATAAAACTGGATAATATTGCAAAAAACGATTATGTTTTTGTTATCGGTCCGGAGATAAACGGAGTGATCACGGCAAATGCAGTTTATAAAGATCAAAAATATATCCTGTTGACCGGCAAAATAACTAAAGTCAATCAGTCTGATTACTCAATTGAAATGGTAAGCCTAGATAAGACTTCCTACACGCTGGATATTCAAACATACACCAATCAAAGAATGTTAAATATAAAGTCGCTTGCGCTTGAAGCGATAGGTTTTTCAAAATTAAAAGAGGGCGACGCACTTCATGTAGTTGTAAAAAGTAATCTTAAAGACCCAAAATCAACTCGCTATGATGCGTCTCGTCTGCTTATAGTTCCAAACGAATACTTTATTCAATAACTTTTTTTAATTTATGTTGTCTTTTATAAAGAAATATTTTGATTACAATGAGCGTCAACTTAATGATACCCGCAGTACGGTTGCAGAAATCAATAAGCTTGAAGAAGATGTGCGACATCTGAAAGATTCCGATTTTTTAAAGGAAACGGAAAAACTAAAGAAACAAGTCCAATCGGGCGTCAAAACCTTGGATGAAGTACTGCCATGGAGTTATGCCTTGGTTCGTGAGGCGGCAAGACGGACTTTGAATCAGCGTCATTTTGACGTTCAGATGATTGCGGCAGTCGGACTTCATCAGGGTAAGGTCGTTGAGCAAAAAACCGGTGAAGGAAAAACGCTTACCGCAACAGCGGCGCTTTATTTAAATGCTCTTGAGGGAAAAGGCGCGCATTTGGTCACCGTGAACGACTATCTTGCCAGGCGCGATGCCGGATGGATGGGAGCAATTTTAAATTTTCTAGGACTAAAAACAGCGGCAATAATCTCTTCAGAGTCGTTTTTGTATGACCCAGAATATTTGGATTCCGATGCTTTCGATTCGCGTCTTTCGCATCTTAAGCCGGTTTCACGGGAGCAAGCCTACACCGCAGATGTTACTTACGGCATCAATTCCGAATTTGGATTCGACTATCTTCGGGATAATATGGCGCATTCTCCGGTTCATCTTGTCCAACGGGGTTTTCACTATGCGATTGTTGATGAAGCCGATTCTGTACTTATCGATGAGGCTCGTACGCCACATATAATTTCCGCGCCATATGAAGAGGATGTTTCGAAATACTATGGGTATGCAAAGATTGTAAATCAACTTGATAATACCGATTTTGTCATTGATGAAAAGCTTCGCACGGCTCATCTTACTGAAAAAGGTATTACTCACATTGAATCGATGCTTGGAGTCACAAATGTCTACGAGAAAGATTTTGAAACACTATATCATGTTGAAGCTGCGCTTAAAGCCAACACCCTTTTTAAAAACAACAAAGACTATATTATTCGGGGAGATGAGGTTGTGATTGTTGACGAGTTTACTGGTCGACTTTTGGAGGGCAGGCGATTTTCTGAAGGACTTCATCAGGCAATAGAAGCTAAAGAGAACGTCAGTATAAAACAGGAATCTCGTACTCTTGCGACAGTATCTTTACAGAATTATTTCCGCGGCTATAAAAAACTGGCCGGCATGACGGGCACCGCGGCAACAGAAGCCGAAGAGCTTAACAAAATCTATAAAACCGAAGTATTGGTAGTTCCGACACATCGCCCGATGATTCGCCGCGACAACGCCGACTTTATTTATAAAACAGAAAAAGCGAAGTTTAATGCCGTCGTCGAAACCATCGTCAATCAATATAAAGCGGGCCGTCCGGTGCTTGTTGGCACAACATCAATCGAAAAGAACGAACATCTTTCTCATATTTTAAAAACAAAAGGAATTCCACACGAATTACTAAATGCTAAAAATCATGAGCGTGAGGCTCATATCATAGCGCAAGCGGGTAAAAAACACGCAGTTACTGTCGCGACCAACATGGCAGGCCGCGGTGTAGATATAGTGCTTGGTGGCGATCTGCAAAGATCACTTTTTAAAACAGATAAAGAGTATGAGAAAGCGAAAAAAGAATGGAAAAAAGAACACGATGAAATCATATCACTTGGCGGACTTTACGTCATTGGTACGGAGCGTCATGAGTCACGACGTATTGACAATCAGCTTCGTGGTAGGTCGGGCCGTCAGGGAGATCCCGGAGAAACACAGTTTTTTGTGTCACTTGAAGATGACGTGATGCGTATTTTCGGCGGAGATCAGATCAGCCGCCTCATGACTTTCCTCAAATTTCCTGAAGACCAACCGCTTTCTCATCCCATGGTTTCACGAGCTATCGAGCAGGCACAGGTCAAGGTGGAAGGCTTTAATTTTGATATAAGAAAACACCTTGTTGAATACGATGACGTGTTAAATAGGCAACGTGATATCGTGTACAAACTTCGCCGTAACATGCTCATTCAACCGGAAAAAGACCCGACAGGATTTCAAGACACATTTTTTAATATGGTTTCAGAGCAGGTTAACTCTTTATCCGCAAGTTTCTTTGCGTTGCAAACTTCAGACACGGAAGCAATAGCCGATTTTGAAGCCGATCTTCTAAGTCTTCTCAATGTTAAAGTTGAAAAGCTTAAATCCTATCTTGAAGATCAAAAGCAGGAAGAGTTTGTTTTGCATCTTATTAAAGCGGTTGAGAAGAAATTCAGCGACCAGGAGGCGGAAGTAGGACGCGAGGTTTGGCATCAGGTTGTAAGATCGTTATTTTTGTCTACTTTTGATCAGTTCTGGACACAGCATCTTACTGCAATCGATGATCTTAGAGAAGGCATTAACCTTCGCGGATACGCCCAGATGGATCCGCTTGTCGAGTATAAAAACGAGGCGTTTATACTTTTTGAAAAATTATTATCTGATATTCAGTACGAATCGATTCGCCGTGTCATGAATGTCAGAGTACAAAAGCAAGATCAAGCAGCACAAATTCAGAGTCAAGAGGAAAAAGAAACGCCGCATATGCATTTTCATTCGGCATCTGCAATAAATCCATTTACCGGAAAAGCACAAGCGCGGGCGGAAAAGGCAAGTCCTGATAAATCTTCGCAACCTGCACAAAAAAAGAGAAAAATTGGTCGCAATGAACCGTGTTGGTGCGGAAGCGGGAAGAAATATAAAAAATGCCATATGAATAGTGATATAGGACGCTAGGGCAATTTAAAGTACCATTTACAACACCATATTTTTATCCTTTTAAGGGTGTTATTTGTACGATCTTCCGTATCGGAACCAACCTACTAATATTACCGTTCCAAGGATAACTCCTAATATATTAGGAATCATGATTGGTAGACTTTTTAATTCCAATCCATAAAGAATCCAAATGGATGATCCAAACATCATGATTACATATGATATGGGAGCAATATCCTTAGCGCTTTTTGTCCGGAAAATTTTAATTGCCTGTGGAAGACTTCCCAATCCCAAAAAAACACCTGTTATTGTTGCCAAGCTTGCAAGTATTGTCATAAAATTTAATTTATCACATGCCGGAATATTTATGTCATGCAAATGGCTTGACTCAGGATAAAAGTGTTATTATAACCAGTTAGGACAAGTTCTATTACTCGGAACGAAAATCTGAGGTAACCTATATAGATATCACTTTAAGAAGTGTCACATGAATACCGATATAGGCCGTTAAAATGAATCTTGTTTTTTGTTTTTAAATGTGAATATACTAAAGATATACAAAGTTGACTCTGTATTTATATGGAAACTGTCCTGTTTTGGATTGTCTGGGGACTTATTTCATTTTGGGCTCTTAAGACGTTCTATTATTCTTTTTCGGGGAAAAAGCTTGAGGGTCTTCGCAAAACAGCGCTTGGGATACATCTTGCCGTGTTTATTCTAGCATTTCTTCCGTGGTTACCACCGAGCCTTGGCGGGAAAACGGGTATCGCGCTTGCATTGGAAGGAAACATTTTTGCCGTGTTATTTGTATTCCTTCTTGTTGGCTCTGTTGTACTATTTCTGATGAAAGATATCTTTCTGCTTAAGATTGCATCCGGTGCAACAATAGTCAACACTATTGTACTTTTTGTCCTTATGTATACGCTTCGTCCGGGATCATTCGTTTTAACTCTTTATGATATCGCACCGATTGTTGCGGTACTCCTTTTTCTTGTCAGTGATGTTGCTGTTTTACTTCTCTGGCAGCAGTTACAGCTTAAAGAGCGTAAGGTGAAAAGCAGATAAAATTCTTATGGAAGAAGAAAAAAAAATAAAGAAAACAGTGATTGGTAATCCAATGATGTTTATTAGTCAGGTAAAGCAATGGTTTAAGAGTAAGCCATTATTGCAAAAAGTCTTGATAATTTTTGCAGGAATTGGGATTTTATTTGTAATTTATATTGCTTCCGTATTAGTCCGATACAAAGATCTTTCAGTAAATGACACATCAAATATTGCAGATAACAATGAAACTGATACGTCTGGAAAAGAGGTTTTTTCCAAGAATGATGCTGGGATAGTATGCGCAGGCGAAAATAATTTTTCATTTCGAGTGAAATATCCTTATGCGATCATGTCCAATGACAAGGATGGAATAGCGTTGATTACAGATTATGGGTTGGTGATTGTATCTTCCGGAGGAGAAAATATTGTCAATAAGTTGAAAGAATTCGGAGTGGCATTTACAAAAGAGGGAGATACGTATTTTTATCAGGTGCCAACAAGTGGAAGCGCTGATAGACAAAAAGTTAAAAGAATAGGTATGACGAGTGAAAAGGATCAATGGAAGGCTTCGATCTTTTATATAAAAGATTATGAAGAAAATGCAAAACTTATACTTTCAGCAGTTTTGGAATCGTTAAATGAAGGATGCAATTAAAATGAATAAATTGAAAATTATTATCATTATTATCCTACTTTCGTTTTCCTATCATAGTGTAGAAGCTCAAACGCCTGACGAACTTAGGAAATTTTCAGAAATACAACAGGCTCTTGCCGGAGACCCTTCAGTATGGCGTTTTCGAGGCACTGACCCGAATGATAACTTTTTCCCAGTACCTGAAGATCCTAAACAAATACTTGCCCGGGAAAGAAAGGCCAGATTATTTCAAGCACTTGAAACTGATCCAGAGAGTGAGGATGATAAAAATAAAATAGAGGTGATGAAACAATATCTTGATGCTGATTCCTGGGAGGGGAGCTTTTACCGTGTGCTTGCGTTAAGTGGTACAAAAACTAATTTTTTTACCGGAAATTATAAACTACAAAGCAGTGCGCCTTCCGAGCTTGGGAAAATAAAAGATATATACGAACAGATAACAAGTAAAGTAGCTCGGTATGGCAAGCCATCTAAGGAGAGAGCCAGTAGTTGTCTTATAGAAGGAGTAGGTGAATGTCGCCATATGGCTTCGATTTTACAAGAATCTCTAGAAGACTTAGGTATTACGAGCGAACTGGTAATGTCAGTTACACACGTTTGGGTTCGCGTGACGCTACAAGATCCTCGATATGCAGGTGCTACATTTGATCTTGATCCGACATGGTATGCGCAGCCGATTCCTTTGGCACCCCGAAGTACAAACCCTATGTCCCAACAATGGAAGAATCTTATGTTAGCAATACTTCCGTCACCGACAGTGACTCCTACACCGACTATCACTCCTACACCCACTCCTACTTCTACACTTACACCATCACCAACTCCTTCAATATCGATTACCCCAGATCCTACCCTAAGTACTCAACCAACAGAAGGAAAGACGAATAAGAAAAATAGTAGCGGTTCAAGTTATGAAGACGATTATGAACCCTATGGTCCAGCGGTTCTACCTAGATAATGTCTAGAATTCTTTCTTTACTTCACCCGTAGTTTTGTCAACGTTTACGAAAAAGTTAGAACTTCCTTTCTTTTAAAAAGGTAGTCGTCCCCGCCGCTGTTATTCTACCCCTTTCTGTTCCCAATCTTTGGGAGAAATCATATTGGCTCACCCCGCTTTTTTCTAAAAACCAAAATAAGTTTCCGCGTGGCTCGCTTAGGTCGGACTGCCTATCCCAAGTTTTCCTAAAACCAAATTTTTCTGACAGCAGCCCTCCTTTTTAGGGCGTAATTCCAAAGGGCGGGGGACAGCGGCGCCTGCCCGCCTTTGGAGGGGACGCCGCCACAAAAGCCCATCCTCAACCGATTTGTGGATCTTTTTTCAACACCCACAAACCCCAGCACGATTTACACCCTATAGTTTGACTTAAAAACGCTCACTTAAGTATAATGTCAGCCATGAATGAAGCATTAGTAGATAACGGTGTTTCCGAGTTGCGAGCGCCTACGCTAAATCCCGTGCTTAGAGTATATAAACGTTTTGCACAACTCGAAGGCATAAAAATTGTAAACCTTTTTATAAATAATGGGTATCAAGTAGCTGTAGACGGAGAACCAAATTTAGAAAATGCACTGGAATTAGGAATACAAGATGTACGTTTTAGAAGAGATTTACCAACAGGAATACAAAGAGCTGAAAAGGCTTCTGAAGTATCAGGTATTCCGCTACCGACAAGATTTGACATAACCGAAGTACTTGACCATCCTCAACCAGTAGTTGCTAAGAACACAACAACAGATAGAGGAGAAGGAAAATATCTACTAGAGACTGACGAGCAAAAAGTGAGATTTATTGCTTATTTATTACATGAGAGACGCTTACAAACTATCGGGGTTCGTTCAATTGTCCCAGGTTATCTGGATGAGCTATTCACTTCTGTAAGATCTGGGAATTTTGATGCCGATGCGCTTAGGGAAATATCCCGAGAGATGGGTTTTGTGCAAGAAGAATTCGTAAAAGCTCATGGAGAATATTATGCTTCTTTTAGAATAGTTGCAGATGCATATGGAACGGTTCACTACGGACAAGTTAATAGATCAAAACTCAAAAAGAATCAGTTATTACCTACCCAGATTCATGCAGCTAGAAAGATCTGGGATTATCCCATCAGCATTCCTAAACCACCCGTGGATAGAAGCAGAGAGTCTTGGTTATTGGAGGAATGCCATGAAAGTCCTTTTTTCCTAGGATCTAGAAAAATAGTTTCAAATGTTATGGCAGGTGGATACCCTGTTATCCTTGATGGAAAACCTAAAAAAGAAGTTATAGATAGGAAGCTTTTAACAGATTTAGGGATTGATCCAGATGTTCCACAAATTCCGCAAGAACTTCTTGGCGCTTCAAGCGAAATAGGACAAGCACTCCGTGGATATGTGCCTTTTGTAGGTATAGACTTTATCAAAAGAGGAGGTACAGAAGAATTTGTACTTCTGGAAGCAAACATTGGACCTGGTCTTCGGCCAGAAGCACTAGGACTAAGTCCACATGCAGGTGGAGACGCTGTTGAATATCGGCTATTTGAAAGGATAATTGAAAGAGCAAAAACTGCATTTCCGTCCGCTTTTCCAATTGCGGATCCGGAAGGTAAAACTCCGAACGAACTGATCGCAGGAGGAGTTAAAGAAGTAGGCGGAATAGAAGAAATTATTGATTTAGGTGATAACGAAAAGGTTAGGGAAAGAACGGGAAGAGTTATAAAATATGCAAAAGAGGTAGGATATAGAACATATGAGGTGCAGACAAAACATGGAAGGTGGTTGGTTGTCGCTCAAAACGTAGATGCAATTTTTGCAAATAGAGGAATAATAGATAGCTTTGACCAAGAGCAATCGAAAACTGAACTTTGGGCAGTTTGGGGACATTGTGCATCAATACATGACCGTGCTAAAAAAGCTGGTGTTGTCGATGGAGAAATGAGAGCAGACTATAGGCATTCAGATAAAGATAGAATTGGAAGCTCTATCTATCCACAGGGAAGTGGCGGAGTCGGACATTATATTGGATTTAAAAATACTGATTCGGAAACATTTTATGTTGACCTAACTGCAAGAGTTAACGTATTTACTCCAACAATTTATGATACTCAATCAGCATTTAATGGGTTAGCTATCATTGAACCAAGAGGCTTTACTACTGCTGTCAACGCTCTGTATGCAGCTAATTGGGTTAACTACTAAAGCTAAATCTAGGCTTTTTATGATGAGAGCTCAAGAGTTATCAAGAAGTTATTCCTATATCCAAATAGGAGCTGGGGGAAGAATCATTGCTCCTTTTTTTAGAAAATCGACTTCTGCTTGTGTGACTCCATAATGTTCCTCTGCTATTTTTCTATTTCAACCTTATACCAGTTAAACGTGGTGGTGTGACCGTTTACCACTTCATAGACGTGAATCAGGAATTTCAAATTAATTTTTTTTAGTTTTAGACTGTCAAAACAATAAATCTAACCATCGTGGTTGGATTTATGTACTCAAACCAGAAAATAAATTTGACAAGCTATTTTGACTATGAGTTACTTTATATATAGAGTTTGGTATTTATGAAAAAATTAATACTGCTCGTAGTTTTTTTTGTCTTATCTTTTCTAGTTTTTTCCTCTAGTGTGTACGCTGTGCCAGAGGAAACAACTTCTTCTCAAAACTCCTCAAGCAGCTATAACCCTTATTGTTGGGATACGCACATGGTCGATCAGATGTTTGTCTGTAGCAAGACTCATACGCAGTGCGTAAACAAGTGTACACCACTTAATTCGGGTGAACAAGTTCCTTGTTTGAACGAGTGCAGTAAGACTTTAGACGTGTGCTACAAGCAATCATCTGCCGACTATAAGGCTTGTATAGAGGCTGAAAAACAAGCGCAAAAACAGCCGGAGACTAACCAAATTAAGCCTTCGGAGAATCCTGAATCACCAAGCGATGAAGCAGCGTGCCATGAATCCTGTCAGTCAAATTATGACACATGCACAAGTGAGTGCAGATCAGCCGATATTTTCAATAATTCCAATTCAAGTAGCGATACTTCAGCAAGCTGTAGCGGTACATGCAACGCGGCTTACAATAGCACCTATGAAAGCATTCGTCACGAATGTTTCGATACGTGGTGGTCATGTGGAATAGCTATATATAATAGAGGAGGCTGTGAAGGGAGTTCTTGTTCTAAGGAAGTTGAAGAAAAATGTGACAAACCATATGAGGTTTGTCTTCAACCGGCTCAAGATGCTGCGGATAAATGTCTGGAAGATTGTGGGGTAGAAACAGACCAAGGGTTATCTCACGATACTGATGCGTGTTTTAGCACTTGTGAACAAATTAGAAGCTCTTGTAGTCAAAGCTGTCGAGAGGCTGGACAAGCAGTCAAAAATAGCACGCCCCCTGAAAAACCATCGGTCGGTCTTTCATCAAAAGATTTCAAAGCTCTGGCACGTGCAAACGCTGAATATCAAGTCGCACAAGCTGATTTAGAAAAGTTAAAAGCTGATCAAAATTTTTCCGATACGTACAATACACAACTTGATAAAGCTTCTCAACTAACAGAAAAACCTCCCGAAAATTACCTGCAGGCTGTACGCGAGAAACTGGAATGGACACAGGGTGCACTAGAAGCCTATCAAGCCATCAATGAGCTTCAAGATTATCTTGACAGCGGCAAGTTTGAACCCTATGGGCGTGTCTCCTTGGTTACTGATGTGGGAAACGGAATAATAACCTTTACCGATTTGGTGGCCGATGGCGTGTCAGTAGAAAATGCATCCGCGAAAGCAATCATCGATACCGCTGCACCAAGTTTATTTTATTTTGTTCCACCGCTTAAGGCAGCGGACATGATCGCTACCCTTCCCGATGATTTTTTAGCAGTATTTGGTATTCCGGAGAATAATCTGGTACGTGTGGGAACCGGCTTTCTCGCTGACAATTCTCCGAGCGCTTTCGTAGCAATCACCACTGATGCTATGATAAAGACGGGTAATTGGACAAATGTAGGTGGTGCATTACAAGTGGCATGGGATGACGTAACAGCGGCCGAAGGCCTTGGGGAAAAAGCGAAAGCAACCTTAGATCTTGTCGGTACGGCTGTTGGCGCAATTCCGGTAGCTATCGTCATGAGTCTACGGGACGACATTTCAGCAGTTTTTTCCGAAGTAGAAAATGCCGGTAGTCTCATTTCAAATATTTCAAGTTGGTTTACCTATCCGGAATAAATTTACGCCTATGATACAATTTTTCATTGTTTGGAAATTTTTAAGTGCGCTTCTCACAATTTCGGTTGGTGTCGGCTTACTTGTTTTTATCCGCAAAAAAACACAAGCCAACGTCAAAGAAAATCACCCGGCTGGTTTTTGGGTCCGCGCGATCTGCTTGGGCACTGATTTAGCAGTGATTGATATGCTGGTAAGTTTTCTCGCGTATCGTGGTAGTTTCGTAGCCGCAGGGCATATCATTCTTTTACTTACGGTTTCTTATTTCTTTTTCTTCTGGCTATTTTTCGCGGCCACTCCCGCGATGATGATCGCCAGGATAAAAATTTTTTCCAAAGACGGCAGTTCTCTGAAAATTTGGCAGGCACTTGTCCGACTAGGCATGTATTTATTTTTGATTGTCGGCTGGATCACTATACTATTTGACAAAAAACAAAAAAGAGCTCTTCATGATATCGTTGCCCAAACACAGGTGATGTATACGGAAAAAGAAGTCAAAGTAGCAAGTGGATCGCTAAAAAGAGTCAAATTTATCTTGCTGGGATTATCCGCGGTATTGTTAGTAAGTCTGATCGTGTATGGACTGGGAGAAAAACTGACGAAATATTCCGAAAATAGTCAGATAACTTTTTTTGATTTCAATAAAGACGGATTAACTGATGCATTAACGATGGATGTGGATAAGGATGGTAATAGTGATGTGTTCAAATATGATCTGGACAATGATCGGGTGGTTGACTTTACCACCTTTGATACTGATAAAGACGGTGTTGCCGAGTCAATCGATACAAATAACGACGGTCGGATAGACGGTTTTGATTTTGATTCAGACAATGCAATAGACATTCCAGTTACAAAAGGTCAGTTTTTTATCTGGCTTTGGAGGGTTTTGTTTGGTATATGGGTAGTAGGTTTTGCGTCCATGCTTGTTTTGGCAATTATAAAGGAAAACAAAATACTCCAAAAGCAAGAATAGATACAGAAATTTTTTAGGTCGAAGTTTCAAGTCGTATACCTAAATGTTTAGTTGTATGCATTACAATATCTACTGTAGTTTTAAGTAGTAAGAAAATTAATAAAGTAGATTGACCTATAAATGCTCCAAGAGTAATAATCAAATGCATTGGGACTATACGTGCATAAGGAGCAAACATCATCTGGCCAATGTTTTGTGTTTTTTGCTCATCGATTATTTTATTATGCCGATAAGAGAAAAAGTGGTTAAGGAAAAATATCAATCCTCCTAGAAATAGATAATTCAAATCAAGTGGAGGACCGGAATTGAAAAACTGAAAAAGAAAAATAGCATATATAAAATGGAAAAATCCATAATGGAAGGTAAAGAAAAAAGCAGTAAAAACTTTGGTTTGATGAGTAGGTAATGCCAGTTGATTGTTGATGGTAAAATTCTCTGTGGAAAAATTTTTTAAAGATAAAATTCTCAAAAAATTAAAAAAGCCAATAATGACGCTTTGTGTCCAATAAGTCCAGAGAACTGTGGTAATTTCCCAACCCTGAACTATAGACAGCACAATTATTATAATGTTGGAAAAAAGCAGACTAATGACTGATGAGTCGGTAAAGTATCTTCTTAAGTTATCCATCAAAATTATTTTAGCACAAAGCTAGACTTGTGATTTTTATCTAGAAGTAGAGTGAGGAATTAAAATTGTTTTTCTACGGCCCCTGTTTTTTTATCTACTCGATACCAGTTAAACGTTGCGGTGTGTCCATCCTTAGATTCATAGACCTGAACCATGTACGTAGTGTCTTCTTCGCCATTTACCGCAACCACACCGTTGGGTACACGATTAAGATAATCCACTACTTCCGGTAATGTCCTAACTTTAGCCACCGCTTCTTCCTCTGAAACGATACTATTTATACTATTTTCAAATTTGAGTGATTTAAGTATATAAAGAAGTGCGTTTTCATAGGAAGCTTTTTCGGCATTTGTTCCATCTGCATAGAGGGCTATCCCATAGATTTGACTGTCGATCTTTGTAAAATAATATCTCATGCACCCCATGTATTTACATTCTTCGACAGTCTCAAACGTATAATTACTGAGTGGCAATGTTGAAAACTTTGCTTGAGCGCTGAAATAGCTCTTAATCCACGTTGTCAGATCGGAATCTATGGTAATAGGTTTTGATATGGCTAATTGTGCGCCGTCAGAGAGTTCGGTATATTTTTTTTGTGAAGGGCCTTCTTTGCGAAAGGCTATTGCGTCTCCGTTTTCAAAAACCTGAGTGTCTTTTTTTATTTCCCAAGCTCCCGGGTATTCAATACTAAAACCATATGTCCGATCCTCATATACCTGGTATTCTGTTGCGGATTTTTCAAACGGAGGATTATTTTTTGAAAGGCTATAGAGAGCAAATAACACTATAATTACTACTGGGATTATAATCCATAACCACTGAAATTTTTTTTTCTTTGTTTTCGCCATAGACAAAATTAATCCTCAATTTATGATATCATATTTTGGAGATGTCAATATGGATTTGATAAATATCTATAAAAAAATCATCACAGACCAATCGGCAAGCTGGGTCTTGTTTAAGCACGGCACTTGTGTGATGTTGTTGGAACCTCAAAAAGATATTAAAGAACAGGGTGTAAAAATTCTTCGCGAGCACGGATCGGTGATACCCGGTACACCTTCTGGAGATTTCGAAGTCACAAAAATTCCGGAAATCAATGGTTGGGTTGTAACGGGAGATTATCCGGGGATTATGATGTATGTCTCATATCAAGAAGCGGGTAATAATAAGAAAGATTTTGAAATAGGTATGATCGGACGAAGCAAGCGGGAACATGACGCAAAAGAACTTGAAATAGTGTACGTTGAGGATAAAAATCAACGTGTCTAATCTGCGGGATCCTATATTGCTAGCAGTTCAAGACGTGCCACTACCCGAACTGATTCAATAAAATCACATTGTTGACAGGTTCTAAATTTTGTATATTTAAATTAATATGGAATATGGAAAACAGTCAAATGAGACCCCTCCACCTAATATGATTGTCGACTTCTTAAGCAAGTTAAAATCTAAATGGAAAATAATCGCTGCAGTTTTAATAGTCATAATTATTGTTGGCGTTGGAGCAACCTACCTGTTTATTCGTTCTTCTCAAAAGCAGGCATCTAACAAAGACACAGAACCTCAAAATGCCGTATTTAACTTACCAGGCGCAACGTTTGCCCAATATAAAGAGGTCAAATCTAATGTCAAACCTTCCTTACCATCCTATACAATACAAAGTTCAGAAATTGTAAACCTTAATGATGTTGCTTCTGCAGCCAAGCTACAATTCGATCAAAATAAGTTAAATGCTTTTGAAACAAATGGGTTCTTTATTCAAACAACAAAACCAGTTGTAAGTGACCCAAACACGGTTCTTAACCAAAGAGGCAGTAGGTCTGATGACATGGTTGATTTGTATCAAGAATTTGGCGGTGATACAAGATCTTGGGAACGAAAACCAGAAAATGGTGTATTTGTATCCACGGATTTTCTCATTCATACATACCACGTGCTCATTGATAGGTCATTTCAGAAAACGGAAGAGGTAAATTTTCAACCGGCTCTTAAGAAATTAACAGAAACTCTTTATAAAGATGCGCTTGCAAAATATGGTCAAGAACAAAACCGGCAATTGAAAGAGTCGTGGAAGAGATTGTCGGTATTCTATCTTGTACCACAGGTGATTCTTGATTCAAGCATGAACAAGCCAAAAGAATACTTCGGCGGTCCGGAAGAACAAGATAAGTATCTTCAAGACGATCAGAATGTCGACTCGGCCGCAAATGTACAAAAGCAGTTGCAAAAATTTCAAAACACAACTCCCGCTGAAATATACCAATTGGCAAGTCAAGAACTCGATTTAGTTATGAAAGCCGAGGGATTTGGCGTGCCTTCTCCCTTATACAGCGCATTAAGGCCCGATTCACTCGAAGACTATACACAATATATTCCAAGAAGCCATTATGCCAGAAATTCGGTTCTCAGAAGCTATTTTCGCGCCATGATGTGGTACGGAAGGCATGGATTTGAAGTCAAAAACTTGGACTTAACCCGAGACGCAGTGCTTATGACGTGGCAGCTTGGATCAAATAAAGTAAATGGTAAAGCTGCTTTAGAGATTTGGGAGTATATATATCTTCCAACCGTATTTTTTGTAGGTAGAAGTGATGATCTAACGCTCTATGAGTATACAGACCTCATGAATAAAATCTACGGTGATTCCGTTGCATACAACTCTATTGCCGATCCTGAAAAATTAAAGCAGTTTCAAAGTGAAGCACAAAAACTAGAAGGCCCAAAAATATTGTCCGAAATAAAAGTATTTGATCCAAATAAAACACCAACAAAAGAAGAATTACTTCAAAGCACTAAAGGCTTCCGATTTATGGGACAGAGGTTTATTCCAGATAGTTATATGTTTTCCTCTCTAACACAAGGTGACGAGAAGCCTGATCCAGAAACAGGACAGTCGTTACCATCAACCCCGACAGCGCTCATGATAATGTCAATTCTTGGTTCAAATACTGCCGATGTGTTACTCAATGATTGGGTAACTACAAATGCTCCACAGTCGGATAAAATAATCATTAAAGTAAAGAATCAATTAAATGACGAATTTAACAAATATGATGAAAAAACCTGGACTCAGAATATTTATTGGTCATGGCTGTATAATCTGAGACCTCTTTTTGAAGATCATAATGATGGGTATCCGACGTTCATGAAAGGACTTCCTTGGTCGAAAAAGAGCCTTGTTTCGGCTTTGGGTTCATGGGCGGAGCTGCGCCACGATACCCTATTGTATGCAAAACAGTCTTTTGCAGAGTTGGGTGGCGGGGGGGGACAGTCAACGCCTCCACCTGTTCCGAAAGGATATGTTGAACCCAATTTATCTTTCATCACTCGACTTGTTGCATTAACAACAATGACGAGGGACGGCTTAGATTCGAGAGGATTACTGGTTCCTGGTCAGAAAGAAAAATTTGATAGTTTCTTGGAGTCACTACACTTCTTCAAGACAATTGCTGAAAAAGAGCTTTCTGATTCAGTCATTTCAGACGATGAGTACGAAAAATTAAGAACTATCATTAGTTTAAGATATCCAAATATTGTCTGGACACCCGATGGTGATGAGATGACCGAACAAGACGCTAGGGTGGGTATTATTGCTGATGTTCACACAGATGCTAAAAAAGGTCAAGTTCTCTATGAAGCAACTGGAGCACCTTCGGTCATCTATGTTGTTGTTAAGGACAAAGGAGGGACAAGACTAACAAGAGGTGTTACTTACTCTTATTATGAATTTACTAGAGAAGTGGGAACTCGATTAAACGATCAAGATTGGCAAGGCATGATCTATGAAGGAAAGAATACAGACAATATTCCTTCTCAACCTTCATGGGCAAAAGATCTTGTGAAATAATTAAAATGAATGAGAAGATATATCCCGTTACTGATTATTTTATGCGTAGTTATTGGAGGTGTGCTATTTGAGTCGAAGCGTTCATATTCACGTATAGAGCATTCAAGTCATCTTTTTGATCCCGCCTTTTTTAATCAAGCCTACGATAAAGGACAACAATATAAGGAAGTTGTAAATGGTCAAATCTTTGGAGGCATAATCCCTCATCATTTACTTGCGGCGCCTTTGATAGCAGGTTTTTTTGAGGGTATGGCAAATCAAAAGGTTACTACTGTAATTTTGTTAAGTCCCAATCACCACGGAGTAGGGAAGTATAATATCGCATCCTCTAAAGGAGTTTGGACGACAATTTTTGGTGATCTGGAGACAGATACGTCTAAGGTTATACAACTTGAAAATTATAAAGCAGCGTTTGTAACTGAGGACGTTTTTGATACTGAGCATGGAATTTATGGGATTACTCCGTTTATAAAGAAGACTTTTCCAAATGCAAAAATGATTCCTATAGTTATAAAAGGCGGTACTCCAAAACAAGAATGCGATAAGCTGGTTCAAGCTCTAAATAACTTAGCTGATAATCAAACCATCATTCTTGTAAGCTCAGATTTTTCTCATTATTTAACTTCAGACCAGGCTGACATACATGATAAAGAAAGTATTCCAGCAATAGAATCGTTTGATACCGATAAAGTTTTTAACATCGATTATGAAAAGAATATCGATTCACCTGAGTCGGTTTACACACTGTTAAAGGTTATGCAATTGAAAAAAGCAACGGTGCCAATTCTTATTGAAAATACTAATTCGGCTAAACTGACAGGCCATCCAGAGGTGCAAAGCACTACGAGTTATTTGACGATGTATTTTACAAACCAAAAAAATAGCTTATCAATAGATTTAATCTTTGATTATGTTGACCCCGAACAAGCCAGCAAAAAAAATACTAACCCAGAAGAATATACTATTATAGCGACGGGAGATGTCATTCCCGCAAGAAGTGTAAATTCAAAAGCAGTACGGTTAAATGATTTTAATTATCCTTTTGAAAAAACTGTTAATTTTCTAAAAAGTGCTGACGCTGTATTTATAAATCTGGAATCACCGCTTATTCCCAGCTGTAAACCCACACTTGAAGGCATGATATTTTGTGGCGATGAACGATCTGTACGAGGATTTGTGTACGCTGGTGTAACTGTGGCCAGCATTGCTAATAATCATGCTGGAAATTATGGTATAGACGGTGTTAATAGCACTGTCAGTCTCCTTAAAAAGAATAATATTCATGTAACAGGCAATGGAGAACCGGCTGAAATAACTATTAGAGATAAAAAGTTTGGTTTCTTAGGATATAACGATATTGGAAGTAAAGAACCTGGTATAGCATGGGCCGATTTACCACAATTACAACAAGATATTCAGAAATTAAAGAAACAAGTTGATTTTGTCATAGTGAGCTTTCACTGGGGTGTTGAATATACTTCAACACCCAACACAGTACAAATTGACTTGGCTCATGCAGCCATTGATGTAGGTGCGGATTTGATCATTGGAAACCATCCTCATTGGGTACAAGGTGTCGAACAATATAAAGGTAAATTCATAACTTACGCTCATGGAAATTATGTATTCGATCAGATGTGGTCACAGGAGACACGAGAAGGAGTACTCGGAAAATATACTTTTAACAGCAGGGGACTTATAAATGTTGAGTTTATACCAGTGATTATCGATGATTACTCCCAGCCAAGATTTGCAAATAAGACCGAAGCAACAAAGATTTTGGTTAGAATGAAAGAATCAAGCAAGCAAATTAGTGCTTTAGCTTTATAATAGTATTTTAAGAAGCGTCATTTAAAGCAAGATATTATTGCATCATGAAATTATGAAAAACATCGCTTTTTTTCTTTCTGCCCAAACAATCGATAAAAAATATTCTGAACCAGCTCTTGAACTCATAAGACTTTGTGTAAAATCGGGCTATTCATTTGTTTACGGCGGATCACATTACGGTCTCATGAAGCAAGCTGCGGAAGAAGTAAAAAAACTAAAAGGTCATATAACCGCAGTTACGTGGGCGGATTTTGAAAAGCACGTAAATCGCGAAGCGCATAAAATTCATGTCGCAAAAAATATTCCGGAGCGTATCATGATGATTCTTGAAAAGTCAGATGCGATCATTGCACTTCCCGGAGGTTCGGGTACATTGGATGAAATAACTTCGATTATTGAGGGAAAAAAACTTGATCTTCATCACAAACCAATCGTGTTGTTTAATACCGATGGATTTTGGGACGGACTGATAAGTCAATATAGTCGAATGTATAAGGAAGGATTTTTACCAAAGAAGCTTAAAGATTTATTTTTTGTGAGCGACGATCCTGAAAAGATTATTAGATTTTTAAAATCCAAAAGTTAAAACACTTTCACAAGACCTTTTTTCAAAACAGAATCAAAGCTATTTCGCAGAAAAAATATAGAAGCAATAAGATATAGAATATTAAGTCCAAAAGAAATTAATAGTTTGTTATAATCGACAACTCCGTTATACAGTAGGTTTCTACCCTGCTCAAAAACATAACTTGTTGGAACAAATATTGCTATTTTTTGTACCCAAACAGGTAAAATAGAAAGAGGGTAATAAATAGCTGATAAAGGTGAAATTAACCACACCAGTGTCCATGCTAGTGTTTGAACTCTAGTTCCATATCGTAAGACTATCGCCGAAACTGTAAAACCAAGCCACCATCCTGTCATAAGAAGCAGAATTATAAAAGTCAGTAAATGAATAGATAAAAAGAAAATGCCGACTTTATAGAGAATAAATGCGACGAGTGCTCCAAAAAGAAAGCTCATAATAGACTTAACAACACCTAACGTAACAAGGGCAACGACCCATTCAATAAAGGTAAGAGGTGAAACAAACAAATTAATTAAGTTCCAATTCCAAAGTTCTTCAATGAGTCCCAGGCTTATATCTGACTGAGCGCGGTAGGTAATATTCCACAGAATTACTCCGGATATAATCATGAAGATGATCTGCTTTGAATCTGCTGTTAGTTGCTGAAAATATAATCCGGTAATACCCCAAATTATTAAATCAAGTGTAATCCAATAAAATGAGTCGACCATTTTGTCATAGCTCCTTCGCAGTAGATATAAATGTCTTAACATAACGCCATATATTCTTTGAGTGTTCATATTAAGCTTCTCTAAATTTGTTCTTACGCGCAATCTTAAGGAAATAATCTTCTAATCCTGGTTTATCAATACTGATTTCATGGTAAGGAATATTTTTACTACTTAAAAAGGTCAATAGCTCAGCAATTTCTTTCTCTTTTAAATGAATAGAGTACTGACGGTCTTCATATTTAATTTCCCAGTTTTTATGTTTTGTGTAGTCTAATAATGGCTTTTCGTTATTCTTGTCAATTACTAAATTTACTGTTGTTTCATCTATAGTTTTCATCAAGTTGTCAGGAGTATCGTCTGCAACAATTTTCCCATTATTAATAAATAAAATTCTATCGCAGACTTCTTCAACTTCCGTCATGTTGTGGCTCGTAAAAACAATAGAGGTTTTTTTCTCGTCTCTTTGCTTAAGTATAAAATCACGAATAAATTTTGCTATTTCTGGATCTAAACTTGCGGTTGGTTCATCTAAAAGTAGAATCTTCGGATCGTTAATAAATGCCTTAGCAAGATTTATACGAGTTATTTGTCCTGAAGAAAGTTCTCTCAGTGGCTGATCGAGTATCTCTTTAAGTCTAAAGTTATCAATTACCTCCTGGATACGGTCAGAACGTTCTTTTATGTCATATAAATAGGAGATAAAAGTTAAATTTTCTTTTACAGTTAAATTCCAAGGCAAATTAGTATATGTTGAAGAAAAATTAATTTTTTCCAGTATTTCTTCACGATTTTCATGGAGCTCTTTTCCAAAATATGCAATCGTACCTTTTGTCGGTGTTAAAACTCCCAAAAGCATCTGTATCGTCGTTGTTTTCCCGGCGCCGTTTGGACCAAGCAAACCCAGTATTTCACCTTCCTTCAAAGAAAAGGAAATATTGTCAACAGCCGCAAATTTGTCGAATTTTTTGGTGAGGTTTTTGACCTCAAGGATGTCCATTTAAAGATGATAGCACCATTTTTTTAATAAATCAAGTTTGGACTGTTATTACAATAAAAAATAAAAAATAAAATAACAAAAAATTGTGATTATTGGTATAATATAGACTTATGTCAGTGTTTCTCTCTGTGGTTATACCTACCTTAAATGAGGAAAAATATCTGCCAAGGCTGTTGAAAGATCTCGCCAACCAGTCGGAAAAGGATTTTGAAGTGATTGTCGTTGACGGCAATTCTGAAGATCAAACAGCAGAAAAAGCTGTGGAGTTTGAAAAAAGATGTAGGTTAAAACTTGTCGCTTCAAAAAAACGAAATCTTTCGTATCAGCGAAACTTGGGTGCGAAACATGCAGTTGGTACTTATGTAATATTCCTGGATGCAGATGCCCGCGTGGGAAAACAATTTATTCAAAAGTTAAAAAAAAGCGCCAGTTTATCCAAGCATCTATTATTGTTACCGATTCATATACCTGAAAACGCAACCTATCAGGATAAACTACTTAATAAAGTGCTTGCTTTTTTTGTTGAAGCAAGTCATTTTACCGATAAACCATTCAGTTATGGTCCGTCTGCCATGTTTCAACGGCATTTTTTTAATCACATAGGAGGGTATGACGAAGAAGTATTTGTATACGAAGATCACGAAATTGTGCAGAGGGTTCGAAAAATGGGTGTCCATGCGAAGCTCCTACAGCATGTAGCGGTTAAGTTTTCTATGAGACGATTTAAAACAGAAGGAAGACTGAATGTATTTAGGAAATATCTGATTGCTTACTTGCAGATTCTTGCAAAGGGGAGAGTGACCGAAAAGTCATTTACGTATGAGATGGGTGGGAGCGCTGCATATCTTTTAAAGCAAAAGAAGAATGAATCACTGCCGAAATTGGTGAATAAATATTTTGACAAACTTAAAAATATGCTTGAAGAGCAAGAGAGTTCATGACCCGTGCTTCAGATATTTATTTTTAATGGTTTTTATTTTATCTTTAACCGCACTTTCTACGTCGACATTTGTGTGCTTGGCAAGATGGAGTAGTGTGATGATGATATCGGCAAACTCCTGATAAAAGTTATTTTTTTCAAATCTTTCAAGTTTGGAAGCTCGCTGAAGTTGTAATATTGACAAAATGTCATTACACAGCTCACCCACTTCCTCGTTGAGTTTCACAGTCCAGTATAAAATCTCCCCTTCCTGCTTTGTGCGCAGCGGTAAGGAACGTTTTTTTGTATCTCCCAACTTAGCCACCTCTTTTTGAAGAGTATTTAGGTCCATTTGATTATTTTAATTTGTTATCAATATTATTTTCGATCTTTGTAAAAGGTAAAATAATTCCGAAAACTATAAGTGACCAGCCTGCAAGGGGGAGGCCAAGTGGCACCAGCTTGTTTAGAGTTACGGTTACGTAACGCTCAATGCGATAACTCTGTCTTTCTGTAATTAATGAATTTATTGTCTGTTCGGTCAGGCCTTCAACAATGTGTTTTTTGTATTCAAAGGCAAAAAGAAGAAAAATAAAGCCCCACAACATAAGAAGTTTAGCGCGGGATGGTTTATAGAGCATCCACAATGTGGTAAAAATTATTCCGCAAGAATAAAGCACTGCTTCAAAATTATGAAGCGCTATAAAGTAGGCGGTGTATAAAATATTTTGTTGAGTGTCGGGGGCGATCATCTTATTATTATAGTGCAGATTCCAGATTCAGTCAGACGATCTTTTTCGTTCGCAACCAAAAACTTTCATATAGTCTTCGTTCCAGATTCTGCCGCTCGACAGCCCCTAAAAATGCGTATAGATAGCCCGCATTTGTTGGGGATCCCCGTCTCGCGTCACCTGTTCCGCGATTGAAATTTACTGCACAAATTTCGTCAACTTTGCTCAAAAATAAATTTGAGATTATCCGAATAAATCTATTTGTTGTGAAGAGACGGCTTTTTTTTCTTTAACCGGTTTTGGAGTTTCTTTTTTACTGTTAAATAGTTTTATGTTCAAAGTATAAAGATCAAGCTCGCTGAGTTTCTTTTTCATGTTTTCGCTAAAACCCTTAAATTCAAGTTTTTTTAAATCAAATTTGATATCCACATCAGTTACAATTGTGGCAATTTTTTTGAAAAGTGTTATCGTGTCTTTGTGTTCATCGATAATTTTTTTCCATTTCTCATTTTCGATTTGAGAAGAATTTTTCAATAAATTTTCGATTGTCTGAAATTGGTGCAGTAGCTTTGTTGCGGTTTTGGGGCCGATGCCTGGCGCTGTATTGTAATTGTCAGATGAATCACCGGCAAGAGCTTTATAATCCGGAATCTGGTTTGGTTCGACATTAAATTTGCTTAGTACTTCTTTTTGAGTGAATAGAGTGAAGTTGGTGACACCAAGTTTGGGAGTGATGACAAAAACATGATTATCAACAAGCTGGAGGAGGTCACGGTCGCCTGTTAGGATTAAAGTTCGGTCAACTTCGTTTTTTCTACCTTTGGCGATCGTGCCTATGACATCATCCGCTTCAAATCCTTCCTTTTTTAAACAAGTTACTCCACCCGTGGTCAATAATTCTTCAATCAGAGGTATTTGTGGTTTCAAAGCATCATCCATTGGCGGCCGTTTTGACTGATATTCTTTGAATAATTTTTTTCTAAACGTTGGTACCGGAGTATCAAAACATACCGCAATATGTGTTGGTCTAAAATCGGTAATCACTTTTTGAAGCATTAAAAAGAAACCGTAGATTGCGTTTGTTGGGATGCCTTTTTTGCTTGCAAGTTCCTTGGGGAGTGCGTGGAAAGCTCGATGGATCATCGCATGAGCGTCTATAAGTAGCAGAGTTTTCATAAATTATTCACTTGATTTAGTTTTCTTTCCCACAATTTTTTCAAACTCATCCTGATCCATGTTTTCTTTTTTAATAAGCATTTCAGCCACTCCGTCAAGCTCTTTTTTATGATCTTTAAGAAGTGCGGCTGCTTTTTCATAGGCCACATCAAGAATTTTTCGTACTTCGGTGTCAATTTTCGCCATCATTTCCTGCGATACTGAACTTTGTTCCCAATAGGCTTTGCCCCATTCGGTGATATCCATGGTCGGCCCATAGTTTACCGGTCCAAGTGAACTCATGCCAAAATCGGTGACCATTTTACGGGCGATATTGGTCGACTGGTCAAAGTCGTTGGCGGCGCCCGTCGTGATTTCATCAAAAATAAGTTGTTCTGCGGCACGGCCACCCATCATCACGGCAAGTCTTTCAAGAAGATGAGTACGAGTTTCGTGCAGTTTATCGCTGTCCGGAGGAATGAGCGTATACCCTAGAGCCATGCCTCGAGAGACAATAGATATTCGGTGTACCGTGTCTGTATGCGGTTGAAAATGGGATACGATTGCGTGACCAGCCTCGTGATAGGCGGTGATTTTTTTGTCAAAATCACTTTGAAGCCGTTTTTTTTCTGGCCCAAGCTTGACTCGGGTTGCAGCCTCTTCAATATCTTCCATGGTTACTTTGTCGCGGCTGGCACGGGCTGCTTTTATGGCAGCTTCGTTCATCATGTTTTCAATATCGGCTCCGGAAAATCCGACAGTTCGCCTGGCTACTTTTTCCCAGTCGACATTCTCTCCGGCAACTTTGTTTCGTGAATGGATGGCGATTATTGCCTTACGTCCCTCAACATCGGGATAATCGACGATGACTCTCCGATCAAAACGACCGGGTCGTAGAAGCGCAGAATCAAGAAGATCTCCACGATTTGTTGCTGCTATGACAACCACTTGTTCGTTTGGAGTAAAGCCATCCATCTCAACAAGAATTTGATTTAAAGTCTGTTCCCTCTCATCGTGTGCCGGCATGACGCCTGAAGCACGTGCCCGACCGATCGCATCAATTTCGTCAATGAATATTATCGATGGCGAGTTTTTCTTAGCTTGAGCAAACAGGTCGCGTACGCGAGCGGCACCGATACCAACTAACATCTCCATAAACTCTGATCCGGCAATTGAGAAAAAAGGTACGCTTGCCTCACCGGCAACCGCCTTTGCAAGAAGCGTTTTCCCCGTTCCAGCAGGCCCAACCAGTATCACCCCTTTTGGAGTACGGGCACCAACTTTTTTATATTTTTCGGGATGTTTCAAAAAATCAACAATTTCCTCAAGCTCTTTCTTTGCCTCGTCAACACCGGCAACATCTTTAAACGTGACGTTCGATTTATCTTTCAAAAATCGCTTAGCACGTGACTGTCCAAAGGAAAACACCGAATCCTGTGCACCTCGAGCTTGGCGGATAATAAACATAAAAAGGAAAAACAAAAGAAGCGCCGGGATCAGGTTGCCAATAATCTGAATGACTGCGGCAGATGTTTGAGTGTCTTTGGTTTCAATAACGACATTTTCAAGTTTTATATCGGAATCGGTAAGTATCTGACGAAAGCTGTCGCCGGTTTCGATGTGGGTTATTCCAAAGGCACCGTTTTTATATTCGGCCGTAACTTTATTGTCCTCAACTACAATTTTTTTTATTCGTTCGCCTTTTAAGTCTTTTACAACCTGGGATAGCGATACATCTTTTGAATTAGGTGGGGTTGTGTTAAGAAGAGGAGCTAAAATTGTAATCAGGAAAAAACCTATAAAGATTACAATAAATATTGTTTTAATATCAAAATTGATTTTAAATTCCTTAATTTTTCGTACCGGTTTGTGGTTTTTTTTCTCCATATCGCACTATTCTAACAAATATTTGCTAGAATAGAAAGCCTAAGGAACGTATGTTTACCACAATCCAATCCAACGAAAGTAATACAGGTGATGCAATTAAAAAGTCGTGCGAAATACTACGACGCGGTGGTCTTGTGGTATGCCCGTCAGATACAGTTTATGGACTTCTGGTTGACGCCACAAACGAGAGTGCCGTAAAAAAACTTATTCAGTTTAAAAATCGTCCCATTGGCAAAGCAATTTCTGTATTTGTTGCAGACTTTAAAATGTTGGAATCTGTTGTCGACATTCCTAATGACAAAAAAGTCCTGTTAAATCATCTTCTGCCGGGTCCATTCACTGTCATTTTAAAATCAAAACATGCCGTGTCGAAATTATTAGAATCCGAAAAAGGGACATTAGGCGTGAGAATACCAAATTATTCTTTAGTTCAAGAACTTGTTTCCGCATATGGAAAACCAGTTACCGCAACTTCTGCCAATTTGGGCGGTCGAAGCGCGCATTATTCCATAGATTCATTTTTAAATGAAATTCCAAAAAATAAAAAAGCGCTCATAGATCTTATCGTCGACGCTGCAAAATTACCCAAAAACAAACCGTCAACGGTGGTTGATTTATCGACACCGCAAATTAAATTGATCCGACGGGGCGATATTGTCATGGAAAAAAGCAACAGTTATATTTCAGAGTCGCCTACGCAAACTCGTAAAATCGGCCGGTACCTCATTGAAAAGTCACTAAAATCAAACCATAAACGACCAATTGTCTTTATTTTGCAAGGAGATCTAGGAAGCGGCAAAACCGAAATGGTCAAAGGTATTGCCTCATATTTTGGGATCGAAAAAGTTATTTCCCCAACCTTTGTTGTTTATTATGAATACGACATTAAAGAAATTACGAATTACGAATTACTAATTACTAATTATTCTAAGTTTGTACACGTAGATTTATTCAATATTGAGGATCCGGAAGAATTTGCATATTTAGGACTGGAAGAGTATTTAAAACCCGGAGTTGTTATGTGTATTGAGTGGGGGGAAAAGGTGGGCGAGCTTTACAAAAAATTCAATAAAAAAGCAAATGTGATTTTTGTGGAGATTAAATATAAAAGTGAAAATGAGCGCGAAATAAAAATATGAGAATTCTTGCAATCGATACGTCTTGTGACGAAACATCGGCTGCCGTTGTTTACGGCCGTCGCGTTCTATCTAATGTAATTTATTCTCAAACACTACTTCATAAGAAATGGGGCGGGGTAGTTCCATCGATTGCAAAACGTGCACATCAAGAAAGGATTGACTGGGTGATAAAAAAAACATTGAGAAATGCGAAATTAGAAATGAGAAATTTGGATGCGATTGCCGTCACCTATGGTCCCGGTCTGGCAATTGCTTTGGAAGTTGGCATAAAAAAGGCAAAAGAGTTGTCAAGAAAATTTCATAAACCGCTGATTGGCGTGAATCATATGGAAGGACACCTGTATTCCTCATTTGTACAAAACAGTCACGGCAATCCAAAGCGTGAGTTTGAGTTTCCATATTTTGGATTACTTATTTCCGGGGCTCACACTGAGCTTGTCCTTTTTAAAGATCATTTAAAATACGAAATACTTGGCGAAACTCTAGATGATGCTGCGGGCGAGTCACTTGATAAAGCCGCACGGATGCTAGGTTTTGGTTATCCCGGAGGACCGGTGCTTGAAACATTATCACAAAAAGTTGAAAATGTTGATAAGTATTCTTTTCCCCGTCCGATGAAGTATTCAAAAAATTTTAATTTCTCTTTTTCGGGACTCAAGACTTCATTTTTTTATTTTATTCGCAAACTATCTGAAGAAGAAAAAGTCAACAAGATTGAGTTATTGGCAAGTGCATTTCAAGAAGCGGTTTTTGAAACACTAGTTTACAAAACAGAAAAAGCGGTTGAAAAAACCGGTGTTAATAGACTCATTGTTGGCGGCGGTGTAGCGGTTAATAACCGGCTTCGTGAGATGATGCGAAAAATGATAAAAAATGAAGACGGTTCGGTTTATTTTCCCCCATATAAATATCTTAATTTTGATAATGCGGCCATGATTGGAGTGGCGGCGGGTTTTCGGGCGGAAAGAAAAATGTTTGCGAAAGATATTAAAAAATTGGATCGTGTTCCGAGGTTGTCATTGTTGCAATCGTCGATTGGATAAGCTACACTACGGATACATTCTATGTTAAAACTAAAAAATCTTTCCGTTTCCATAGAAAAAAAGCAAATTCTCAAAGACATAAACTTTGAATTTGAAAAAGGGAAAATTTATGCCATTATGGGCCCAAACGGTTCGGGGAAGTCGACACTAGCGTATGCCGTGATGGGACATCCTTCGTATAACGTAAAACGTGTAACGCGAAACGTAAAAAATGGAGTATTTTTAAAAAATTTAAAAGGAAAATATGAGGATATTACCGAGCTTGAAGCAAATGAGCGTTCGGAAAAAGGGATATTTTTGTCATTTCAATCGCCATTGGCATTATCTGGAGTCAAAGTTTATCAACTTCTTCAACTTGCCTTAAACGGTAAAAAAGATCCGCTGACTATTCGTGAAGAAGCAAGAAAATACGCAAAAGAACTCGGTATTAGTGAAGATTTGTTAAAACGTTCTTTAAATGAAGGAGCTTCCGGCGGAGAACGGAAGAAAATGGAAGTGTTGCAAGCCGCTGTTTTAGATAAAAAACTTCTGATTTTTGATGAAGTTGATACGGGGGTCGATGTAGACGCGTTAAAATCAATTTCCAAATTTTTGAAAAAGCATCATAAAGATCGTACCTATATTGTCATCACACATTACAATCGGATCTTACACCATCTTCAACCTGATCATGTATTAATAATGGTGCACGGGCAGATTGTAAAAGTTGGAGATCATACGTTAGCAAAGAAGATAGAGGATAGAGGGTATGAATTTATATAAAACTATGGGAAAAGAATATTTAATACCAGAACCGACACGAAAAGAAATTAAAGAAATGATTCCATATATACCCGGTCCAATGAATGAGACGTTCTATTTTATTGGACTGATGATGAAAGTTGTGGATGGTTTAACACGACATCCTAAGTATCCTGAGGCATTTTCATACGAGGCGGATTTAATAGAGAGTGCTGTCATAGATGGGGTACTGCCCACTCAGTCATTACAATTAGTTAGGCCAATTAGAGAAATTAATTATTAAATGATATCTATACAAGACGATATACAATTTGACTATAAATACGGCTTTTCGATGCCGGAGAAATCTGTTTTTAAAGCTAAAAAAGGGTTGGATGAATCGGTGGTGAGACAGATCTCAAAAATCAAA